>PVBE012383834.1_pt1 | contig 22748 bp, 15 predicted proteins | sample 1631181 | NCBI WGS metagenome assembly PVBE01 (sample SAMN08397723, study PRJNA350692) | Marine metagenome, whole genome shotgun sequencing project. | isolation source: water | place: Pacific Ocean | collected 2012-04 | reverse complement strand
CAAAGACTTTATACCCTAAAATCCTTTTCAAAAAATCAGACCTAAAACTAGACATCCTATATCAGAAAGTATATGATGAATATATTTCACAGAAATGGACAGAGGCCGAGGCTGACATAGAGATATACAATTTATGAATACAAGAGTTTTAACAATAGACAATAGAGAGGTCGATATTATGATGTTACAAATGACAATGATTCTATTTGGAATCGCACTAATTTTTAAACTACTAGGAGAGATACTATAATGAGCTACATTTTATCAGATATAAAGAGAGGATTTAAGATTAACACAATACTGAATAGACATAGATGCGAGGGTATAGATGTAAATGTAATACTGTATTGTATGAGAATGATACAAACGAATCAAGGGAGAACAGTATAATGACAGTTAAATTATATAAATGTGAAGAAAGACTTGGATTCGAATGGGAAGGTTTCTTTATAACAGACCCAACCACTTCTGAATGCGGGCGATTCCATATTCCGAGCTATGATGTAGAAAAAACCTATGGAATAACAGAAGAACAAAGAGATGAGATGATAAGTTATAATAGATTAGGACCAGAGAATGGTCAGAGGTACGGAGCATGATTACATTGTTCTATCCAAACATAACAGAATTATATAGAATGAATTACTATACAGGATACAAACCCTGGTGGTAAAAAGGATATCTCTCTAGACCCCCGCAGTACGACAGTACAAACTCTAGGGGGTCACCGAGTGAGATGCATGCCTTTAAAAACTTTGCGGAGTTTACAGTCTACAAATGTAATAAGTATCCAAAGGGAAACACAACACAAACACAAAGGGCCTACCCCCCCGAATCTGAGCAAAGGAGCTCACTTAACAAGGGTAAAAAATTTTGATGAGGTAAATAACATTATGAGAGAACGAGGTCAAATACTAAAATGGATTGGAACTACTATACTGATAGTGGGTACTGGTGTAAACTCTATCGGATTGTATCCACTAGGTCCCATGATTATGTGCGTGGGTGGATTGATATGGATGTATGTTGGAATACTATGGAGAGAAACAAGTTTAATTATTACGAATCTAACATTGTCTTTAGTGACATTGATTGGATTGGGGATTACATTATGGAATTAAGTATATTAATATTAGAGAATTTGAATATAGTTTTATTGACATTACTTATATTCATGTTGATTGGAATGCAATGGATGTTGCATTGGACAAGATTAGGTTTGATATGGATTTTGAATAAAACACAATAGGAGTTATTATGAAAGAGAAACAGAAAAAAATACTACAAAGCTTTCAGGGATTTCGTTCCCCGATAGATGAAGTGAGTTTATATAAAGGAATAGACATAAACTATTTGAAATTATTTAAGAAAGAATTTAAAGGAATGTTTAAGTATAGACCGAGAGGAGGTCGATATCGTATACAGAATAATTGTCGTATGAGGGATGCGAAGACCTTTGCAATATATCCGCGAGATATTCCGAACGCTGAACGAAGATATTGGGTCGTGTAATATGACTATTCGAATTCGAAAAAAATTAAAACATAAAGGAATGATTGTCGATTGTTCTGGGAAAGATGGGAATGCATTCTATCTCTTAGGACTTGCACAGAATCTAGCGAAACAAAGTGAATACACAGATAAAGAGATTGACAAGATGATGAACGAATTAAAATCAAGTGACTATGAACATCTGATTCATACTTTTGACAAGTATTGGGGATGGCATGTCACATTAGAATTTGAGAACCATCCGAGTAGTAAGGTGAAAGAATGAAGTGGATATTACTGATTCCTTTATTATTTATCGGATACATTGTAGGAAAAGTATTACTATTCTATGGACTAGCAATACTTGGATATTGGATTATATAAAGAACTTGACAGAACATACGGAGGTATGATATGATACATAAAGTGAAAGAAGATGAAGTAGATTGGTTAAATGGATTCGGAGCATTTATACTTGCTCTCGGATTCTTTATAATCGTAGGAACAGTAGGGCATATACAGATGCACGAATTTCCGAATTGGAATTATATATTGATTCAATCACTAGCAGGACTTGGATTGATGTATGGTGGAACTAAACTTGTAGGATTAGATTAATCATGATAGTAGTAGAATTTTTTACATGGGCATTTATAATATGCTTCGTGTGGATAGCATTAGAGGAAAGTATATGAATGAAATCAAAGATAAAGATATCGTGAATACATTAAGTGATATTCGAAATAAAATTAAATCAGGTTATGAAGTGACAGGAAGTGAGTTTGGTTTATTTGAATATCATAATGAATCACAAGAAGCACGAGAGCAAAAGTGGATTGTGATAACTTATATGATAGATGCAGGAAAGATTAAATCAGAAGATATCGGAATGATGTTTCAGAATAATCCGTTCTTCTATGATTGGTATAAAAGAAATATAATGTCGGATGTACCGATACCAGAAACCTATCATTAAAAATTAGCGAGCGAAGACTATGAAATTATCGGAGGGACTAAAAGTTTATGGCAACTGAAAATTTAATTGGAAAACTTGCAGAAATGTTATTTACGATTCTGCATAACGAACTGTTAAGAGATTTAATTGATAAAGTATAGGAGTTAAATTATGTTAGACTTACTTATAGGAATGACTACTTTTCTATTTTGGATAGGAGTGGTCTATATGTATTTTCTTTTAGAAAGAATTACAGATAATATAAATGATGTTGAAGATGAAGTAAAAGAGATTCAAAAGAAACTTGAAGACATTGAAAGACATGCAACGATACTTCAACAAAAAGCAAAAGACAAATTACCTGGTGAAGAATATCTAGGAATATAAAATGTCATTAAAAGAACTATCAAAGAATCTTCAAACCGAAGATGAAATTTTTACATTCAAAAAAAAGGAGCGAGTGATACGCAGACCACTATCTTTACATCATTTACATAAAGACATGGCAGACATCATTCGCTCTCACAAACACGAAGAAGAAAGAAAGTCAAACCTAAAAGGTTATATGACGAATTATTTTTTACATAAACAATATCCTATTGTAAACGAAGTGTGCAATAAAGCAATAGATATTGTAAGGTCTATACAAGTGAAAGACCAGAAAGGAATACTAGATAAATTTTTTACATATGATTGCTGGGGTGGAATCTATAATCAAAACGATTATACTTTACCTCATACCCATGGCCCCGCATTGTGGTCGTGGGTTTATTATATACAAGTACCTGACAATGCCCCACCGATATATTTCAAAGAAGCAAAGCTTTGTCGTTATCCTAAACCAGATGAGATATTTATCTTCCCTGGTCATGTCATACACGAAGTACCTAAAGCTGAAGATATGATTGAAGAAAGAATTATACTTGCTGGAAATATCTATCTAGACTATCGAAACATCTAGTATAAATAATCTACATGAACGAAAAGTATTTCATGGGCCAAGATGGCTTTGTATGGTTCGTTGGTGTTGTAGAAAATCGTAATGACCCCGCGAAATTAGGTAGAGTACAAGTCCGTTGTTTAGGTTATCACACAGAAGATTTGGTAGACATCCCATCCGCAGATTTGCCTTGGGCTCATGTCATGATGCCTGTCACCGACCCATCTATGCAAGGACTAGGAACTTCACCTACATTTCTAGTAGAAGGTTCATGGGTTGTAGGATTCTTTAGAGATATAGAAAAACAACAACCAGTCATCATGGGTTCCCTACCAGGTTATCCACAAACTGCTGCAGAAGATAATTTAGTAGAAGAAGATTTAACTAAATTATTAAAGTCAGGTGAAACTGCTGGAAAGAAACCAGATAAAGGTTTCATTGACCCAAATGGAAAGTACCCAGGTACTATAACACATTCGAATCACACAATAAAAGAATCAGATGTATCAAGACTTGCACAAGGTCTTACATCAGAAACTCATTTGTCTTTACAGAATCGTAGAGCAAACAAATGGGAAAAGATACCTACCGCAACTAAACCAAATCTATCAACAGTATCCACTACAAGTAAAGCAGAAACTGCTGGAAGTTTTAGTGAACCTGACCCTAAAGGATTAAAGGTAGATGCTTCACCATACACATCTGCAGAGTATCCTTATAATCATGTTTACGAATCTGAATCAGGTCATCTATTTGAGATAGATGATACAAGTGGTGGAGAGAGATTATTAAGACAACACAAGTCTGGTACCTATGAAGAAATAGTTGCAGATGGTACAAAGACAGTAAAAGTATTTGGAGATAATTACGAACTGATTGCAAAAGGTTCTAATGTATTTGTAAAAGGAGATATTAATTTAACATGTAGTGGTACAAAGAGAGAACGAATAGATGGTGATTATATATTAGAAGTCGGTGGAGATTACACAAGAAAGATACACAAGAACGAACAAGTTAAGATTGGTGCTACGGGTGGTGGAAATCTAGAAGAAGAAATAATTGGGAATCATGGATTCAATATTGCTAATGCTATGTCTGGTGCAATCGGAGTGACAGGTACAGGTACAGCAAAAGATTGTGATATAACTATTGGTGGAAAAGAAACAAGAACAGTTGGTGGTACATATGATATCACAAGTACAGATAGTTATTCAGTCACTTCATTAACAGATATAGGATTACTTGCTAAAAATAATTTAACAACATTTAGTGTTGCAAGTACATCTATATCTTCTGGTACAACCATGACAGTTAAAGCTGCAACAAATCTAGATATTAAATCAGAGGCAGTTGGTACTATGACATTCGAAGGTGCATCAAGTGTTATAAATCTTTCTGGTAGTGGAAGCACAATTACTACTACACAAGAAGTCACTGCTAATACTATTGAACTCACAACTCATGTACATTCACAAAGTGCTGATAGTGCTGGAGATACACAAGTGAACACAAACGCACCTGTTGCATAGGAGAGAACGATGGCAGATTTTTCAACAGCAAATTTAGAAGGAGCAAATGATTTATTAAATCAAGCACTAACTGATGCTAAAACATTAAAGGATAAATTACTTGCAAAGCATGGTGATGATGCTTCAGCTATTTTGGGTGATGTAGAATCATTAACTGCAGACTTAAAATCAAGTGTATCTAAAATGATACCTGAATTACCAACTGTACAGAATCAAAGTGTACAAGCAGAATTCGCAGCACTTAAAGATATGGACATCACAACTGCAGCAGGGAAAAAACAATTTGATACTAAAGTAGCTAATATTAAAGAATCTTTTGGTCCTGCATTAAAAGAGAAAGGAATTGATTTAGATGATATGTCATCTAAAGTACAATCTGGTGCTGCAGACATAGGTGACAGTATACCCAATCTACAATTATCTGCAGACGGAACATCTATTGAATTACCATCTAATATAAGTCTACCATCAGTAGAAGCATTAAAAGAAAAACTTGAAACAATGCCAGAGTTTAAGATAGAGATAGATTCTGATTTACTCAAAGAGAAAGCAAATGAAGCTTTAGATGCAATAGATAAACTTAAAAAAGATAACGAAACTGAAAGTAAATTAACACTTGTCTAGACTATCCCTTATAAATAATAATTAAATACAAAGGGAACACTAATGGCCATAGATGAATCTGCATATAAAGACGCACAATCACAGAATGATATATCTAGAAATGTTAAACAGTATACTGATTTAGATTTAGATTTTACAAAGAAAGTAGTAGGTTCAGATGTAAATAAACTTACTGATATACTTGCAATTAAAAGGTCTGTAAGAAATCTTGTATTATTAAATGTATACGAAAAACCATTTCACCCAGAAATAGCTTCTGGTGTTAGAGATATGTTATTTGAAAATATGACACCAATGGTTGCTGTTGTATTAGCTAGAAAGATAGAAGATGTTATTAATAATTTTGAACCTAGAGCAAGATTGGTATCAGTTAGAGCAAACCCAGATTTCGATAGGAATCAATATAATGTATCAATAGAATTTTACATAGTAAATGCACCCACAGAATTAGTAGAGTTAGATGTAATGTTAGAGAGATTAAGATAGAATGGCAACAAACGATAAAAGATTAAAAGTCACAGAATTAGATTTTGATAATATAAAAGAAAATCTAAAAGTATTCCTAAAAGCACAAACAGAATTTAAAGACTATGACTTCGAAGGTTCTGGTATGAATGTTCTATTAGATACTCTTGCATACAATACTCATTATCTAGGATTCAATGCTAACATGTTAGCAAACGAAATGTTTTTAGATAGTGCATCACTTCGTTCAAGTGTAGTATCTCATGCAAAGACTTTAGGATATGAAGTATCATCAGTAAGAGCACCTTATGCAACAGTCAATGTAAGTTTATCTACAACTTCAAATACAAAGACAATGTCAGCAGGAACTGCATTTACAACTTCTGTAAATAATACAGATTATCAATTTGTCACTATTGCAGATGTGACTGCAAGTAATACAGGTTCTTCCGTTCCATTCGATAGTACAAAAATTTATGAAGGTAGTTATATCACAACAAGATACACAGTAGATTCATCAGATGTAGACCAAAGATTTTTATTGAATGATGCTAATAGTGATACATCTACTTTAACAGTTAAGATACAAACATCATCATCAGATACAACAACTACAACTTATACTAAAGCAACAGACATAACTCAACAGTCTGCAACAAGTACAGTTTATTATATACAAGAAACTGATAGTGGTAAACATGAGGTTTACTTTGGTGATGGTATAGTAAGTAAAGCTTTATCAGATGGTAATATTGTTATACTAACATATGTGGTCACAAATAAAACTGAAGCAAATGGAGCTTCAGCATTTACATCACCATCAAGTATTGATAGTGTCACAGGTATTACAGTCACAACTGTTTCAAATGCAACAGGTGGTTCTGAAGCTGAAACTATTCAGTCTATAAAATTAAATGCTCCATTAGATTATGCAGCTCAAGGAAGATGCGTGACAGTAGATGATTATAAAACTTATACTAAAAAATTATTTGCAAATACTGAAGCAGTATCTGTATGGGGTGGAGAGGATGGTAGTTATGATACAAGTACAGGTGTATCATCTAACCCAGAATATGGTAAAGTGTTTATCTCAATTAAATCTACAACAGGTGAGAATCTAACATCAGTACAAAAGAGTAACTTGGTCACAGCATTTGCTCCATATAAAGTTGCTTCAATTACACCAGTCATTGTAGACCCAGACACAACTTATATAATATTGAATACAACATTTCAATATGATTCAACTTCAACAACATCTACTAAAGATGAGTTAGCAAGTTTAGTAAATACAACTATAACAAATTATAATACATCAGATTTAAAAGAATTTAATAATGTCTTTAGACATTCTAAAATGTTAAGATTGATTGATGAAACAGATACATCAATATTAAACAACACAACCACAGTCACTATGGCTAAATACTTTACACCAGTGAGTGGTACATCTTCTTATAATATTAATTATAATAATGGATTCTATAATCCACACACAGACTATAATAAAACTTCTGGTGGGATTCTAGCATCAACGGGATTTTATTTAGATAATGATACAGACACAGAATACTTTTTTGATGATGATGGTTCTGGTAATTTAAGAATTTATTCTTTAAATGTATCAGGAGTTAGAACATATAAAGATTCATCTGCTGGTACAGTAGATTATACTAATGGAACAATTAGTACAAACTCACTTAACATATCTGCAGTATCAAATGTAGATGGTGCTTCATCAACTAAAATTCGTATAACAGTATTACCTAAATCAAATGATATAGTACCTGTAAGAAATCAGATACTAGAAATTGATTTAGTGAATAGTACAATTAATGGTAGTGTTGATGCACAAGCTACAACTGGTAAAGGTTATACCGTCACTTCAACAGGTACAACTACAACCACATCCGTAACAACCACATCTTCTACACCTACAACCTCGGCGTATTAGATGAATGGCAAAAAACAATTCAAAACTAGTTAATAAAGTAAGTCCTTTAATTGAGGGTCAAGTACCTGATTTTATTCAAGCAGACCATCCTAAATTTGTAAACTTTTTAAAAGACTATTACCAATATCTTGAAGCAGGTAGAATTACCTACACAGGTGCAGTAGAGTATGTAAGAAAACAAACTAATACTTTAGAATTTATTTTATTAGAAGATGGTGAAAGAATTGTCACAGAAAATGCTACAGGCTCAACAGGTTTCTTTACAAATGGTGAAACGATTACAGGTTCCACATCTAAAGCAACTGCAACAATATTAGTAGAAGATTCTAGAAACAAATACATCTACATAACTTCTCAACAAAAATTTATTACAGGTGAAACTTTTACAGGTGGAACATCTGGTGCAGAAGGTACTATAAAAGAATATCGTGCTAATCCTATACAGAACATTCAACAACTTCTAGAGTATGCTAATGTAGATAATACTATCTACGATTTCTTAGACCAAATGAGAGACCAATTCATGAATGCTATACCAGAGAGTTTAGCAACGGGGGTATCTAAAAGAAATTTATTAAAAAATATCAAAGACTTATATAGTGCCAAAGGAACATCACAAGGTCATAAATTATTCTTTAAAGCATTATTAGGTGAAGAACCAGAAATAGTTTATCCTACCAATTATATGATGAGAACATCTGATGGTGATTGGGAAAAGAAAATTTTATTAAGAGTTACTGCTGCAGCAAATGTCACAGGTGATGAAGTAATCAATCAAAAGATTACAGGTCAATCATCTGGTGCAACTGCTGTTGTAGTATCATCATCTACATTCACACAAGGTGATTATGCTGTAACAGAATTAAGATTAAATGATGTAGTCGGTACATTTACTCATGGTGAGATTATTAAAGCAGTATCAAGTACAAGAGATGTAGATGTATCATTTACAGTATCATCACAAATCAGTACAACCACTGTTAATAATGACGGAATATTAAATAGTATCAATGATACTCTAACAGTAGAAAGTCTTGGCTCTGGAGTGTCTGAGCTCATTGTAGAGGATATTTTAACTGGGTCAGTAAGTGATGTTATAGTAGAAGATGCTGGTAGTCTATATGAAGTAGGGGATTCAATTACATTTACTGCAGATTCAAATGATACAGATATCTCATCTGCCACAGGTGAAGTCAGTATGGTCGGTGGGGGTATACTTCAAGAAACAGGTACCCTTGATGATTCAGATATTACAACTGATGTAATTAGATTAGAGAGTGGTACAAATACATCTTTAGTAAATTTCGAAATTACTTTAGAAGATGGTAATTTATTAGAAGAAGATATTACACCAGATTCTTCAACTAAAGTATTTACTCTATCAACTTTAAATGCAAGTACAGATACTATTAGTGTTTATAGAGATGGTGTAAAAGTAAATGCAACAGACCCAGCTGGGGATACTGTATGGAGTGTGAGTGGTGCAACATTAACATTTATAAATGCACCAACAACAGGTATACCATATGTAATAAAAGGTAATTCAATAAATAAACTTTTATTAAATATGACATCATCAGGTAATGTAAATGCTGGACATAATATACTAACAGATTCAAATCAAGAATTAGAAGATGAATATACTAACAATGATTTATTTGTACTTGAAACAGATACATTCGCAACACTTGCAGAAGCAACATCGCTCAGGAAAGCACAAATAACTAATGGTGGTAATGGATATTCTAAATTACCTACACTAACAATTACAAGTACATCTGGTACAGGTGGAAAACTACTTGCAGACACAACTGATATTGGTAGAGCAAATGCTATAGAAATTAGAGATTCTAGTTTTGCTTTAGATTCTAGTAATCCACCAGACACAACATTCCAAGCTCACTTTATAGTAAAAGATGTTACAGGTACATTTGCTGCAGGTAATACTTTAACAACACATACAGGTACAGTAAAGGGTTGGAATTCTGATACACAACTTTTAAGTACAACATTTGAGAATGTAATAAGAACAGATGGTGAAGCATCAAGCACAGTAAACGAAGGTATAAGACTAGAAGATAATTCTGAATCAGAAGTACATGGTATTCTTTTAGAAGATGAATTAGATTTTAATGATGGTGAAAACTTTTTAGTTAATGCAACATCAACAACAACACCAACAAATACAAAAGAAATATTTAATGTTGAAGTAAAAGCAAAATCATCTAATTCAAATTCAAATGCATTTTATATTAATGGAGTAGAGAATCCTAAAATTACATTTGCAAGAGGTAATACTTATAGATTCGATTTATCAGATAGCTCATTATATAATTTAGATACAACAGAAAATCATCAACTATTATTTAAATCAGTTTCAGTTGCTGGAAGTATAACAGGTGGAAGTGCATACACAACAGGTGTAACTCAATCATCTTCTTCAATAATACCAATAGGAACTGCTGGCTCTTATATTGAAATAGAAGTAGCTGCAGATGCTCCACAATTATATTACTATTGTACAAATCATTCTGGTATGGGTAATTCTATACTTACATATACAAGACCTACAATTATTAATGGTGAGAATGATAGAATAGTAATTAATGCTAATGATAAGACAGGTGACTATGGTATACTATTAGAAAGTGGTACATCAAGAGCAAGTGGTACAGACCAATTAGTACAAGAGAGTGGTCAAACATTAGGAAGTGCAACAGATGGTGGAAGTGTATCTGGTGGAAGAATTATTATTGAACATGGACATATAGATGGTGGAGTACCACACAACGAAGGTGACCCACTAGTCATTAATAGATATCGTGAATCAGGTGGAACAAATTATGTAGTAATGGAAGAAGGTAATAGTGGTGATGAGAACCACAGATTATCCACAGAAGATTTAGGAACAAGATTAGTACAAGAAGATGGTGACAGAATATTATTTGAAGAAGATATATCTTTTGATAATATAGTTTTAGACGGAACAGATAGTGATTCAACAGATGCTACAGATGATATTATAAATGAATCATCAATAGATTTATCAAACGACAATATAACAATTACAGATTCGGGTGGAGCAACTGCAACGATTGTATCTGCAGATATCTCAACAGGTAGTACAACTGTTAATACAACAAAAACTGATACAGGTTCTTATAGTGGTATTAAAAGTTTAGTAGGTGAAGACTTAAACAGATTACAAGATTCATATTACTATCAAGATTATTCTTATGAAGTAAGAGTAGGTGATTCATTAGCAACATACTTAAATGAATTGAAGAAGGCAGTACATCCAACAGGGTTTATGCCATTTGGTAAAGTAAATATTGCATCACAAATTTCTATGAGAATTACATCAACTGCTGCTGGTGTTGCTGGATACGATGGTGATACAACATCATTCTCACCTGAACTTGCTTCTACATTCGAAACATTATTTGATGAACATATTAAAATGTCACATAAGACTGCTGTTGGTATAGAACAATTTGATGAAAGAATTATATTAAACGGAACAGATGGTTCATCTACAAATGCTGGAGATAATATTCTTTGGGAAGATGGTACAGGTGAAACAGGTACAGGTGCTATGAAGTCTGAAGCTGCAAAAGGTATTGGTGGTAATAGTCAAAGAGTTGCAATACACGAAAGAACAATTAAGATTGGTAATCATCCAACATCACAAGTTAAAGATAATGTATTAATACATTTAGCAAAATATCCATTCAGACAAGAGTGTAGCTTAATAATGGAAAGTGGTACAGGTAATTTAACTGAACATATAGTATTAGAAGGTACTAAACCATTTGATGATATTGTATTTTTAGAATTTGAAGGTACAGTAGGTCAAAGTAATATTATATTAAACGGAACAGATTCATCTAGCAGTAATGCAGGGGATGATGTTATTACAGAAGATGGTTTTAAATTACTTCAAGAAGAAGATACAGAAATAATAATAAATGAAACTGAAAGAATATTACTAGAAGATTCTAGACCAGGTACAGGTAGACTACTTGCAGAATCAGATAGAATTGCAATGCCTACTGCTTATATTGATAATGAGAATGATAAAATTTTATTTAATGATGATGACAATGATACAACACTTACTTTTGATGAGATAGGTGATATACCATTTAATCATATATTAGAAAGAGATGAGATTACATTCTCTAATGATACAGATAATATAGATGTTAATAATCAACCAGATTCAATCGTTATGGAAAATGAAGGTGAGTTATTATTAGATGGTACAGATTCATCACAAACAGATGCTGGACATAAACTATTACAGAACACATTAGAAACAACTGTGACTGTACAAGATGAAGGTATGATAGTATTGAATGGTACAAATACAACAGGTACAGAAGATGCTGGATTTAAATTACTTATGGAAGATGAAACTGGTGATATAGGATTCCCTACATCAATCAGATTAGAAAGAGAAGTAAGAACAGTATCAACAAGTTCTGCATATGCAACATTCATTTTAGAAGAAACAGGTAATCTAATATCAGAAGATAATGATGCTACTTCTAACCCAGACAGAATATTAATTGATAATGTACATGAAACTGGTGAAGTACAATTAGAAGATTATTTCAGTACAACAACAAATGATAAAATTAAATTAGAATATGGTGATGGTAATATTGTAATGAATGGAAGTGGTAGTACAGTATCAACAGATATAACAGGTAGTCCAATAACAGCTTATGACCAAGATGCTGGTCACTACTTAACTTTCGAAACTGAAATAACAGATACTACAAAACTTGCTATGGAAAGTTATAATGTATTCCCAGCTGAAGGTCAAATACCTTTTGAAAATTATAGATTAAGTTCTAGGAATACAACAGCTTATAAGTCTAAATATGGATATACACCAATCGTATTACCTGCCGAAATAACTGTTCGTGATACTGGTGATATCGCTCTTGAAGATTCAACAGATGATACACATGGATATCTAGTATTAGACACAGCAGCACACGCAGGAAGTAATATAGATTTAGAAGGAGCAACGGGAATAACATTTTAATTAATGTTATGAATAACTTGTATAAATAAATGAAAGAATGGGAATAATTAAATGTCAGCAATCATAACAGAAAAATTTAGACAACACAACGCCGAACAATTCTATGAAAGTTTTAGTGAAGCATCTGCTTCAACATATTATCTTTTCGTAGGTAAATCAACAGCTTGGACATCGGGTACAACGGGAGGTAGTGATTCATCACCACCAACACCTGCAGATGGTCCTAGTGATACAGAATATTATGCATGGGATTCCATGTTAGCTGCAAAGTTAGTATCTTCATCAGATATTACTTATTCAATACCAAGAAGAAATTGGGCTAATGGAACAACATACGATATGTATGATGATGATTATTCTTCATCAAGTACAGCAACATCAGGTGCGTCTAATCTATATGATTCAACATATTATTTTATGACTTCTGATTATAGAGTTTATAAAGTTTTAGATAACAATGCTGGTACAGCATATTCAGGTGCTGAACCTACATCCACTTCAACATCCCCATTCGCGTTGGGTGGATATGTATTAAAATATATGTACACAATTACATCTTCTGAAGCTGCAAAATATATGACTACTGATTTTATACCAGTATCAGATGATTCAACAGTAGCAGCTGCAGCAACAGATGGTAAGATTGAATCATTAAAAGTTACAGCAGGAAGTGGTTATACAAATGGAACATACTATGCTGCAGTATATGGTGATGGTACAAGTCAAGGAACATCATCTGGTGCAATAGTTAGAATAACTGTATCAGGTGGAACAATACAATCATTCGGATTGACTGCTGGAAGTGATACAACTATTCACTCTGGTGGAGCTGCATATACTTATGGTTCAGTAAATCTTGGTTCTGGTTATACATTTTCAGATTCAGGTTTATCAAGTGCATCTGCTATGGGCGGTTCTGGTGGAGCTATCGAAGTAGTTATCTCACCAAAGAATGGTCATGGTAAAAGTGCAATTGCTGAACTAGGTGGTCATTATGTTATGACTGCTACAACATTAACACAAGCAGAAGCTGATGATGTCACAACTGCAAACGATTTTAGACAAGTAGGTCTTGTCGTAGACCCAACTAATTATGGAACATCAACAGTTGCTACTGCGACTACAAGAAGACAAACTTTCGTAGTCAAAGGTTCATCTGTAAGTGGTACATTCGAAGTAGATGAAAAGATTACTCAAGCAACAACAGGTGCTGTAGGTAAAGTAGTAGAATTTGATTCTTCAAGAAGTTTAATATATTACCAACAAGAAAGATTTGGTGACTATGGAACAAATAGTACAACAGGTGACAATACTGCATTTAGTGGAGCTAATGTAATTACAGGTGCAACATCATCTGCGACATTAACACCATCAACTGATTCAGAAACAATTACTCTTGCTAACAATAATACGATTACAACATCATCAGGTTATACAACACCTGAACTGGCAGCAGATAGTGGGAAGGTTATATATTTAGAAAATAGGAAACCAATACAAAGGGATTCTGACCAAACAGAAGATATTAAATTAATCATAGAGTTTTAGAATATGGCGCAATTAACTGATTTAAATGTTTCACCATATTATGATGATTATGATGAAGCAGATAGTTTTCATAGGGTACTCTTTAGACCAGGGTATGCTATTCAAGCACGAGAACTAACACAACTACAAACTATACTACAACAACAAATAGAAAGACATGGTAGTCACATGTTTAAAGAGGGTAGTATTGTTATACCTGGTCAACTATCTTATTCTGATTCATTTACTACATTACAACTTGCTTCAACATTTGCAAATGAAACTATTGACCCTAGTCAATTTTATAATGCAACAACACCAGTCACAATTACAGGTGCAACATCAGGTGTTAAAGCATATGTGACAGGTTATCAAGTTGCAACATCTACAACACAACCGATTCTTTATATAAGATATTATAAAACAGGTTCAGATAATTCTACAACAACATTTTCTGATAGTGAGAACATAACTGCAGATAAAGCAATTACACACACAACAGGTTATGCTAGTGATGTAGCATCTGCAACAACTTATTCAACAAGTGCAGCTGCAACAGGTTCTGCAGCAACTATAAAACAAGGTATCATTTATACTAGAGGTTCATTCGTACAAGTAGATGAACAAACATTATTATTAAGTGCTTCTTCTATAACAGAAACTGCAAGAATTGGTTTAACAGTTTCAGAAGAATTAATAACACCAGAAAATGACGGACAATTAGCAGATAACTCTAGAGGTTCTGCTAACTATGCTGCGAAAGGAGCACACAGATTAAAGATTACATTAACACTTGCTAAACTAGATGTAACATCTACTGCAGATTCTAAATTTATTGAGATGATGAGAATAGATAGTGGTACTTTAGTTTCTAAAGCAAGAGCAACAGAATATTCAGTATTAGGAGATGTACTTGCAAGAAGAACATATGATGAATCTGGTGACTATACAGTCACACCATTTTTATTTAATACAAGAGAGAGTGTCACGAATACAGTTAAAGGAACAAAATATACAGGTGTTTATTCATCTGGTGCTACTACTGACGATAGTAATACAGCATCAACTAGTAAACTTGCAATAGCATGTTCTAAAGGTAAAGCATATATTAAAGGATATGAGTACGAAAAATTAGGAACAACATTTAAAGATTTAGATAAAGCTAGAACAACTGCTTCAATTAATGCTGGTATTACAAATTTAGAATTAGGAAATTTTGTTAAGATTACTAATTTATATAACACACCAGACATTGGTAGTGTTAGTGGTGAAACAACACCATATAAAGAAATTAAATTATTCTCTGGTGAAACAGTCACAAGAGGTACATCATCAACATTAGAACCTGTGGGTGTATGTCGTTGTAGAGCATTAGAATATGATTCAGGTGCAGTCGGTACAACCTCTGCAGTTTACAAAGCATACTTATTTGATTTAAGAACATTTACTAAACTAACTTTAAGTGCGACACCAAGTCCATTACTAACTGCAACACATTCAAGTGGTGTACAATTAAAAGGTAATACTTCTGGTGCTACGGGATTAGTCTATGATACAACAGATGATGGTTTATCATCTACGGGTACAGCTAATCAAGTTCGTTTAACAAATGTTGTTGGTACATTCCAATCTGGTGAAAAATTAATTGCATCAGATTCAGCTGAAACAAGTGCACTTATAGAAGATTCAGGTAATACAGATTTAACAATTTCTACTGTTGAGAAGTTTACATTCTCACAAGCAAGAAGTATGTTTATGGATGATGATGATAGTGGTCAAGACTTTACTGCAGATATAGAATTAACAGCAAGAACAGATGGTGATACAAGTTTAATAACATTAAACGCAACAGATGCTAGTCTTGCTAACGCAAACGATAACATATTATTAGAACAAGATGGTTCAACAGAATTAGGACTTGAACCTATTAAGGAAGCAATATTAGTATCACCAGAAAAGAGTGGAGCATTATATAAACTTCCAAAGAAAGTAGTTAAAACATTATTAACAGAATCAAACAATAATACAAGTGATACACAATACACAGTAAGAAGACAATTCGTTGCTACATCAAACTCATCTGGTGTTATAACATTAAGTGCTGGTAGTAATGAAACATTTGCTGCATTTGCAAATGCAGATTATACAATGTCTATTCTAACTGCTGGTGGTGGTTCAGGTGTGGCTGGAGATATAGTATCTATATCAGGTAAGATATCTGGTACGGGTGGTGCAACAGTTACAATTACTGACAATACTATTTTAGGTAATGCAGCTAAAGTAAAAGTTATTGCAACGATTACTAAAACAAGTGTTGCATCAAAACTTAAAACAACGAATTTATCAAAACAAGTTAAAGTAGTTGCTAGTGATACAGATGGTGCATATGGATGTAGAGCAACTGATAAAGAAATATCTTTAGGTCGTGCAGACGCATTTAGATTGCAAGCTGTGTTCGATTCTGAAAGTACAAGTTCAGATGCTACTGCTCCAACATTAACATTAGGAACAGTCACAGGTACATTTACTAGAGGTGAAAAGATTACAGGTTCATCTTCTAAAGCAGAAGCTAGAATTATTACAACAACAAGTCCAATACAATATGTACTTACTGCTGGAAGTGGAGCAACAGATTTTACAACCTCTGATACTATCACAGGTGATTCTTCTGCTGCAAGTTCAACAGTATCAACAGTTACTGCTGGTAGTAAAGTAATTACATCTAACTTCACATTAGATACAGGTCAAAGAGATAGTTTCTATGACATCGCAAGAATAGTTAGAAAACCAAATGTTGCAAAACCATTAGGTAGATTACTTGTAGTCTTCGATTATTTCTCACATGGTAGTGGGGATTTCTTTAGTGTAGATTCTTATAGTTCTGTTGGTGGACAAATGACTTATGCAGATATTCCAACATACAGTGCTACCAAGATTGACCCAGATGACCCAGAGCCATCAGGTCTATTTGATTTAAGAGATTGTCTAGACTTTAGACCTACTGCAGAAAACATAACAGGTGCATCAGATACATTAACAGCAGTAGATACAATTACTGCAACTGCAAGTTCATTCGATTTCAAGAATAGACAATTTGATGGTACAGGTGCTGTTGTAGTAGATACACCAAAAATTAATAATGCAGCTAGTTGTGATTTTGAACATTACTTACCTAAAAAAGCTGTACTGTATATTGATACTGCTGGGGAATTTAAACTTATAGATGGTATTCCAGCAGAAGACCCAGTAGAGCCCGCAGTATTAGATGAAGCTATGAAACTTGCAACATTAGATTTACCTGCATATACATTTACACCAGATGATGTGACTATAAAAAGACAGAAAACTCAAAGATATACTATGAGAGATATTGGTGAGCTACAAGATAGAATAGAGAATTTAGAATACTATACTGCATTAAGTTTATTAGAAAGAGATGCTGAATCATTTGAGGTTGTAGATGTAAATGGATTAAACAGATTTAAGTCTGGGTTTATTGTAGATAACTTTGCTGGACATAGAGTAGGTGATGTATTACACCCAGACTATAAAGCTTCTATTGATATGATTGATAATGAGATGAGACCTAAATGTGTAATGAAGGCTGCTAAACTAATAGAGAAAGTATCAACAGATTCAGAAAGAACAACAGCAGGTTATCAGAAGACTGGTGACTTATTAACTTTACCTTATACTAATAAAGATTTTATAACACAACCTTATGCTACAAGAACAGAAAATATTCAATCAGCATTAATCTATGAATATGTTGGTAAGATTACTTTAACACCTAGTGGTGATGAGTGGTTTGAAACGGAAGTAGCTCCAGCACTTATTATAAATGTTGGTGGAAACTTCGATTCTGTTGTTGCAGCTAATCAAAACCAATTAGGTACAGTATGGAATTCTTGGGAAACTCAATGGTCAGGTGTAGTGTCAAGAACAACACAAAACCAATGGGTTAGAAGTGGTGGTGGTACATTCCAAAGAACAATTATTAATACAAGGTCAGACCAATTAAGAACAGGTGTAAGAACAGCTGTTGTAGAAAATGTTGAACAAGAAGTAATTAGTAATAGAGTAATTTCTAAAGCTACAGTACCTTGGGTTAGACCAAGAACAATTACAGGTACAGGTGAATGCTTTAGACCTAACACAAGATTATATACATTCTTCGATGGTACAGATGTTAGTACATATATAACACCATCATCTACAAGTTATTCAACAGACACTACTGTTACAGAAGGTAGTGCATTAGTATCTGATGCTACTGGTAAAGTAGAATTTACATTTAGAATACCAGAATATAGATTTGCTGGACAAGAGAATATACCTAAATTCCAATCAGGTGATGTAGATTTTAGAATGACATCAAGTGAAACTAATATAAAAACACCAGCACCATCAACAGTTGGTCAGGTGACATATGTTTCTAAAGGTGTAATTGAAACTACACAACAAACAATAGAATCAACAAGGAATGGTACTTTAGTTCAAGAAACTATAAATCAAACACAATCTATTACAAGTTCAACAGAACAATTAACTAGAGTAGACCCATTAGCACAAACATTCTTAGTTTCAGAAACTGGTGGATGTTTTGTATCTAATGTAGATTTATTCTTTGCAGAAAAAGATACTAACTTACCTGTATGGGTTGAGTTAAGAGAAGTTATAAATGGATACCCTGGTCCTACACTAATTCCTTTTGGAAGAAAAGTATTAAATCCAAGTGATGTAAACATTGACGCTACAACAGGTGCAACTGCAACAACATTTACTTTTGATTCACCTGTATATTTAAAAGAGGGAATCGAATATTGTTTAGTTGTTATGACTAACAGTTTAAATTATAAAGTATGGATATCTGGTTTAGGTGAAACTGATGTATCAGGTTCTAATAGAATTATTTCAACACAACCACATCTAGGTGTATTATTTAAATCACAAAATAATACTACATGGACTGGTGTACAATCAGAAGACTTGAAGTTCACTATGAGAAAATGTAATTTCACATCTGGTTCAGGTACAGTCACTTTAACAAATGATAATATCGGTGATAGTACGACAGCAGAAGATGGTAGTACAACAGTTTATGGACAAAGATTAAATAATAATCCTATTACACTAACAAACAGTTCAACAGTGGTAAGAGTAAAACATGTAGACCATGGTATGTATAGTACATCAAACAATGTCACTATAACAGGTGTATCATCTGGTGTATCAACAACACTTAATGGTGCGATTACAGCATCAGGTACAAGTGTGACATTAACATCTGCTACAGGTTTCCCAACAAGTGGTACTTGTCATATTAAGATAGACAATGAAATTATGTCTGGTACAATTTCGAGTACAACCATTTCTAGTATAACTAGAGGACAAGATAGTACAACAGCTGCAGCTCATTCGGATGGTGCAACAATAGAATTATACATGATTAATTCTGTACCATTAACAGAAATTAATAAGACACATACTGCAGTTGCAAATGTAGGAATAGATTCATATACAGTATCATCAACAACAAGTGCATCTATAAGTGGAGCATCAACAACAGCTGAAGTTGGTGGAGCATCAGTATATGCTACTGAAAATTATAGATACGAAACTGCGAAAACATTAATAGGTACTTTAGAATTACCTGGTACTACATTGAGTGCTTCAATTAAAACAACGAATTCAACAAGTCCAAGTGGAAGTGAAACATCATTTACTCAATCATCTACGAATACTACAATACCATTAAATGAAAACTTTAATATGCTAACAAGTCAAATGGTTTGTTCTAAAATTAATGAAACAAATGAGATATCTGGTAATAAGTCATTAGAGATGCCAATAGTATTTACATCTCAAAATTCAAACATATCACCAGTAATAGATTTAGATAGAAGGTCATTAATTTGTGTAGGTAATAGAATTAATAATATAGATAGTTCTAGTGATGTTTATCCAACAACGGAATTTGTAGCATCAACAGAACCTGATGGTGACCAAAATGCAGCAATCTATTTAACTAAAGCAGTTACATTAGAGAATTCTGCTACAGCAATAAAAGTAATATTTAATGCACACAAACAAAATACATCAGAAATTAAATTGATGTATAGAATACTTAAAACATCAGACAGTGCAGATTTTGATGAATTAGGATATGAATATTTTAATAGTGATGGTACACCTGATGATACAGTTGTAAACTCATTAGATAGAAAAGACTTTCAAGAATATATCTATACCGCTGGTGTAGATAATGATGGTGTTGGTACACCATTGGATGACTTCATTCAGTTCCAAATAAAAATAGTTATGCAAGGAACAGATGCTGTTAATCCACCACGAATAAAAGATTTAAGAGCTATAGCATTGGCAACATAAAATGGATAGAGTAAAAGTACAAGACCATAGTAATTTAGAAAGAGATGTAAAATCTAATGGTATTGTTAATACTAATAAACAAGCTTATGAATTAGCTAAAAAAAGAGCATCTGCTGCAGCAAAAGAAAGAGATAATTTGCGAGATGTGACTAGAGAAGTAAACGAGATTAAATGTGAGATGCATGAAATAAAAAATATGTTATCACAGTTATTAGATATTAAATAAATAAAGGAAAAAGATAGGAAAAATTAAATGGCAATAGCAGGCAAACAAGTAGCAAGTTCTAGTACATTAAATACTTTAAGAACAGAATTCAATAATCTGGTTACGGATGTAGCTGCTATTGAAGGTGGTTCAATAACTTATACTACCTTAAATACTACTACTACAAATGCTACAACATTAAATGTAAAAGAAGATGGTACTATTGTATTTGAAGGTGCAACTGATGATGATTATGAAACCACATTAACAGTTGTAGACCCTACTGCCGATAGAACAATTACATTTCCTAATGAAACAGGAACAGTACATACTTCTGGTGGAACAACAACACACACAGCAATAGTCGTTGCCGATGGTGGAAATATTGGTTCTGCTTCAGATACCGATGCAATCGGAATATCTTCTGGTGGTGTTGTATCTGTATCTGCCACAACAGCAAACACTTCTGCTACAGATGGTGCATTAACTGTCGCTGGTGGATTGGGTGTTGCCGCTGATGCATCTATCGGTGATGATTTAAGATTAATATCTGATAGTGCTGTATTAAGTTTTGGTGCTGATAGTGATACAACACTAACACACACAGATGGTACAGGTCTTACACTTAACAGTACAAATAAATTAACCTTCGGTGATGCTGCTTCATTTATTCATCAAGGAGCTGATAGTATGTTAGTCATAGAGGGTGAGGCAATCATTGATATGAATGCTAGTACAAGAGTTGATATATCAACAGATTTAGTTGTTGGTAATGATATACATTTAGATTCAGATTCTGCAGTTTTAGGTTTTGGTGATGATAAAGAGATTACTTTAACACATGTTCATGATGTAGGTTTAACATTAACAAACGCACACACAACAGATGATAAACCAATAGTTTTAAATTTAAAAAATGAAGAAGATGCTCTTATTGCTGATGAAGAAATAGGAAGAATAGATTTTACTGCTGGTGATTCAGACGGAACAGACGCAATATTAACAGCAGCAAGTATCGCGGCAGTAGCCGAAGATACTTTTGCAGCAGACAATAACTCTACAGGTTTAGCATTCAAATTGGGTGTAAGTGCAGCTGCAACAGAAATGTTTAGAATGGACCATGATGGTGACTTTAAAGTTTTAACAGATGGTTCTGCAATTGCTTTTGGAGCAAACAACGAAATAGAATTAACTCATGTACACGATACAGGTTTACTCTTAACAGATAGTGGTGGAAGTCCAACACTTCAATTCCATGATGCAAATGAATCAGTATCATCTGATGGTAGTAAATTAATATTAACATCTAATAGTGTTGCATTTAGTATGCCTACTGCTGATGGTTCTAGTGGTCAGTTTTTAAAAACAAATGGTAGTGGAACATTATCTTTTGATACAGTATCAAGTGCAGCTGATGATATAACTGCTGGTGATGCTGCTGTAACTATTGCAACAACGGCTGGAAATATCACAGTAGATGCTCAAGGTAATGATACAGACATTATATTCAAAGGAACAGATGGTTCATCTGATACAACATTCTTAACAATAGATGGTTCAGACGCTGGTACATTAATTGCTAATCATGATTTAGAATTAGGAACAGATGGTT
>PVBE011685443.1_pt1 | contig 22749 bp, 18 predicted proteins | sample 1631181 | NCBI WGS metagenome assembly PVBE01 (sample SAMN08397723, study PRJNA350692) | Marine metagenome, whole genome shotgun sequencing project. | isolation source: water | place: Pacific Ocean | collected 2012-04 | reverse complement strand
GTTTGCCCACGAACATCACTTTGGTCCACTTGGTCCCCGCAGCAGTCCGCACAAACGCCATGCCGGTCACCGGATCAACGCCCATGACCGATGCGGGAGTGGGCTTGGTATCCAACCCGCCGGGCCTTACCCGAAGGTTCCTTATGCCCTTCAGCGGGGTCTGGATGCTGAAAGCAGTGGTCAGAAACACCGAGCGGCCCTGCTGGTCGACATGGATGCATATGCCTGGACCCATGGCGTTCTGAACGCCGTCTCCGGTGTCCAGGCTTAACTCCACTATCGCCATTGTGCCGGAATATTCCCTGAAGATATCCTCGGGACTCTTGGCCTGAACCGAGCCCGCAAGCGCCGCGGCGACCGCTATAACAACAATACTTATTCGCTTCATCTTGAAGCCTCCATTATTCCAGAGCAAAATCAGCGTTTACGCTTGTCTCGTTTCGCCGTCGACGCCCGAGAACTTTCCTGGGCCTCGGCCAACCGCTGGGCCCACGTGGGACCGGCGCTTGGGGGCAACTTACTTATGACAAACATCATGAAAACACCCGCCGCCACCGTCGCCAGCGAGGTGTATTGATTATGGGTCATCCCGTAGTGAAGGGCCGTATCCGTCCGGATGCCCTCCAGCAGGAATCTTGTGATCGGATAGATAATCACCAGCAAGGCGAAAACCTGCCCCTCTCGCCTGCGGTGTCGGAAGAACACGCACAGCAACGCTGCAAGAAAGAGCGCGTTGAAGAATCCCAACGCCTGGGCCGGACGGATCGCCAGCGAATGGCTGGCCTCGGCGATCTTGACCTGCTCCGGGGTGAAGTTGTCCGGCGGCATGACCGGAAGCACCGGTGCGTAGAACTTCTTTCCGGCGCGTGTGTACGAAACAACCCGCGAAACGGATGATTTGTCCAGCAGCGCCGCGTCCGGATTGATCATCCCGTCAAACTTCTCTCTGGTCGCCAGGGCCGGTGAATCTTCCTTTCCCTGGCGATGTAATTCGATAGCCCTCTGCTCCAACTGGTGAGCGTAAACCGGAGATACGCCCTGGGAGCCCACGGAATACGGATTGTCGCGTCCGTCGAACTTCAGCAATGGTTTGGAGTACATCGAAAACTGCGTTGACAGAGCCCAGTCTCCGCTGCATCGCCCGCCGTAGCAACAACCGTTAAGGAAGCAGCCGGCCCGCCCGAACGCCAGGCCCACCATCAGGCTCACGGCGACTATGTCCAGATACCGTCTGACCGAAATACGCTTATAGCGCAGGTACAAAACGACCATCAGCGTGCCCAGCACGACCCCGCCGTAGTAGATCAGTCCGCCGGATGTTACGTCGACCAGACCGGCCAGACCCTTGTGCGAATTGGAAAACTGGCTCCAGTTCTGGATTATGAACGCCAGCCTGGCGCCCAGGATGCCGCCGACAAGCGAAAGAATGCCCACAACCGTAACGGTCTCGTGATTCTCGCCCATTCGCCTGGCTCGCCAATGGGCCAGCCATATCCCCGAGATAAAGCCCATAACCAGCATGAGCCCATAACCGTATACCCGCGGGGTCAGGCTCAGGCCAAACAAGTTGATCTCACCAAAGTCAATTATGGTCTGAAGCATCTGATGCCTTCCGGAACCGGTCCGGGATTACAGTTTCTCGGATATCCTGTTAGATTTGTCGACCAATACGACGTCCGGCTTGAAGTCTCGGGCCTCTTGGGGCTCCATATACCCGTAAGCCATTATGATTACTTCGTCGCCCGGGTTGACAAGCCTGGCCGCCGCCCCGTTAATACAAATCACCCCGCTACCGGACTCACCCTCGAAAACATATGTTTCAAAGCGGGCGCCGTCGGTCATATCCGCCACCAGAACGCACTGGCCGGGTAGAATCCCGCTGGCGTCCAGAAGGTCGCGGTCAATCGTTATCGAACCGACGTAATCGATCATCGCCTCGGTCACGGTCGCTCGATGTATTTTGCCTTTTAGTATTTTCAACAACACGATATTGCTCCTATCTATGGCGCCGATTCTATTGCGAGTCGGCGGCGGAGTCCACCAACATATTATCTATAAGCCTGGCGCCGGGGAATTTCACCGCCAAGGCGACCAGTACGGGCCTGTCTGTAGTTTCTACGTCGAGCAGCGTTAGAGGGTCGATAATTTGTATATAATCGACCTCACCGTCGGGGGCGTTGGCCCGGATATGCTCTCTGGCCGAGGCGATAACTTCGACCGCCGGCGGATTAAATTGGCGTATCTGCTCGTTGGCGAGCACCAGGGCTCCGTGCAGCGCAATCGCCTGGGAGCGTTCGGAATCGCCCAAACGCTGATTCCGCGTACTCATCGCCAGCCCGTCAGGCTCGCGAACGATCGGACAAGACACGATCTCGACGGGAATATCCAGATCCGCGACCATGCGAGTAATTATCGCCAACTGCTGAAAATCCTTCTGGCCGAAGAACGCCTTGTCAGGCAGAACGATATTAAACAGCTTGGCCACAACCGTGCACACTCCGGCGAAATGTGTCGGGCGGCTTCGCCCGCAAAGCGTTTCAGTCAAACCGCTTACGGCAACCGTCACCAGCGCGTTGCCGGGGTACATCGTCTCGACATCCGGAACGAACACCAGGTCGGCGCCACAAGCCTCGCAGGCCGACAGGTCCGATTCAATGCTGCGAGGATACGTTGAAAGATCCTCGCCCGGGGCGAACTGGGTGGGATTCAGAAAAATGCTGACCACCACGAAATCGCACGCCCGGCCGGCGGCATCGATCAAGCTCAGGTGCCCATCGTGCAGACCGCCCATGGTGGGCGCAAAACCAACCGTGCGACCCGCAGCGCGGGCCTCGGACACGATTCGTCGAACTTCAGCGATTGTTTGAACTGTCTTCATGTCGTCAGGGCGCGAATTTGCGCGATCAGGTCATCGCGGGCCTCGGCGAGGCGCAGGTCGCAGGCATCTGTATCCACACGGATTACGGGGCAACCGGCCGTCTGATCAATATCATTATACGCCATTCGCATCTGGTGCAGGAACTGCGGGGTCATGGCTTTTTCATATTCCCGCCCACGGTCCGATATCCGAGATTCGAGAACCGCCTCGAGCGCATCGAGATGCACAATGACGCTAGCCGGACGAACAAACCCCTCAATGCGTCCAGCCACGTCGCTGTAGAGCGCCATTTCGTCTTCGGTCAGCTTGGCCGCGGCGTAGATGCGATCCTGGCAGAAACCATAATCGCTGACGACCAGGCCGTCGTCGGGCCAATCGGCCAGCGACAACTGCTTGACCCGCGACAGCAGGAAGAACAACTGCGCCGGAAGGCAGGCCTCGCGTCCGCCAAGATACGACTCGGCCAGAAACGGATTGCCCTCGAAGTCCTCACATATGAGCGCCGCGCCCATTTCCCGGGACAGTCCCCTGGCCAGGGTGGTCTTGCCCACCGCCGGCGGTCCTATAATGCTGATCAATGATGCGCTCATGCATCACTCCGTTCTTCCAGGTCCGCCAGCAGTGCGGAGATTGTCTTGTTGAGCACAGGATGGATCGCATCGCCGGCGATTTCATTCAGCGGAGCCAGCACGAACAGGCGCTGGTGCATTCGCGGGTGCGGGATTGTAAGTTCAGGTGAGTCCATTATTACATCGCCGATCAGCAGGATGTCCAGGTCGCAGGTGCGAGGGCCCCACCGCTGCTCGATATCGCGATTGCGGCCGAGCTTGCGTTCGATATCCTGCAGCACCGCCAGCAACTCATCCGGTGCGAGCGAAGTTTCGATCCCGGCCGCGGCGTTCAGGTAGTCGTCCTGGAACTCCGGCCCGCCGACCGGTTCGGTCACGATCATCTGAGAAACACACCGCACCGAGACATCGGGGTGCTGGTCGAGCATTGCAATCGCCGCCCCAAGCGTTTCGGATCGATCGCCCATATTCGAGCCCAGAGCTATGTAAGCGATCCGCCCGGCCATCGCGATCTCCCGCATTATCTGAGTTCTTCAGGCCACTGCTTTCCGTCGTCAATGTTCAGGTCGAGCCTGTCGATCATAACCTTCACATACTTGCCCGCCAGAGCCTCATCGTCAGACCAGTTGGGGTCCTCCAACTGGATCATTCCGTAATCGATCGTGACTGGCATTATCGAAAGCACGCGTCCAAAACCCATATAGGACCATCCTCGAATGTGCTCTAGGCGGACCCTATTGCTGGGATTATCCTTGATGGCCTGGGACCACTGGAATCCTTCGAGCGACGGATAGCTGAACTTTACGTTTTCAATAACGCCCGGTCCGCATCGCATCTCGGGCGTGCTGACGCCGTCACAGACTATAAGCGATTCGTTGTCGAGCAGGACTTCGGCCTTGCGGGCGAAACCCTCGGTATGTTCCATTCGTACTTCCATGATTTCCGCCGGCGCTACTTGCCAATACTGATCATTCGATCGAGCGCTTCGGTCAAGACCGCGTCGGGATACGTAAGCGAGATTCGGAAGAAACCTTCGCCCGTTTCGCCGTATCCTCGACCGGGTGTTACGACCACTCCGACTTTTTCGAGCAGATCGGCGGCGTAGCGACCGCTGTCGCCGTCGTATCCGTCCGGCACGGGAGCCCATATGTATATAGTCGATTCGGGCTTGGTGATGTTCCAACCGTTCGCGTTCAGCGTGTCCACGACCAGGTCGCGGCGTCGCTTGTATACTTCGCAGATTGGCGGGATGATATCTTCGGCGGTGTCGAGAGCCTTGGCGGCCGCGAACTGGACGGCCCGCAGCGTACCGTTGTCAATGTTGTCCTTGACGGTTGAAAGGGCTTTGACCGCAGAGGCGTTGCCCACAACGCATCCGACGCGCCATCCGGTCATGTTGAACGCTTTCGACAGCGAGAAGAACTCAACGGCGGTGTCGGCGGCGCCTTCGACCTGGAGAATGCTGGGGGCTTTGTATCCGTCGTACGTATTTTCGCTGTACGCCGAATCGTGAGCGATCAGGATGTTGTGTTTGCGTCCGAATGCGACGGCCTTTTCGAAGAACTCGATCGTCGCGGTCGCGCACGTCGGATTGTTGGGATAGTTCAACCAGAGTATCTTCGCTTTTTCGGCGACTTCAGCGGGCACTTCGTCGAAATCGAAAAGCCAGTCGTTCTCCTGCCGCAGCGGCACGCGGTGGCTTGTGGCCCCGGCGAAAACGTGCGATATGTTGTACGTGGGGTAGCCCGGCTCGGGTATGATACCGACGTCGCCGGGATTCATTATCGCCATGCCCATCTTTGCGATCGCATCTTTGGAGCCCATGGTGCACACGATCTGGTCGGCTCCCAGCTCAACGCCCCATCGCCGCTTGTAGAAGTTCCGGATCGCCTCGGCGAAAGCAGGAGTCGGAGCGTCGCAGCCGTAACGGTGGCGGTTGGCGTCTGAAGCGTCCGAGGCCGCTCGGGCCAGCTCTTGGATCACCGGATCGGGTGTGGGATAGTCCGGGTCACCTATGCCCAGGGTTATTACGTCAACGCCTTCGGCGCGGGCGGCTGCTATCTTGCGACGCAGGTCCGCAAAGAGATAAGGAGGAAGCTGCGCAAGTCTATCGGAGAGTTTAACGTCCATCGTTCTTGACCTTTCGTAGTTCAAATACAATCCGCCCCGCGCATGTGCCGGGGCCGCAGCATTGTAGCAATTCCCCGCCCGCAGGCAACCCGATTGCGCATATTGCCCGAAAAACGGACGTTGCAGCAGGGGCGACAAGCGGTGATACTAGACGAAAGGCCCCACAAAAATGTTCTTCCCACTATCGATATTACGAGTTCGGATCGTTCGCGACGGAACGCGAAAGCGGAACCTGTTCGTGCCGGTGGTGCTGATCGCCTGTGCGGTGCTGATCCTGTCGCTGCTCATGACTCCCCTGCTGCTGATCGCGGCGATAATCAGACCTCATGCGATCTGGAAGATGCTGAAGACCTTCGGGCATTTCGCGGTGCTGTTCTTCAAAACACGCGGTCTGCACGTAGAGATAAACAACGAGCGCGACAATATCCTGATCTACCACAAGTAACCCGGACACTCGCCATGCAAAATGAACGCAAACGAATTCTCGGAATGCTCGCCCGCAGCGAGATAGGCGTGGACGAAGCCGACAAGCTGTTGGTCTCGGCCGGACCGGGCGACGCGCCCGTGCGGCGAAAACCGCGTTATCTATACATTATCATCGCCAGACCCGACGAGGACAAAGACCGCGTGAACCTTCGCATACCGCTGAAGCTGTTGGCTTACGGGCTGAAGCTCACCAGGCTTATTCCCCACACCGTTCGCGACAAGGTGAACTCCGCCCTGGCCCAGGTGGGCATGGACTTCACGATAACCCAGGACAATATAGTAGACTTCCTCGACGCCCTGACGGACATCTCCGTCCAGATCGACAGCGGCGAAAAAGTGCAAATATACTGCCGATAGACCCCGCCCTAGCCCGGAAGGCGCCTGTACCATGATCTTACGCCCACTGAATATACTGCATGCCGTTCTGGTTGTTACGGCAATCTCCCTGTCGGCCTGTCCGGCTGGCGCAGCCGGAACCGAAGGCGGATATGCGGTGGTCGTTTCAAACACCGCATTTGAACAGGCCGACTGGCGAAAGGTGGTCGACACGCTGGTCGACAAGCACGGCGCCGTCGTCCATCAATACAAGACCTCCCCCGCCGAAACGCTGGCCGCACTGAAGAAGCAGTTCCCAAAATACGCGTGTTTTGTGGCGCCGCCGAGCCTGGCGGGCAAGAAGTTCGTCGCTGAAGTCCATCAGATCACGCGCAAGCTCGACGACGATCCGTACACGGACCTGCTGTGGGGCATACTGACCGGCTACGACGCGGACAACGCGTTGCGAATCGCCAAACAGTCCGAGCCGCTCAAGATTCAGCGAACAGCTTCCGGAACGGAGCTGGCGATGGAAATGTGTGCAGAGGGCCTGTGGTACTGCGAACTGAAGAAGCATCGCATGGTCCGCAAACTCCCAGGTCAAAAAGCCAAAGCCGAAAAAGGCCCCGCCGACACCACAAAGGCGCTGGTCGAGACGCTCAACACGTACAAGGCCCAGCTCTTCATCACCTCCGGCCACGCCACCGAACGCGACTGGCAGATCGGGTTCAGGTATCGTAACGGTTCGTTCCGCTGCAAGAACGGACAACTCTACGGGCTGGATACGAAGAAGCAGCGATTCGACGTCAAGTCTCCCAACGCAAAGGTGTATCTGGCTGTGGGCAACTGCCTTATGGGCCACATAAACTCACCCGACGCGATGGCGCTGGCGTGGATGAACTCCGCCGGCGTTATGCAGATGGTCGGATACACCGTTCCCACATGGTTCGGATACGGCGGCTGGGGCTGCCTGGACTACTTCGTAGAGCAGCCCGGGCGATACACGCTTACTGAAGCCTTCTTCGCCAATCATCACGCATTGGTGCATAAGTTGTCGAACGCTCCCGGCCGCGATGCTCGAGGCCTGAGATTCGATCGCGACGTGGTGGCGTTCTACGGCGACCCGGCGTGGGAGGCCCGCATGGCTCCGGCGCCAAACGCATGGGATCAGAAGCTCACCGAGGACAAGGGGAAGTACACGCTGGTTATCACGCCCAAGCGCGGCGCGGCGACGTTCGAACCGATCAACACCAACGGAGCCCAGCGCGGTTACCGGCCAATCGTGGCGTATCTCCCGCATCGTATAAAGGATGTCAAGATCGTCAGCGGCACGGATCTCAAGCCGACGATTACCGACAACTTCCTGCTGATCCCAAACCCGCGAAAATGCGACCCCTGGAAGAAGTACGAATTGATCTTCACCGCAACGAAAATGAAATAACGCTCGCCTACTGCAGAGTCAGGCCCTTTTGGCCTGTCTCGAATATGGTCTTGATCTCTTTGGCGGTCAGGGCGCGGTTGAAAAGTGCGAATTCGTCCATCAGGCCCTGGTAGTTGCGAACATATCCCTTGCCCAGCAGCAGCGGGAGTTTCGAGGCGGCGATGCGATGCTTCAATTTGTACGATGAAACCGCTTGTCCGTCTCTGTACCAGATCACCTTGCCCGCCTTCGCATCGCGTACGAGGGCGATGTGAGCCCATTTTCCGGGCTTCAGCGGCTTGCGCATCGAGTATCCGGCGTACGGGTGGGCGTTCTTGCCCGCCGAGCCGCAGAAATAACTGATCGTACCTTTAAGTTCGAGCGTCATGGTCCCCTCCCCCCCGTAAGACTTGTTCAGCGGATTCTGCCTGGCGCTTAGATTGGCGGGCTTGAGCCACATGCAGATCATCTGGCTCCCTGCAACCTGAATCGCTTTGGGGTTTCCGAAGTCCACATAGGCCTTTCCGTCGAATTTCATCGCCAGACCGGCCCGCCCCGGCGCCAGTGTCCCGCCAGCCATTAACCCGCGTATGCGTTTGCCGACCGTGTCGACAAAATAATTCTTCCCGCCTATGGTCAACATGGTCCGCTTCTCGAAAGTCACAACCAGAACCGAACCTTTTGGCGCCAGACCGCCGAGAATCTTCCTGGCCGCTTCCATCGTCCCGATCAACTCGTCGGAGATTTTTTCACGATCGGCGCCCGGTTTTTCGTGCAGATCAAGGTATCGCTGGAGATAAGTGATCGCCCGATTAAAAGCCACGGTCTTACGAGCCTTGGTCAATGTGTTGTCGGCCAGCGATCGATACCACCGCCCCAGCTCAAGGCACTCAGCCTCGGTAAGCTCGCCTGAGGGCTTGCCCGCAAGCGGTATGTACGTTCGCAGCGTTTCGTCGCCGTCTTCGGTTATGAACTCAGCCGCACGCGACGGCGAATCAAATTCCAGCAGACACATTTCGATGATCTCGTTGCGTGTCTTCTCGTTATCGGGTTCAGTGGTGAGTTTCTTCTTGAGCGATTCAAAGCGTTTGGCTTTGTACAGGCTTGCGGATACTTCTTTGATCCTGTCGGCTATTGCTTCGCGGCCGTCAAGCTTCATCACCGTAGCGGTTCTAAAAGCCGCCGTGTAGGATTTCAGCGCCTCGCTGAAGCGGCCTTCTTTATTTCTGGCGTCGGCGAGCTCCTTGAGCAACTCCACCAGCCGCACGCCTGCTTCGCGTTTCTTGTCCGGCTTGCTCCTGGAGTAGATTGTGCGGTACAGCGCGATGCGTTTTTCGGACCACTGGTCGGCTTGTTCCGGTTCGATGCGCGCCAGGATGTTAATCGCCGCCAGAGCTTCGCCATGTCCAGCGGATGTCTTGACGCCGTATTCGTACGCTTTGCGGCAGAAGTCGGCCTGGACCTTTGGCGAATCGTTTAGCATTAGCGCCACCCGCATCAGGCGAGCGGCGGCCTCGGCGATGCTCTTTGATCCGGCGACTGTGTCTTTGATGAGTTGGGCGCCTTCCTGGCGATCGCCCTGGGCCCAAAGCGTCAGCGTGCAGGTCGCCACAACCGCCGCCGCGGCAAATTGAAACAGTCGGAATGTGCACCCCGCTGTCTTCATCATCGCCCTTTCACCGCAGCCGGAACAAACTCCATGCGCCGTATCGCAGGATGACCGAACGCTATGCTGTCGTCGGTTCCAGCGACGTGTCGAGCTTGTTGCCCGAGTCCTCGAACTTAACGGAAATTCGTTTCGATACGCCCGGCTCCTGCATGGTCACGCCGTAGAGCACGTTGGCCATACTCATCGTTCGCTTCGCGTGCGAGATAACGATGAACTGGCTGTGTTCGACGAAGTCGGCCAGCAGGTTCCCGAATCGCTCGGTGTTCGCTTCGTCCAACGCCGCGTCGACCTCGTCCAGCAGGCAGAACGGGCTGGGCCGCGCCTTGAAGATGCTGAACAGCAGCGACAGTGCGGTCATAGTCTTCTCTCCGCCGGACAGCAGCGAGAGTTTACGCAGCTCCTTTCCGGGCGGGCGTGCTACGATTTCGATTCCCGACTCCAGAATATCCTCAGGATCGGTCAGCATGATGTCGGCCCGTCCGCCTCCGAAGAGTTTGCGGAACAGTTCCTGGAAGTTCTCGCGGACCAGTTCGAATGTGCGGAGGAACAGTTCGTGACTCTCGCGGTTGATGCGAACGATCAGGTCGTTGAGCTGCTTTCGGCTCTCGGCGATATCCTTGAGTTGGGTCGCCAGGAACTCCTGCCGCTTTTCCAGTTCCTCCTGTTCGCCTATCGCATCGAGGTTAACGTTGCCCAGCCGCTGAATCTTGCCCGACAACTCCTCGATCCGCACTCTCACCTGCTCCCAGTCGCGATCTGAGTCATGTTCGTAATCGGCGAACGCCCCGACCAGGTCCATCTTCAAATCGTCCTGCGAGCGGGCTATCAGGTTGTCTATGTTCGTGTCGGTCTGCCCGAGTTTCACTCGGTAAGCGTTGATCTCCTCGGCGGTTTCATCATGCGCTTTGCGTTGGTCGATCAGCGCCTGGCGGGCCTCATCGTGCTTTTCCTTCAGGCCCTGGCGGGTCTCCTCCAGATCGGCGGCTTCAACGTTAAGCTCCTGCTGACGCTTGTAGAGTTTGTCGGTTTCTTCGCGTGCGGCCTGGACGCCTTGTTCGGTGTCGCTGCGCCGGCTTCGAATGAGTGCGATCTCGTTTTTTCCGCCTTCGAGATCCTGTTTCATCTGCTCGTTCTGGCGATTCATGCCCGCCAGAGACTCCCGCAGCGCCAGTCTCTTCTGCTCGGCCGACGCCAGGTTGACGCGCACGTCGGTCAGTCGCGACGCCAGCGAATTCTGCCTTTGAGCAGCCGCTGTTATTTCGCTTTCGAGCCTTTCGGACTCCTGGGCCCTGGTCTGGCTGAGCTGCTGGAGAGACGCCAGTTCGCTCGTAGCTTCCTGGTGTGCTTCCTGGGCGGCTGACAGATCCTGCTGAACACCCTTGATGTCTTCTGCGATCAGCGGCCGCTCGCGGAGAGCCTGGTCGACCTGTTCGTCGATCTGGGCCAGGTTAGCCTCGAGCCTTACGCGACGTGCGTTGGCTTCGTTTATTTCCGTTCGCAGGGCCTGCCTGTGCGCGTCGAGTTGTTTTATTTCGTCGTGGGCGTCGCGGCATTGCGTTTCGAGGCTGGCGATAGATGCGTCCAGCTGGCGTTGTGAATCCTCCAGCGCCGCCAGTTCGCTCTTGCGTGCGATCACGCCTGTGGAACGATTCGCCGCACCCATCCTGATTCGTCCGTCGGGCTCGAGCACTTCGCCGCCCAGCGTTACAAACCGCAGGTCGCCTCCGCTGATCGCCGCAACGCTCGTCGCGTCATCAAGATTGGCGACCACCATGGTCTTGCCGAGCACCGAACGAATCATCGGATCCATCGCCGGGTCGAACCTGACCCAGTCTATGGCCCGGGCGATCACCTGCGGGCATCCTTCGGCGTTAAACCCGCTGGCCTGGGGCGCTGCGCGGTCCAGGGAGATGATCTCCACGGCGCCGCTGGTCCCGATAATCTCGCTGATTCGATCGCGGTCGGCTCGCAACTGCTCGAACCTGTCGGCCACCAACCACTGATCGGCTCCCGCCAGCGCCGCTTCCACCACCGGAGCATGCTCCACGTCGGTGTCTATGCACTGGCCCAGCATCCCGCGAACGTACGGAAGATCGCCGGTCGATATCGCCTGCAGTACGTTTTTCACGCCCGCCGACACGCCTTCGAGGCGCTGCTGCATTTCGGTGATCACGGTTACGCGAGACGCCGTGGCGCTGCGTTTTTCACGCACATCAGCAAGCTGGACCCTGAGGGCCTGCTCGTCGTTGCTGAGTCTTTGCGAGTTTTCGTCGGCCTTGTCCAGACGACCCTGCCCTTCGGCGACCCTGCCGCGGGCCTGGGACACTTTTTCCCGCAACTCGGTCTGTTCAGACTGCAGGCTTCCGAGCGTTTCGGCCAGTTCCGTTGCCCGGGTGGACAACCGGTCCTTGCGGGCGGTGAGGTTCTCGCTGCGAATGGTCGAAGCCTGGATGTTGTTGTTAAGCTGTGCGGTTCTTCGCATCAGGTCGATCGCCGAAGCCTTTTCTTCCGCCAGGGCCGTCTGCAGATTCGCCAACGCCACCTCGCCGCCGGAATGCTCCTGGCGAACGGTCTGGTGCTGGGCCTCGAGTCTGGTGATGTCCTCCTCGGTGGTCTGCAGACTCGATTGTCCTTCGGCGATGCCCTTTTGACCGGTCACTATCTTGGCTTCAAGCTCTTCGTTCCTGGCCGATATTGCGACTATACGCTGCCCGAGCTCAACCACTTTCTGGGTGAGCATTTCAGCACGTTCCTGGCAGGCGGTGATCCGCGCATCCATCGAGGCGATCTGGCCCTGGAGTTCGCGAGCGGTCCGCTCGAGTTCGACAGATTCGATTTCAGTAGCCGCCCCGGCGGCTTCCAGCTGGTTGATCCTGGTCTGAATCGCCGAGGCCCTGTCGTTGCCGGAGTCGATCTTGCCCTGGAGCTCCTTGCGGGTGCTTGAAAGCTCGTGATACTGCGCCAGGAGGTACAGGGCTCTTAGTTCGCCGAGTTCCTGCGAATATGTCTGGTAGTTGCGGGCCTTACCGGCCTGGTATTTAATGGACCTGAGGCGCTTTTCAACTTCGTTCAGCACATCATTGACTCTCAGGAGATTCTGCTCGGCGCGATCGAGTTTCCTGATGGCCTCTCTTTTTCTGGCCTTGTACTTGCTGATGCCGGCCGCTTCGTCAAAAATCGCACGCCGTTCGTCCTGGTTGGCCTGCAGGAACGCTTCGACCTTTCCCTGCTCGATAACGCTGTATGCGTCCTTGCCCAGACCGGTGTCCATGAACATCTCACGGATGTCTTTCAGGCGGCAGGGCGCCTTGTTTATCAGGTATTCGCTCTGCCCGCTTCGGTACAGGCGTCTGGTTACCGAGATCACGTCGCTAACCGATCCGTCGCTGAACGCCAGTTGCAGCAAACCGTCTGAATTATCGAAGACAAGCGTTACTTCGGCCGAACCGGCGGCGCGTCTGGCGGACGATCCGTTGAAAATAACGTCCAGCATTTCCGTACCGCGAAGGGATTTGGCCGACTGTTCCCCCAGGACCCATTTCATTGCGTCGACGACATTGCTCTTCCCGCAACCGTTAGGGCCTACGATGCAGCTTATTCCCTCGTCGAACTCCAACTCGGTGCGGTCTACAAAGCTCTTGAACCCGCACATGATCAGCTTTTTCAGTTTCATCGCCAGGTATTCTCCATAAACTCCGGCGTAGTGCGACTTGGACCGAGAGTCCGGTGCGTCATTGTGTTTTTTCGGCTATTCCGATGTCAATCCATGACATCCGTTTCAGGTATCAATTCGGGGTAATATTGGGTCTTCCGGTGTCTAAGGCCCGCCTGAGGAAGTCCTCAAGCTCCTTTGGCTTCTGCAGCACAAATCTCGTCGGCGCCGACGCATCGTCTGAAGCCAGCGAGCCCTGCTTACACAGCCGGTGAAGCACCGTAACCACCTGCCCGTAATTAAGCCCCAGGCCCTTTACATCCGCCATTTTATACACGATTTGGCCCGAACTGTCACGCTTTGGTTTTCCATTGTCGTCAAGATCTGCGACCTTCATCGAGCCCTGTCCGGTCTTGGCCTCTCGACCAAGAGCACAGATAAGCGCGCGGGCGCTGGGGTCGATCTTAAAGGCGGGGCTGATTCTGCCAGACGAGCCGACTTTACGGAACATTGTGACGTATTTATCTCCGGTTGCGGAATTTACGGTCACAAGGCCCTGCAGCCCGCTGAAGTACATCGGTCGCGTAACGACCATGTCGCCACCGAACAGCACTACTCGGGGTGTTTCAGACTGCGTGGCGTAGACCACACCACGCCCCTTCGATTTGACAATATCCAGATGGAAATCCCCTAGAGGTATTGTCATAACGGCGCTGCTTCGTCCGATCTTGCGGAGCGATTCGTACGCCATAACGCGAATCATGTTGTCGGAATTGTCCAGAGTCTTGGTCAGCACCGACAGTGACCGGATATATCGCGGATGACGCCCGAGTTCCTTGATCGCCTCGTTTCGCAGCGGGCTGCCCGGGCTGGCGGCCGCTTTCAGTATGACTTCCGGGGCGGCGACGAGATCGCCGAGCCTCATCCCGGCCCGAGCCGAGTAGTACGAGACATACGGGTCAGCGTCGGTGTAGTGCGTGCTTATCATGGGTATCGCCCTGCGTCCCATAGCCTCCAGAACCAGCGACAGGGCGTCGTGATTGGCCTTTGGAAGCGTCATGGCGCTGACCACCTGCCGGGCTCGCTGCTCCCACTTTCCGCCGGATGTCTGCAGCGACATGTGCATGACCAGCTCCAGAAAGTGCAGGTAGTCTCGCTGCCACTCGGGCGGTATCGTGATAGAAACCATGCCTGAGCTCTTGGCGTTTGCGACTCTGGGCTTTCCGGGTCTCTGGAACCGTTCATTGATGCTGCGCTGGATGACCGCCGCCCGACTGAAGTCGGGGTTCAGCAACTGGAGGCTCACCGACCGTTGCCCGGTGCTCTTTCCGCCTCCGATAACTCGACCCTGGCGGAGCTTGACCAGTTCGACAACTTTGGTTTCGTCAACAAACGGGTTTACGAAGACTGGACCCGCGGCGGTCGCCAGCACCTTTGACCCGCGGCCGGGCGCGGTTACGTTAGCTGTCGCAAGGCGGAGTTCGGCCTCGTACAGTACACCGCCTTCCAGGCTGCGAACCTGCGATCCGATAGCGCGAATCTGCACGTCAAACAACCGCCCTTTCGGGGCGCAAGACGGGATCGAGCCGCTAATCTCGACTATGGCGGTGTCCATGTCGCGCAGAATTCGCTCGGGGGGAAGGTTTTCGGTCCCTGCGCGTCGCGAACCTATGTTTCGCCTGCGCAGATACTGGATCAGGTAGTTTCGCAGGTGCGGAGGTATCTGCGATGAACCGTCCTTGCCCAGGCCGCCGATCACACCGTAGCCTCGAACCGGAAGCATACGCCCTCCGACAAGCTGGGCGAATTGCGAGACAGTTCCGACATGGTGGGTCGGTACGATAATGGTCCGCTCGCCGATCCTGGGCCCCTTGATAATCGGATCCTTGGGGCATCCGGCGACCAACAGGCAGACCGCGGCGGCTAGAACCGTCATCAGGATGTTGAGCGTCCTGGCTTTCATACTGTTTTCGGGCGTGATCCTCATATCGTTGCAGGGCTTCCAGTACGGGTAAAAGAGCATAAAGTCACAACCGCCGATGGCTGGTGAGTCTACCTTAAAAACGCATTGTGGTCAAAGAAAGCTTGCGTATAAACAAGCAGACCCGGAGGCAATGTCTCCGGGTCCGCGAAGTTCGATTAAGTCGAATGCGATTGAATCAGTTCAGCTGAAGTCAGGTTCATCGTCGCCGCCGACCGGAGCCGGCCGGGGTCGGGGCCTAGGTCGGGGTCTTGGAGTCGGTGTGATTACGCCGCCGCCTGTGCCCGTACCCCTCGGGGTGACAGCAGGCGTTCCGGTCGACGAACCGGGGAGGTACGCCTTGGCCTGTTCGAGCGACGGAATGACAATCTTCTGGCCGACCTTCAAACGAGCGGGGTTCACACCAGGGTTCCTGTTGGCTATGGCGGGGTAGTACTTGCCGTCGCCGTACTGGCTCTTGGAGATGCCCCACATTCCGCTGTCGCCATCACGAACTGTGTAGACCTTCTCGCCAGGGGATATCACCGGACCCGGAGTCGCAGCCCCGGTAATCCCGCCGATCGTCGGCGCACCGCCGGTCACCCTGCCGCCGGACAGAAACGCCTTGGCCTGCTCGAGCGACGGGATGATGAGTTTCTGTCCGATCTTCAACCGAGCCGAATCCACATTCGGATTGCGGTTGGAGATGGCTGTGTAGTACTTTCCGTGACCGTACTGGCTTTCGGATATTCCCCACATTCCGCTGTCGCCGTCACGAACCACATAAATCTTTTCGCCCAAATCCAGCGCCGGATCAGGCGTCGATCCGATCGCCGACACGCCGCTGCCGACCGACACCGGAAGAGGCGGTATCTGGATGGTCTTGCCAATCGGCATAGCGGTGGGAGACAGACCGGGATTAGACGACACGATCAGCTGCCAATGCTTACCGCTTCCGTAGTACATCTCGGCGATCTTCCACAACTGATCGCCCGATTTGATAACGTGCGTCCTGCCGGTGGCCGAGCCAATCGGAGCCGTGGCGCCTGTCACCACGCCCGAAGAATCGGGATAGGGAACAACCGCGGGCGAACCGGGATCGATAGGACCGGTCGACGAATCGCCGACGGCGGGAGTAAACGTGCCGCCCGAAGCATCAGAATCGATCGGGCCGTCGGGAATCATGGTGATCGCAGTCCCGGCGTCGGGGTCCGGATCGACCCCGATTCCGCCAGCGGCCACACCGACTCCGCCCGTGCCGGCGTCGGGTACTCCAATACCGCCAGTTGTGTCAGGTCCGCCAGTCGTGTCAGGTCCGCCGGTTGTGTCAGGCCCGCCGGTGGCGCCGCCTGCGGTAGAGTCGCCAACGCCCGGACCCCACGCGCTGTCGGTGGGTCTGGGGCTGGGGCCGAACAGGTCGGTGTCCAAACTTCCGTCAGCAGCTCCCGAATTCACTCCGCCGGTTCCGGTCGTATCGGAATCTGCGGGATCCTGCTTCCCGGCGATCGTGTCGGGAGTGTCCGGAGTCGGGGCGGAACCAGAGTTTACGACCATGTAGATCACAAACCCCACAACCACTACGAGTCCGCCGGCAATACCAATTTTCACATCAGTGCGCATGATATTAGCTCCATATTGGCTTCCCAGAGCCCGAGCCCGGAAGCCTCTTGTACGTTAACGCGTTACCATAATATTGTCGCAGGCCAAAGGCGTATTGGCAAAGAAAACTTTTCCGCAACAACGGATATCTTTGTGAACACTGCAAAAAAACATTCGAATCGGTAATTACAGCAACGACCACGCCGCCGCGATTCGATGCATCGTCCCGGCAAAAAGCCTATTATCAACCATCACGCCGAGATTTAAATAAAACACCCCTCCGCCCTATTCGTCCGCCACCAGCCGCATGGTCTCGCGAGCTATCATAAGCTCTTCGTTCGTGGGGATCACCCATACAGGCAGCTCAGAAGCATCTGTGGTGATAGGACCAGTTACACCGCCCTTGGTTCTCGCGTTGGCGTCCGGGTCGCCAATAACGCCCAGGCGCTCCAGCCCAGCACAGACTCGCGAGCGGATTGTCGTTGCATTCTCGCCGATACCGCCTGTCATCACAATCGCATCCAGTGGAGGGAGAATCGCATAATACGAACCTATGTACTTGATAATACGATAGATAAACATGTCCACAGCCAACTCGGCGTCCGGATCGCCCTCGCTGACCGCCTTGACAAGATCTCGCATATCGCTGCGACCCTTAGACACCCCCAGCAGGCCCGAACGCTTGTTGAGCGCGTCGTCTACTTCCTGGCTGGTCATTCCCCGAGACATCATGTAAAACACTATCGCAGAGTCTATATCCCCGCTCCTGGTGCCCATCATAAGACCTTCCAGGGGCGTCATTCCCATAGAGTGGTCAACAGCCTTTCCACCGGACACTGCGGTCATTGACACGCCGTTGCCTATGTGAACGGTGATAAGATTCACCTCGTCGACCTCCTTGCCCAGCAGCTCAGCCGCACAGAGCGTCACGTATTTGTGGCTTGTACCGTGGAAACCGTAGCGTCGCACGCGATGGTCGGTGTACCAGTCTTCGGGCACCGCGTATCGATAGGCCTTTTCCGGAAGCGTGGCCAGAAACGCAGTGTCAAACACGCCGACATGTTTCACCGGTCCCATCGCCTCGGTCGCTGCGCGTATGCCGACGAGGTTCGGGGGATTGTGCAACGGAGCCAAATCCTCGTTCCGCCTGAGAATATCCATCACGTTATCGTCGATTACGACCGATCCGGTCGCCTCAGTGCCCCCGTGAACCACACGGTGCCCCACACCGTCGATTTGGTCGACCGAATCAAGAACACCGCCAGGTGAGGTCACAAGGGCCTCGAGAATTATCTTAAGACCGGCCGCATGGTCCCGCGCCTCCACGTCACTGCGCCATGAACCGGCGTCAGTCTCGTATTTCAGTTCGGCCTGATCACTGCCGAGCCGATCGAGCACGCCGCGAGCCAAGACCGCTTCCTGGGGCATATCGAACAGCTGATACTTGATCGAACTGCTGCCGCAATTCACCACGAAAATCTTCATCAGGACCTTTCTGCTGGAAAACCTGCCCGACAAGATACCGCCAAACGGCCGCGATAACAACCAGCGCCTGTGCGCATAAAGAAGCCGCCCGAAACGCAGGGTCGCGTTTCGGGCGGCGAAACTACATATTGAAGCTTACTGCATAGTCCGCTTACGGAGTCTTCGGAGCGGACGTATCAGGCGCCTTGGGCGCCGGACCGGTCGTGGGAACGCGTGAGACCTTGACAGGCTTGGGAATCACGATCGTGGGGAATTCGCCAGCCTTCAGAAGTTCGTTTACTTCCTTGAACACTTCGGCGGTGATGTTGACGCTGTCGTCGAAGGAGACTATCCCATTCGTCGTCAGCACGACATCCAGACCCTTGTCTCTGGCAATACGCTGGGCCAGAGGCTTGATTCGCTTACCGATCTCAGACAGCTCGGCGCTAATCGCCTTCTGATTGGCCTGACGCTGCTGGGTGTAAGCTTGCCGGATCTTGTTGGTCGCCTCCAGACGTGCACGCTCAAGATTACGCATCTTTCCAACCCATTCCTCGATCGCCTTGGTCTCGGCGTCGGTCGGCGTGGCGGGTACGGCGGCTTTGGGACGATCGCCGATCTCTTTGGCCAGCGCAACAAGCTTGGCCTGCACATTCTGCTGGAGAACACGAACGGAGATCTGCAGATTGCGTTCGCGGACATTGCTGGCCTCTTCGATCTTCGACCTGTGACCGATATCATTGAGAATCTTGTTCAGGTCGACAACAGCCACTCGTCCAGACGACGCTCCGCCGCCCTGCTCGCCGCAACCGACTAACGTCAACGCTCCGGCTACTATGGCCAATACCAACACTCGTTTAAGCATCACTCACCAAACCTTTCTGTAAGAACATGAAACAGGTCAAGAAACGGCCGCCCGTACTCCAGGGCCGACCGTCCTGCTGAAATTATATTCGGCATAACCGAGCTATATCTTTACGTAACATACGGTTGCCGAAGTGTTTTTTCATCAACATTTGCTTCTATCTGCAATTGCGTTGCAAAAACGGGGCTTCCATCCAACATCACGTGCGCCAACACCAAGGGCGTTTCATAATACTACACGTGAATCGAGACATTTGTTCTATGTTTATTCTCTGAATAATCATATCCATCCCTACAACCCGAAGCGAGTTTTTTGTCATAAAGAAAATCGAACTGATTAACAAAGACCCTATTTCGCGCGATCCGGCGATGTCGTTTCACCACCGGGCCATGGATTCTCAAGCTCTCGGCTTCGAATAAGACGTCTGGATTCGGCGGTGTTACGGTACTTCAGCGGAATCACATCGAACAGACCGTTTTCGGCTGGTGCCGGCTGGGCGTTGTGCGGGCACAAAACTCGCTGGTCCGTCACAGACGGCTGGTATTCACAAAAGCCGAGCTCGACCGTGTTATCGAAAAAGGGGACCAGGCACCTCGACGGGGAAGACCTAGAAAAGATGGGAAATAGATTCCATTCTGCGGCGATTCTGCGGCGTTAAAAGGACTTTCTTTATCCTGTATTTTCATGGCGCATGAAAAAACCCTTGTTTTCAAGGGCTTTTTCGACTCGGGGTGACTGGATTTGAACCAGCGACTTCCTGCTCCCAAAGCAGGCGCGCTACCAAGCTGCGCCACACCCCGTTGAGCGGCGATTGTGTCAGGTTTGATCGGCGATGTCAAGCCGGACTCTTAACCAGCGGCTTGATGGTACCGGTTCGACCGTCGCCGGCGGAAGCCGGCTGGGTGGCGGGGGCAGTGGTCGGGGCCGGCGGAGTAAGCAATTTTATGTCCAACTTGCCAAAGTACTTCACCAGGTGCTTGAACATGCGATGGAAACCAAAACCGCCCTTGGTCCACTCGTCAACGGCCTGTTCCTTTGTCCATCCGTCATGGGCGACTCGATACACCGCACACATCATTCCCGTGCGGTCCGAACCGTGGAGACAGTGAACGAACACGGGCTGATTGGCCGGGTCCAAAACGAGCTTCAGGAACTCGGCGACCTCCTTGTCCTCGGCATGCAGCGTATTGAACGTCAACCGCTTGTACTTTAGCGGCAGGTCGCCGATCTCATCTCTGTCGCTGTGGAACTTGCGAAGGCTTACGACCATCTTGATTCCCATCTTCGACAGATTCTTCATGCCCTCTTCGGTCGGCTGGGCGCCGCGATACAGAGTTGGCGAGACTCGATGAAAATTGTCCACGCCCTTGCACTCCAGCTTCCTGGCCCAGCGGCTTGCCGGTCCGGTGGTGGGAATTGCTTTTTCGTTTCGCTCCCGGTTCACACCGCCTATCAGCGCGTCGCCGAAGAAATACCACGCCCCGTAAATGCTGGCGGCCGCCAGACACAAGAATACGATTCGTAACGATTTCTTCCTGGTCATTGCACACCTGTCCTGCAAAAAACACCGGATGCCGCAACCGCCTGACAGCGACGGGCATTTCTCATCAAAAGTCTGCTAGATCCGCAGTCCGTCCAACAGCCCCCCCACGGGGTCCTTGGGCTTGGTTGTCGACCCGGCGCCTTTGGCGTCATCCTTGCCCGGAATCACGCCCTTCAGCGCGTCCAGCGGATTCTTGGGCGGCGTCTTGTCGGTCGCATCGTCCTTCTTGCCGGGGATCAGCCCGCCGGGAATCAGCGAACCGGGGTCTTTGATGATCTTGGTCGGGTCCTTAATGATCTTTGTCGGATCCTTGATGATGGCGCCGGGATCCACGGGCAGTCCACCAGGCAGGATCTTCTTGAGTTGCTCACCGGCCATGTTCGCAAGCTGCTGCTTGCCGGCGGCGATAAGGCCGTCCTTAAGGCCAGCCAGCGTCTTGCCAACGTCAACACGAAGTTGCGGGCTGTCGACCGCTCCGCTAACGTTGGCCGCCAGCGTCATCTCCTTGACGCTCTCGAACATCTGCTTGGCGGTCGCGGCGTCAAGACCGAGGACCTTCTTGTCTCCGCTGACGGCGGATTTCAGTTCGGTGAGCTTCACGATGATCGGGAAAGCCATGTTCTTGCTGTTGAACTGCCCGTCGAACGACAGCGCCGCCTTGGCCTCGCTGATGTCAATCGGGCACTTGTCGGTCAGGCCCATCTCGGAAACCGGCAGGTTCGGAGCAAACATCTTAAGCTTGTGCATCGCCCCTGCGTTTACGAAATCCAACAGGCCGGCGACATCCAGTCCCGTATCACTCTTGGCCGAGAGGCTCATGGGTTTTTCGTTCAGCGCCAGATCGCTGGACAGTTCGTTGATGTCAATAACGCAAACGCCCAGATTGGGGATCGGGAGTTTTTCGATCTTGATCTTTCGGATGGTTATAAGCGGTCTTTGGGTCAGCAGGCTGGCTGCCGAAACCTTGAGGTATCCGCGATTGGCGATCATCTCGTCGGCCTGCTCCCTGGTCTCCTCGGGGGTTCGCTCGGTGCGATCTTTCTGCTTCTTCTCCTGGTTCTCGAGATACTCTTTGAGTTTGGCCAGATATTCGAGTATCTGCTCCTTGTTCTCGAAGTAGTCGCTCAAGGAAAAATCGGATTCCTTTTCGGGGTCACGTTTGGGCTCGCGATAGACGGTTCCGGCCTTTTCGCGTTTGGCGCCGTTAAGCACTTCGCCGATTACGAGCTCCTCGATCACGATCCGCTTTGTCAGCAGATCGGCGATATTGACGTCTGCGTGCAGCTTGTTGACATTGATGATATTGTGCGTGGGATTCTTCGGATCGGTTATCTGCAGCCCGTCGAGTTCGAGTCGCCCGCCGGTCAGCGAGAGGCTAACAGTCTTGAGATTCACTTCGGCGCCAACACTGCTCTCCAACCCGCCCACCATCGCCGAGTGGGTAATGTCATTGAGGAAGAGCATCTCAAAGCCCACCACCAGCACGACAATAATCAGCAGGAGCACAATGCCCGATTTGCGAAGGATCGGATGCTTGAACGCAAGCATTTCGGCCAGAGATTTCTTCTGCTTGCCGAACAGGATCCGCATTATGATTCTTGTGAAGATGTTCGATGTAAGCTTCTGAACCTTCACGCTCTTGGCGGCGGCCGCCATAGATCCGATCCGTAAAAGCTTGATCGTCCTGGCGATGATTCCGCCAATTATGAAGCCTACGACGATCGCCACGGGCAGGGCGCCGACCAGGCAGTAAACGTCCAGACCCATCAGCGCCACGAAAGGCGTTTGCAAGGCCTGTACGAACAGCCCCTCCATACCTATCTGGTGAATTATCACATATCCTATTTCGAACGTATAGGGCGCCAAAACCAGACAGAGAGCCTTTCCGATAAGCACGCCGATCAGCATAAGCCCAAGCGAGAGGTTAACAATTGCGAACAGGATCAGCAGCGCAAAGGTCAAGCCGGTGAAGCCCGGTATCATTCCTATAATGACGCCCAGCATGCAGCTGACGACTATCTGCCACGTCGCGGCTCCGCCTCGGACCATCTTGATAAACTTGCGGAATAGTGAGAAGGGATTCATTAGATGCTCCTTTTTCCAGCTAACCTGTGAATAGTCCTGACCGTCGTGACCTGCCCCCATTTTCAGTACCACTATGAATGAGAGTCAGGTTATCGCTTTGCCCGTGTATTCCGG
>PVBE010074412.1_pt1 | contig 22751 bp, 24 predicted proteins | sample 1631181 | NCBI WGS metagenome assembly PVBE01 (sample SAMN08397723, study PRJNA350692) | Marine metagenome, whole genome shotgun sequencing project. | isolation source: water | place: Pacific Ocean | collected 2012-04 | reverse complement strand
TGCGTTGAATATTTCTGTTCTTAAAGGAGACCTGCATAAAAGCATTCTGGTTGCCTACCTGTTTTGCCGTACCATTGATACAGTGGAAGACGCAGGAAAACTGGACGCGCCTAATAAAATTAGGCTCCTTCTGGATTTTGCGTCGCTATTGAAAGACACCGAAAACAGAAGCCGCGCCCTGAATAAATGGATAGAGGATATATCCATCGTTGACGGCAGTCCTGCAGACCTCGACCTTTTGCAGAACACACAAAAAGTATTCAACGTATTCGATTCTCTCCAAGAAAAATGCCAACAGCAGATTATTCCCTCTGTTTGCACGATGGCCCAGGGAATGGCATATTTTCAAAAGAAATTTGGTTTTGAACAAATGACCCTATTGGAAAACGCAGAGGAACTGGAGGAATACTGCTATTTTGTCGCCGGGGCTGTGGGGGAAATGTTATGCAATCTTTTCTTGCAGGAAATGCCAGACCTTTCCGCCGCCAACAAAGAAACCATGCGGCGAACAGCAATATCCTTTGGTCTCGGTCTCCAGATCACGAACATTTCAAAAGATATTGTCACCGATCGGGGCCGTGGCTGGTCTTATGTGCCAAGAAGCATCATAGAAGCCAACGGGCTAACCCCTGATGAGTTCCATGCCGGCGCTTCAACTGAAAAAGACTTAAAAGTATTGGAAAACCTTCTCAGTAAAACAGTCGGCCACCTCAATGATGCATTGGACTTCATCCTGGCAATACCAGCCAGTCAAATGCGGATTAGATTATTTTGCATCTGGCCGTTGTGGATGGCGATGGAAACGGTAGCGGTGCTCCATAATAATCACGATTTGTTGAAGTCTGACGCTAATGTTAAAATTACCCGGCAAACCGTTAAACGTATCTTGCGCCGGACACCATTCATCTGCTGGTCAAATAGTTTGCTTAAACGTTCATTTAAAAATATCCTAAAACGAGAAACATTTAACAGCCCAGGACGTTTCAATCTCGACGAATTAAAACAACGCCTTGGGAAGCTCGCCCTGGATGATATTCCTCAAAAACCTCAGACAACCTGACTTTAAATTATGATACGAAAACCTGTTTTTATCGATAACGGAGACGGAACAATAACCGATACGGCTAATGAACTCACCTGGGCCAAAGAAGATTCCTGGCAAGTAGAAACTAAGTGGTTCACCTGGGACGAAGCTGACAGATACGCCAAGGACATGGCCCATAGCCAATTTGGCGGCTTCGTCGAATGGAGGCTTCCTACTATAGCGGAAGCTAAAACGCTTTATGACCCAGACATGGAAAACCATGACAAATACGGAACGAAACTTTTTTTCAATCCTATTTTCCCGGACGGTTGCCTCCCTACTATCTGGCTTCATGAGGCGTCTATGTCAGGCGATGATTACATTCTGGACCTGAGAAATGGCGAGATACGAACTCTATATAAAAGCAAAAGCGGACGTATGGCCGCTCGCCCGGTTCGCAAAGCTTATGAATTAATCGAGTAAAAGATATATTAATTTAAAAAACTTTCCTGCGGAACTTTCATCTAAAGGGGAATTAATAATATTCAGAGGATGCGCAGTGAGTAAACAACAATTATCGCAAACAGCCGGATGCGTCTGGGGGATAGTCGGTATTTTCCTGGTTTATAGAGGCATGGGCCTTTATCAACTGGCGGCACAAGAGCAAAACTCAAGTCAGGAAGCCATCATCATTTCCGTTGTTCTTGGAATCGCGTTGGGCATCATTAAAGGGAAATTTGTTCTCAGCAAAACGGCCAGGTGGAACCGGGATCGAATCGACCAACTGACCCCTCCCCTCAAAATTCATCAAGTTTTCGCAGGTCCGTTTTACGGGTTCATAGCAGGAATGATGATGCTTGGTTTTATTCTTAGAACCTACAATTCCTTTTTTGGCGGATATATTGTTGTAGCCACTATTTATTGCGGGATTGGAATGGCTTTACTGGCAGCCAGCACCATTTATTGGAAAAAAACCGTTCCGCACCCGCTGAAGAAATCTCTTAACTGAACAAACCATACCGGCTCGCTGAAATGAAAAACTTTTCTCTCACTCTACACATGATATCAATGTGCCTCGTTGTAGGAACCCTTTTCCTGCAATCGTTGACCGTTGTCTTTCGCCTGCGACTCAAAAAACAGGAAGAAGTGGAGGGCGCAAAAAATATTCAAAAACGAATCCACAAGTTTATTTATTACCCAATTCTGGGGGTCACCATTATTTCAGGAATAGTGCTGGCGATGAAAACCCACGTCTTCTCAGAGTCAAACTGGATATTCCCAAAGTTAGGATTGTTACTTATCCTGATCATTCTGGGTGTTCTCAATGGCAAGCAGATTCAAACCGATGTGTTGCCCAAAAAATATGCGATGATGGTTCACATTGCTATTTTTCTAATTGCCGCCGGAATGATCTACCTTGCAACGATCAAACCATTTTAAGGATCTCGACTATGGACATGATACTAACGGGTATTGCCAGCATCCTTTTGCTCGTTGGATTCTTTGTCATATGCCAGACAAGTGATGATGAGGAAGAGGAGGAGGAAGAGGATGAAAGTGAGCATACTTAACTCATGCCCGACAGAAGAAATCTGTTTAGCAAACTAACAAAAAATACCGCCAGTTGTAGCCTTTGCCCTGCCATGGCCGACCTTTCCGCCATACTGAGCAAGCAAAACGGTTCCATTCATACCGACCTCATATTCATCGCGGAAGCACCCGGTCGATTTGGCGCGGGCCGTACCGGCATCCCCTTCCACGGTGACCGATCAGGAGATAATTTTGAACTGCTCCTTGACCACGCGGGACTTTCCAGAAAAGATATATTCATTACCAACGCCGTATTGTGTAATCCACTGAAAGATGGAAACAATCGCCGCCCAACCAGTAAAGAAATCGCCAACTGTTCTCCCTTTTTACAGGATTTACTCGACCTCGTAGCTCCTAGGGTGGTTTCAACGGTTGGTGGGGTCGGGCTGGATGCTGTCAACCGCCTGTTGGGAACGCGCTATAAACTGGCAGATGTGATCGCTAAACCATTACCTGTTGGCGAGTTTATCCTTTTCCCGCTGTATCATCCCAGCCCACGTGTCATTCATACACGGCGGTCGCTTCTCCAGCAGAAAAAAGATTTCAAAAAGCTTATGAAAACACTCTCCTCGACTAAACCTTGACAGACCCGCTTCTGGATTTTATTTATGTAACAGGAGATATTAATATTTTTGGACTATCGCCATGCAAAGGAAAGACTTCATATCATTAAATCAGATATTCTCAGAGGGACACAAAGTCCTGGTTCGAGGCATCCTGTTGTTCGGAGCATTTTCACTTATGCTGGCAGGGTTGGTTTTCATTTTCCCCACTTTTATAGGCGTTTTAGTCGCAATCTTCTTATTACTGACTGGCCTGATTACTTTGATTGCAGGTTTTCATTTTTGGCAATTGGAAAAAGAAAAAAATCGCGATGAAAAACCCTTTGATCCTGAGTTTGAATCAGACACCATCCGTCATCGCAATCCTCATTATCATTTCCAAACTATTCGCATCATGAGGTGGTGATTTGCGTTACGCGAAATGTAAAGGCATCGAAAAAGACTGGAGCGTCATAACCCTCGGTTGCTGGCAGATAGCGCCCAGTGAAGGCTGGGGAGATATTTGTTCACCTCAGTCCGCCGATGCTGTTGTTAAGTCTGCTCTCAATTGCGGCATAACCGCATTCGACACCGCAGAAGGTTACGGCGATGGAGAATCGGAACGCAGGCTGGGGAAAGCTTTGGGAAACAAAAAACACGATGTGATTGTTATCTCAAAAATCTGGCCGGATGCAACCATGACACAAACGGCTTATCATGAAAGATTGGATAACACTCTGCGAGCATTGGACCGTGATTATGTCGATGTCTATCTGGTTCACTTCCCCAACGCATATTTTGACAGTCCTGAAAAGAGCGAACAGCTTTGCCAATTGATGCAAGACCTCAAACAAAGTGGCAAGGCGGTCACTGTTGGACTATCTAATTTCAAGTCGCATGACCTGACGCTGTTGGGCCAGGGAACTAAACATTTCTGCATCAATCAGGTGCCCTATAATATCCTGCGAAGGGACTATGAAGGAAAGACTCGCAACTTATGTAATAAAACGGGGATCGGTTACATGGCCTATTCGCCAACCGCTCAAGGTTTACTGGCAGGTCGTCTTTCCAGTGAAGCGCGTAGTTTTCCAACCCGAAAATGGAACAACCTTTATCAGGAACCGCTATTCACAAAATCTAAACCTGTACGCGATGCGATAAATAATATCGCGAAAGAAACCCAGACAAAACCCATCGCGGTTGCTCTCGCCTGGGTGCTGGAACAGGAAAATATACTCACTGCAATCGTGGGTTCACGCAAATCCGACCAGGTTCCGGAGTTTGCTGCCGCAGGTAGCCTCCAACTCAGTACCAATCATTTGCGACAACTGAATACAGCGAGCGACTCTTTTCATAATGAGTGATCAATCCATGGACGAAAACTGGAAAAAACCTTACGAAGAAGATGGCGTCACCCTGGGACCCGAAGACGCCTTGCGCAGAGAAATAGAAAAATCAAAAGTCCTCAAGGTAGAAAAACTTCAACTCAAAGATTCTCTGGAAAAACTCCAGGCGGAAAATGAAGTCCTTGCCAGAACCAATCAATCTCTGGAGAAAAAACTCAATTCTCTGACCGATCCGTCTGAGGCCGACCCGCCTCAAGACAACTTCGCTTCACAGGCCGACAAAACCCTTCCCGGGAAATGGGCGTTATTTCTTCTCATCTTTAACATAACCGCTGTTGGAATCCTCCTGGTTTATCTTCTCAAACAATAGAAAACAAGGCTGATTACGCCCTGTTTTTCATAGTTTTCGAGAAAATATAAAGTGGCATTCCGGGCTATTTGCAGATAAAATGGGACTTTACTGAGAAATGTTGAATCCCCCGGCCTCCTTTTACCATCAAAACAGGAGTAGATTTAAAGTTTTTCGGGAATACTGTTGACTCACCCACCACTTGAGAAAGCCTTATTTTACTTATATTTTAGCGAAGTTTATTATTATTTCTTAAAAAGAGGAGCTGGAAAAAGAATATGTGGATCTTTGAATTTCTTCACGTCTTAATCGGAATTTTATGGATCGGGCTACTCTACTTTTTCAATTTGGTGCAGGTGCAATCCATGCCTAAAATGACCGAACAAGGAGCGGCCAAACCATACACTCAAATTATTCTACCGCGAGCGCTGTTTTTCTTCAGACATGCCGCTCTTTGGACCGTTATCAGCGGAATAGCATACTATGTTGCGGGTCGCGGCACGATTGAAGGAATCCCCAGTCCGGAAATAATGATTGGTATGCTTTTGGGAATTATTATGGCGGGTAACGTTTGGTTTATTATTTGGCCTAATCAGAAAAAAATTATTGCTGGCGAACTTGAAGGTGATGCATTGGCAAAAGCGAAAAGAAATGCTTTTCTTGCCAGTCGAACTAATGCCTGGTTGTCTTTGCCCATGTTGGCAGGAATGATCGCCGCTAACCATGGCGGTTTTATGGTGGGATTCTAACTCCCTTTAATGTTGTACCTTGTAACACCCCTTGACGCTACATGGCCGGTATCCTTTTGGATACCGGCTTTTTTATGGTTTTGTTTGGTCAGAAGCTAGAGAAATATCCTTAGGTGTGCTCACTCAACGGTCAGGGCGACCATCGGATCCAGACGCGAGGCCTTGAGAGCTGGGAACAAACCAAATATAATTCCGATCAGCATGCATACCCCGGTTGCTATATAGATCGAATTGAGGTCGAGCAGAAGGTTTTCTTCGCCCCAGGCCACAGCGCCAAGAGTGATCCCGACTCCCATCGCAACCCCAACACAACCTCCAAATAATCCGATAAGAACCGACTCAATGAGAAATTGTTTAACTATGTCTCCCTGGGTCGCACCAACGGCCCTGCGAACACCTATTTCGCGCGTTCGCTCTTTGACTGAAATGAGCATCACCGCGAGAATGCCAATCCCACCTACCACCAATGATATGGCGGCCACACCAACAATCAGGCGAGTGAACAACTCTGAAGTTTCCGCCTTCATGCTTTCCAGTTCCAACTGGCTTATTATTGTGAAATCGTCCTCGGCTTCGTCTGAAATTTTGTGACGATCCCTCAGTATCAACTTAATCTGGTCGGCAACTCGATCAATATTCTGCCGCGAATCGGCTTTAGCATAAATTGTAGAGATATGCGTTTGATTCAGTATTCGCCTCAGCATCGAGGTAATAGGAATCAGCAGAATATCATCCTGGTCCACACCATCAGAATCCAATCCCTTGCCAGCAAACACTCCAACGATCTTGAACGGAACTGCGTTGATCCGTACTGTTTTCCCCAAAGGATCGTCTTCCCCAAACATATTTTTAATGGCTGTTTGACCAACCACAGCAACGCGCATGCCCATTTTCTGATCGCGCTCGGTAAACATTTCACCGAATTCTATTTCATAATTGCGTGCCATTAAAAATTCGGGCGTTGAGCCGGCTACGTTTGTTTCCGTCAAGAACTGAAGGTACTTTACCTTCATTTGTTTGATCTCAAAGGGAGCCGCAAGAGCGAGTCCGCTCACTTCCTGTGACAGGTATTCCACATCGCGAAGATTAAGAGTGCTCACATTACCCGTGAGTCGAAGTCTTCCCCCTCTGCGTTTCATTTCGCCAGCGTTGATGGTCACCAGGTTCTCGCCCATTTTCGCAATAACATCCATGATCTGCTGATGCGATCCCTTGCCGATGGCTACCATTACGATCACCGCCGCAATACCGATCATGATCCCAAGCGAGGCCAGAAAAGTTCGGGTCTTATGAGATTTAAGAGCGATCAGCGCTATCGTCAGTGGTTTCATAGTATCTTATCTGCAAGACTATCGTAGTGTTTCGTCCGGATTCAGCCATGCCGCTTTTCTTGCCGGATGAATTCCGAAAACGAGACCGACTATCACCGAAAATAAAAAGGCGAGTATGAATGGGTCCCATGTTATTTTTGTTGGCAACAAGTCGAAACGTTTTAAGCCTGTAGACAGCGTCCACCCCAGCATCGTTCCCATCGCCCCTCCTAACAATGACACAAATATCGATTCGAACAGAAACTGTTGCGTGATGTCTGATCGGCGGGCACCAAAACACCGCCTCACGCCAATTTCATGAATACGTTCCCGAATCGATACCAGGAGAATATTCATAATGACAATTCCACCAACCAGGAGCGAAACGGTGGAAATGAGGAATAGCATCCGGTTGAGGGCCTGCTCCGATTCAGTCACCCATTGCATGATTCCTTCGGGAGTGACAAAACGAAAATCGTCATCAGCCAGTGGCGACAACCCGTGATTACGCCTCAGAATTTGTGTGACTCCCGCCATAGTATCTTTAACTTTCCCCGGGTGCGTGGTCACAACCTTTATGCTGTGAAGGTGAGTCTGACGAAAAAGGCGTGACATTGATGTGCTCAGCGGAATGAGCGCTCTGTCATCAGGATCGTACCCACTTTCAGTGAGTCCTTTTTTTTCAAGCAGGCCAACGACCTCAAAGAACACCTGACCCACTCTGATTTTTTTTCCAAGAGGGTCCTTTTCCCCGAATAGTTTATAGGCAGGCGTAGCGCCCAGAACGATAACCTTTCGCTTGCGGTCCATGTCCATATCACTGAGGAAGGCTCCGTCTACGACCGTCCACCCTCGAGCGACTTGCCATTCTGGGGATACTCCATATACGCGAGTTGTGGTGAATTCTTTTTTATTGATGATGCGCATTCGCTTGCGTTGCCGGGGAACTACTATTGTGACATGGGGCATTGCGCGAATGTCATCCGCGTCTTGCAGGGTCATGCTCGTGGTGTTGCGCGAGCGTCCAAAGAAAAGTCGCCCGGCGCCGGACATAACGGAAAATGATTCCGGCCCGAATCCTAAATTAGTAATACGGTTGAGAACTTTCGACTTTGTCCCTTCACCGATAGAAACAATCACGGTAAGAGAAGCGATACCGATCATGACGCCCAATGTCATGAGGAAGGTATTTGCTTTATTCAGCCGTAGCCCGCGCAGGGCTTGTGCGAGATTCCTGAAAAGTCTCATTGATTTTATCCGATACAATCTGTCCGTCTCGTAAAGTGAGGATACGTCGAGCGTGTTCTGCAACGGCAAGATCGTGGGTAATGATGATTATGGTTCTTCCTTCCCTGTTCAATCCATCAAAAGTAGCCATGATTTCCGCTCCATTTTTGGAATCCAGGTTACCCGTTGGTTCATCGGCAAGAATAATTTTAGGATCGTTGATGAGGGAGCGAGCTATGGTCACGCGCTGTTGTTCACCCCCTGAAAGTTGACCGGGAGTATGGTCCATCCGGTGCCCCAGTCCAACTCGATTCAGCGAGCGTTCAACTCTTTCTTCAGCATCCCCGGGGGTTTTGTTGCAGTAAACAAGCGGCATCATCACGTTATCAAAAGCGGACACCCCCGGAAGCAAATGAAACGCCTGAAAAACAAATCCGATTTTTTCATTACGAATCCGCGACAACTGGCGGTCATTGAGTTCCCCCACCTCTTCGCCATCAAGAAGATAAGTTCCGCTCGTGGCCTGACCCAGACATCCCAGGATCGTCATCAACGTGCTCTTGCCAGCGCCCGAAGGACCGACGATGCTTATGAAATCGCCTTCACCAACAGAGATAGATATCCCCTTCAAAACCTCAGTTTCCAATCCTTCATTCTTGTAGGTCTTATAGATGGATTCAATATCAATTACTTTCGGAACGGTCATCACCTGCGTCTGCCTCTTTTTTTCTTCTTGGGCTTGAGGAGGATACCCACTTCTGCGTCTTCTGCGAGTCCGGACTTCACTTCCTGCGCGTCTCCATCACGCCAACCCAGTTCGATTGCCTGGTCAGTGATATCGGCACCGGACTTCACCACCGCAAAAGTTTTTTTACCCGATCTTTTGATAGCCCCGCGTGAAATTGAAATGACATTCTTATGAACGCCTGTAGTCGCTATTATGTTAGCTGTCATCTCTGGCTTCAAATAGGAAACATTTTTTTTATCAATCTCCAACATGACCTCATAGTTGACTACGTTATCTTTAATAACCGCCTTGGGGCGAATCTCGCGAACCTTTGCCCGAAAAAACTTTTCGGGATAAGCGTCTACGGTGAATTTCGCATTTTGTTTTACTTTTATTTTACCAATATCTGTTTCATCTACAAAAGCCGTTACTTCCAGTTTACGCAAATCAATCAGAGTCACAAAAGTAGGAGCGTTCAAGCTGGCCACCACCGTCTCACCTTCCTGAGTGGAAACAAAAGCGACAACTCCATCAATGGTCGCTGTGATGGTCGCGTAGGACAGTTGGGTTTCTTCCTCAAGCAAATTAGCCCTGGCTTTTTCTAACTTAGCCTCCTGAAGGAGGATGTCATTCTGTAAACGAGCTTCATCCAGTTTTATTTCCTCTGCCGCCAGTTTGATCCTGGCGTTTAATATCTTTAACCGCTCTTCCGTCTCTTCAACCACCGTTTGCGAAACCACTCCTTTTTTCTTTAGAGCCTGGTTGCGATTCAGCATTTTTTCTGCCAGACCGATTTGGACGTTGAGTTCTTCAAACTCAGCTTTGGATTTACTGATCTCGAGTGGGCCTTCCTGCTGAATTTTTTTCAGACGCGCTTCTTCGCCTTTCAAATCGGCAGTGAATTGAGCTACTCGCGCCAGCAGATCTTCGTGCTCGATAGTCGCTATGGTGTCACCGGCTTTTACAAAGTCGCCGATCTTGACCATCAGTTTTTCCAACTGACCCGAAATACGCGCGCCGATTTTAACTTCAGCTCCCGTCTTGAGCGTCACCGTACCGGTCGCCAGAACTTTCTGAAAAATATCCTTGCGCGTGACCGCCCGGAATTCGTAATCTTTAAGAGTGAGCTTATGCTCTTTCTTTCCGGCAAACAAACCATTGACCTTGCTCCATATCGGAGAAAGTTTTCCACTCTGGGCCAGCAAAGCAATAAAGCCCACGCAAATTATGATAATGATAAATCTGCGAAATTTCCCGGATGGTCTCATAGCACTTTCTTTCTTTTTTGTAATCGTTGCCAGGATATGATATTAACACACCGGACACATGTCCGATTGAGTGAAAGTTCCTTAGTTTTCATATCGTTAGCGTTATTCACCCCTTCATATAAAATCGGCAGATTATACCGATAACTTGAGCCAACCCATGCCTGAACAGGAAAACAAAGCTCAAACTGCTAAATCGAGCAGATTTATCAAATTTGCCCTGATTATCAGCTTTATTCTGGGGGTGGGCCTCATCGCGATTTTTTCCATGAGTCTGGACTCTTTTCGCAAACCGATCATGGACGAATTGAGCCAGATGACCGGGCTTTCCATCGAAATCGACTCATTGGAACTCAGCCTTTCGCGTGGCTTGAGTCTTCGCGGGACAGGACTGAAGGTGAACTCCAAAGACAACTCCCGTCAAATCTTCTCGGCCGAAGACCTTTTTCTCGATGCTGAACTGGAACCTCTGCTGAATCGACAACTTAAAATCAGCAAAATCACCCTGGTCAAACCAGCTATGGATGTTGCATTTGATCCCACGCCAGATTTAACTGCTCTTCCCAAGTCTCCTCAAACTAAGGAAACCCATGGTTCCAAAACATCCATACCATTTGAACAGACGAAAAAAACCGTGACCGAACCAGAGGGCGATTTGATGAAACCGATACGTAAGGTTTTAGAGCGGGAGGACCTGTCGCTTCGTTCGGTTGAGATCAAAGACGCTGTGTTGACTCTCGTCCGACCAAAAGCTCATTCACTCCCTGCCAGGAAAATTCCAGTCCTTGCAAACGCCCGGTTCGACCTTTCGCGTCCGAATTCGGATCAGGTAAATATCGAAGGCAAACTTTCTCAAGTTCAAATTGAGGGATTAAGTTTTACTGGAACTCTGAAAGCCAGGGATTTTCTGGCAAAACACATTCCTGTGAATGTGGATATGGAATCCACCTCCCTTCCCATCACCAGAATTAATACTCTGGTAAAGACCTTCGCTGGTCCTGAAGCAATGCCAGTAAAGTTGGAATCGGGGCAGGTTGAAAAAATATTTATTCATCTGGAAGGCCTGGTCGATCCAAACCACGACCCGCTCAGAGAAGTTGTGATGAAAAGTGGAATTAAAATCAGCAATTTGAAATTTCCAATTCCCGATAACGAAATCCAAAAAAGTGTCGTCCTGCCGCACCTTGAGGGTGAAGGGGTGTGGCAGAAAGGTACCTTGAATTATAAATTTAACGGCACGTTGCTTGATGGAACCATTCAGTCCAACCTCATCGTCAACCTACCCGGTGCACTGGAAGGATCTTTTGCTGGAACATTCAATTCAGAAACGCGGTTGAAAGAAATCAATCTGGCTTCAGCAAAATTTGACCTGCTGGAGAAGTGGGCACCGATAACAGGAACCGCCAACGGCTCCATTAGGGTCCAGGGTCCGATAGGCCAGATGTCCTCAAATATACGCACCGATGTCAATCTGGAAATCAGTGATCTTTCATCAGGGTCTGCTGAAAACCTTACGACCGCCAAACAGGCTGCACTGAGCCTGCGGCAAAAATCTCCTCAACGAACCCTAGCGCGTGTCCAGATAAAAGATGCTCTGTACAGCAACATCGCTGTTAAAACCGTTACCGCAAACCTGAAGTTTTCACCAGAAAAGATTTCGTTGACCAACGGACGTATGGCACCTGCCAACGGTGTCATTCTTTTTTCAGGAGATTTTCGCCCGCAACCCAACACTTATATAATTCGTCTCAACGGAGACAAACTACACGTTGAAGATTTCATGAAAGGACAAATGGAAGGTTCCGGATTCTTCAAGGGAATGTTTCAGGGCAACCTCAACACCGCACAAAATATTCAGCAAAAGGGGAAGCCTGTATTATTTTCCCATGTCGCCAGCGGTCTTTCAGGAAAACTCAGTGTGCAACTGAAGGAGGGTGGAATAACTACCATCCCGGCAATTGACGGATTACTCGCTTTGCTCAACCCAACCTCCATCGTCACCGCGCAAAAAAAGGGCATCAACTACGACACGTTGGGAGGCGATTTTAAAATCTGGAACGGAAAAACCGTCACTGACAACTTCGCCCTGAAAGGTCCGCAAATAAACCTGGTGGCACTGGCGGCGGCCAATCTGGTCACAGGAAAACTGGATGGCGAAATTAAGGTCATACCCATGCAATTGGTGGACAGCGTCGTAAAAGCTATTCCATTACTGGGGAAAATCCTTACGGGAGGCGGGAAAAGCGGAGTAGTCGAATCTTATTTCCGACTGGGCGGTACACTGGAAAAACCCGAATTGACCCTGCAAGAAGGAAAAACCCTGTTCGGCAAACCTCTGAGCATACTGGAAGAGCTGGTCAAAACACCGGGGAATATTGCAGAATCGCTGAAACCTGAGTAAAGCAAGCAAAATATTTCACCACAGAGAACTCAGAGAACGAAGTGGCGGGAACCAGTACACAGAGAAAGTCAGGAAACCACCGATGGTGCGGCCTGAGCTTGACGAAGGGCGACATACATAGCTTTTTAAAACTTTACGGATATTCAAATAGATTTTACTTCGAGGTCCTGATGCAATTGCTGGCGGAGTTGCGTCTGGATATATTGAAGCGTTCCGGTCGAAGAGGTCGGGCAACTGCCGCACGCGCCTTGATATAAAATTTTTATAACGTTCCCGTCTATTCCTTTGACTTCTACACCCCCGCCATCTTTGGCGAGGTTGCTTCTGATGGATCGGTTGAGCACCATTTCAACTGCGTCCAACTTCTCACTATCCGGTAATGTCAAAAACCTTTCGACATCTATATTGAGCTTGACCGCCGCGTTGGTTTTATACAAGGTCACATTCGCGTCGATAGCTTTCCATACTTGATCCTTGAGTGGATTCCAATCGGCATCGTCCTCCTTCGTCACAGTTATAAAATTGTCCATGATATAAACCGTTGTCACACCGCGCTTTGCAAACAGGGCCCTGCCGAGCTTATCATCGCCGCAGTCTTTTGCTGATTCGTATGAAAGGCTGCCGTATTCAACGATTTGAGAATTGAGCACAAATTGCAGTGCGCTTGGGTTAGGTGTTTCCCGGGTGCGGACGACTTTGATCGCCGAATTGCTCCCTGCAACAGGCTGTGCCTTGGGACGAGACGAGGATGCAGAACCATTGCCTGCCTTCTTTTTCTTTTGAAGCGCTAAAACTTCGCTTAGTTTCACGGATGAATATCTCTTTTTCTAATTGTTGCGCCGGGCCACCATGTGACCCCGCAAAAAAGTGCAAGCCGGATTTGCTCATCATAATATAAATCCCGACAAAATCCAACCCGGACTGAAACTAACTGGCATCGCTTTTCTTATGATAATAGTTGCGGGTCTGCTCTACCAGTTCGGGGTCCAGCAGAGTAGATGCAAAAAGTGCATGCCCCGAAGCACTGAAGTGACGATCATTCTGATTGAACAATCCTGCCCTCTTTTCCTCCGCTTGTAAAAAAATATAAAACGGCTCCAGATATTTGATTTCCTTTTCCCGCAACTTGTCGGCAAACAAGGGAACCATCGGGTGATTGCGTAAAATATTCCGGGTGACATGGATTTTATATGGAATGAACGCTACCGTGAACTTTCTACCCTGCGACTCCACCAGACTTTTAAGTTTTTCTACAATCCGCAGAGTCAACGCCATCGCCAACTCGTCAGATTCTGTCACTGATTCCTTATCAAGAACAGCCTGCTTGGGAGCAGAAGCGCTCTTATCGCGGGACTCAAAAGACTGTTTAAAGCTCCGCAACAGACTACCCATGTAATTGAAGGCTCGCAAGCTATCACTCAACTCGTTACGAAGACGGCTCCATAAATCTGGCTTCAAATGCTCCGTGTGTAAAACAAGCTGTTCATCTTTTAATTTAAAATAAGGTTTGTCATAACCGTATTGACTCGGTTCCACATTGTTCATGAAATCATTGTATGGAGTGATAACTAATATCACTTCTTCCGCAGAGAAATCCTTGCCCATTTTTTCATAGAGCAGGTATTCCTGATCGGTGCCATATCCTGAAACTCCAAAATTGATCAGTTCCACACCATAGCGGGACATGTCCAGTTCAGTGAATACATCAGCGTCTCCCACTCCATAACCCCAAACGTACGAGTCCCCCATAACGATGATCCTGCGTTTTCCTGTGGGATTCTCTCGAAGCAGATTATCGGAGGCACGCAGACCAAACTGGTTTTGGTGGACAGGAATTGAGAATCCGTCTTTCTCATGAACCCCTGTAAAATTTGTTTTTGGCGTCCAGCCCAGGACAGAGTCGAACACACAAAAAAACCTTCGTTCATTCCCACCACGCAAATCGTAATCCGGGTTCAACATCCTGAACACGCCCTCTACCAGTCCGAGAAGGACCAATAACGTTAATACCTGCGCTATCAGGGTAAACGCGAATGCTTTTGCACGACTAAACGATTTCAATCCGGTTATCCTTTAAATATATATGAGATGTTATGCCAGAGAAAAGACAGGAGGTCGTTTCAAGCTCCACTGGGAACGGTCGCGAGTTCTGAATTCCGCCCCCTGAGTGCAGTCACCCCTTCATAGCCTACGAACAAGGCGAGGCAAATCAGGAAAACTGCCGCCGTCCCCAGAAAAAAGTTAGGCTCGGGCTGGGTATAAAATTTGTATGACTGCCATGCCAACGCACCAATGGTCGTCACCACCATAAAAATTGCCGGATAAAGAGCATACTTTGTCGGTTTATTTCTGGCCATGAGCCATGTCGCGACAACAAACAAGGCCACTGCGGCAATGAGCTGGTTGGTCGCGCCAAAGATAGGCCAGATTTTCTGCCAACCATCGGTCGCGCCTATCAAATACGAAAGAAATACCACCGCAACGGTGCAGACATATTTATTTTGAAACAGGTCTATCTTTTGCCCCGCTGACTCCTGAACGATAAACCGTGTGATACGTACTGCCGAGTCGAGAGTTGTCAAGACGAAGGTGTTGAGAGCCAGAACCGCTATCATCGAAGCAAAGGTAAAACTTAGAAATGGCAACATCTGATGAACCACGTTGCCGAACCCGCGCCCATAAGCCAGAATCCACCCGCCCGACTCCAAAGATTCGCGAAATCCAAGTGTAACCATATCCACTCCGCCGCCAGCGGGAGCAACCCAGTATAATCCACCACTGACCAGTAACACCGTCACCACAGCCACAACCCCTTCGGTGAGCATACCGCCATAACTTATGGGACGACCCTGTGACTCAACCGCCAGTTGCTTGGAGGTCGTCCCCCCCGCAACCAAGGAATGGAAACCGGAAACAGCTCCACAGGCAACCAACACGAATAACATAGGCCACATGGGACCCTGCACGGGAGAAAATCCTCCGCGAAACGCCGGAGTATGGAGTTCCGGGTGAACCCAGATCAAGGCAATTATAGCCAATGCCATCGAACCAAATAAAATATAAGTCGATAAATAATCCCTGGGCTGGAGCAGAATATTCACTGGGAGAACAGAAGCCACTGCCGCGTATATCAGAAGAATCACAAACCAGAACATTAATGGAGAAAACCCCATTAACCCGCTTTCAGGAAGTATCACAGGAAATTGGAATCCGATATAAATTCCCAGGACTACGCCTGCGACAGCGACAAGTGAAGATATCAGCAGGTTGGCCCCTCTGGAATAGATAAACCACCCCAGGGCAATGGATATCGGGATGATGGCAAAGGTGGGAAACACCATCTGAGGTTGAGCGATGAGCGTTTTAGCGGCGACCACACCAAAAACGGCTATCACCAACAACATTGCCAGCACAAGAAAAATTGCGAATACCGCCTTTGCCCGACCCCCCATAGTGCGTTCGGCAATGTCGGCAATCGAACTGCCTCTGTTACGAACCGAAGCCATCAGCGTCAGGTAGTCATGAACCGCGCCAATAAAAACATTTCCAATAAGAATCCAGACCAGAGTGACTGCCCATCCGAAATAATGCATCGCCACGATGGGGCCGATCACCGGACCGGCACCCGCAATGGAAGCGAAGTTATGTCCAAACAATACCAGAGGTTTGCTGGGGACGAAGTCGACACCGTCACTTTGGCCCACAGCAGGAGTGGTGAGAGTATTGTCAGGCTGGATCACCTCACGATCAAGTCGTTCTGCATAATAACGGTAACCAACAAAATAAAAAAACAGGCAGGAAAATATAAGTATGAATATGGTCAGCATTTCTTAAAGCAATCAATAATCAGGGAACAATCTCGCACAAGACATCCGACCACTATAGTATCAGATTGATTCCAGCTACCTCCAGTTTATTTAAAGGTGCCAGTACAGTGGGGATCAGAGGTGGAGGAATTCACGGCTGGGGACCTGTGAGTAGGGTACCGATGCGCAAAGTGGGGTTGAGAAATACTAAAACTATGCTATCAAATTTTAAAACAGGGTGCCCTGGTGAATGGTTTCTGTACGGCCCGGCCCCGTTGAGATCATGAGGAATCCGGCTCCCAGCATTTTCCCCAACGCATCGATATAGCGTTTCGCGTTGTCTGGCAGTTGATCGAAGCTTTCGACTCCCACAGTACTCTGGTTCCACCCTGCGAATTCGGTATACACCGGTTCGCCATTTTCCAGTACATCCAGATCGGCAGGCATCTCTTCGTAAATCTTTCCCTTATATTTATAACCGGTGCATACCTGCAAAGTATCGAATCGGTCCAGCACATCCACCTTGGTCAGAGCTATGGCATCAATGCCGTTGAGACGAACACCGTAACGGGCAACAACCGCATCAAACCAACCGCAACGCCTCGGGCGCCCCGTAGTAGAGCCAAACTCGTGCCCTTCCTTACGCAGTTTTTCACCGTTGGCATCATGAAGCTCAGTGGGAAACGGCCCTTCACCCACCCTCGTGGTGTAGGCTTTGATAACCCCCACGACCCGGTCGATTTGCGTGGGCGGAATTCCCAATCCGGTACACGCACCCCCGGAAATCGAATTCGATGAGGTGACGAAGGGATAGGTTCCATGGTCCACATCCAGCATGGTTCCCTGCGCCCCTTCGCACAACAGTTTTTTCTTTTGCCCGATCTGGTCACGCAAAAGAACATGCGTATCGCCGATGTATTTAAGGATCATTTCCTGAAAGCCCATCAACTCGTCGAACATACGCTCGTAATCAGGAAGCTCGTTCCCGCACAGGTCCTTGAGGATGGCGTTTTTTTCCTCATAATTGGCTTTCAATTTCTTCCGCAAACGGTCTTCATCACGGTAATCGCAAGTACGAATACCCGTGCGGGCAATTTTATCTGCATATGAAGGACCAATGCCTCGTCCTGTCGTCCCAATTTTCTCGAAACCACTTGAGTTTTCTCGACCTTTATCAAAGGTACCGTGATAAGGCATGATGATGTTCGCCCGATCACTGATGACCAGTCTCCCATCCATATCGACCCCTGCATTTTGCAATAGGTCCATCTCATGAAGCAGAGCGGCAGGGTCGATCACGACCCCATTACCGATAACGCATAATTTCCCAGAATGAAAAATTCCTGAAGGAATAAGGTGTAAAATGTGCTGATTGCCATCAAACACTATCGTATGACCCGCGTTGTGACCACCCGCGTAGCGGGCTATGACATCAGCGCTTTCCGCCAAAAGGTCGATGACCTTTCCTTTTCCCTCATCTCCCCACTGCATTCCTACAACAACAGCTACTGACATAGTTTTTCCCGAAATAAAAGTTTCACGTACAATTCAACGGGGCATTATCTCCATGCACTTGGCGTATGTCAACAGCCATCCCCGCAAGCGAACATATCAAAAATTACTTCCCAAAATTGGGATTAGAGGAAATATTGGTATTTAGCTCAAAAGCTCCAAATAAGATGCTATAGCTAACGCTTTGGTTTTATTACATTTACATTCGACCCCTTTATGCGCGTATATTAAGAAAGAATTGGCTAAAGATGAACCGATGAGCCTCATCTTCAGGATTGGTTTTTTTTAAAGTTTTACCCCGGAAGAAAAGTATCTGCTCGCGGACCGCAAAAGCTTTACCAAAACCTACCTTCAGGGAGACTACATTATTTAGGAAGGGAAAAAAGACAACTCATTTTTCATCATGCTCAAGGGAAAAGGCTACATCACCAAAAACTCGTTGCTCCGCATGAAGCTTTCTGAATTAAAACCGGGAGCTATTTTCGGCGAAATTTCTGTTTTGGCAAAACGACCACGCGCAACAAACATCGTTGCGGGAGAAGGAAACTCTTGTGCTTCGATTCAATTCAGAACTGTACCAGATTCTCGGCCTGGAATTGGGATGCAAGATCAGGGATCAGTTTGTAAAAATCCTGATCCTTAAACTCGACCGAATGAATGATTGTCTGATGAAAATCAGGAAACAGATTCCTGAAGATGAGTGGCCTTTTCAATAAGGGCTATGCACTGGTGTCAAACAACCAGCACAGGCACGGGTACCAGGCCAGCACCCCGCTAAAAATTATTCTACAACTTGAATCTGGCCAAAAATTGACGGATGGCTGTCAACGCAGTCTCTGGTCCAACTCCTACCCCCGGACAAAACCCACCCACAAGCTTCCACATACTCTTCGAGGTCAGGTTTTCCTTCCAGAAAGGATAGGATCTGCATTGAAGAGGTTTTCCACTATTAATAGCGCAACCCTCCTCTATTAAAAACGCACAGGGCTTTCCATTTTCCACCTCATGCACCCAGTGCCCTTCATCTTTCCTCAAAAATTCTTTTTTAAAAACTTCGACACTGACTTTGATTATCCCGGCGCCATTTTTAATAGCGGCCTGGTCAAAATAAACGATTCCCGGTTTGGTACAACACTTGAAGCAATCTGCCTGGCATTCGAAACGCAAGGGTTCCTTTTCCCACCATTTTTTTCGGACCGTCACAACACAACCAGATCATCTCGGTGAATAACTTCCTCATAAAAGTTTTCACCAAAAATTTTTCTCACAGCGCCGGTTTTCATTCCCTTGATTCTGTCTAAATCGCGCAAACTGTAATTAACGAGTCCACGTGCTATCTCAGTTCCATCCTCGCCAAGAATACAAACTGCGTTACCAAACTCAAACTTCCCTTCAACCCGGGTCACTCCAGCTGGCAGGAGACTCTTTCCCCGGTTGACAATGGCTTTTGCCGCCCCAGAATCCACTGTAATTTCACCAGAAGGTTTCAGGGTGTGTGCGATCCAATGCTTCCGCGTTTTAATTTTTTCGCGTCCCGCCCAAAACAAAGTACCTACACTTTTGCCTTTAAAAATTTTATCGGGCACACTTTTATCCAATCCATTCACTACAAGAGTGGGGACACCAAAACTCATAGTCTGTTTCGCGGCAAGAACCTTGGTATACATACCGCCAACGGTAACGGCGCTATTGCTTCTTCCTGCCAGTTTTTCAATTTTGTCGGTTATGCAATCAACATGCTCAATGATCTCTGGAAACGACTCTCCTTTTTTCCTTTTGATTGACGGGTCAGATGTATAAAGTCCATCCACATCAGAAAGAATGATCAATAATTGCGCGTTGACCAGACAAGCAACCGTCGCGGCCAGTGTGTCATTATCACCAATCTTGATTTCATCCACCGTTACCGAGTCGTTTTCGTTAATGATCGGTATCACCTTATGCTCTAAAAGAGCTTCCAGAGTATGCTTGGCGTTGAGAAACCGCTTGCGGTTTTCCAGATCATCGTGACCAAGAAGTATCTGCGCTACCTTTAGTCCTTGCTTTTCAAATTTTTTCTCATAAGTGTGCATGAGGTAACTCTGACCGATGGCGGCACACGCCTGCTTTTCAGGAATCGAAAGGTTGGCTCGATGCAATCCCAACCGCTCTCGCCCTGCCATAATCGCTCCGGAAGAGACCAGAACCACTTCGCAGTCACGGTCAACAATCCGGCGAATGGTTCCTGCCAGAGAACGCACATTATCCGCGTTCAGCCCATTCGCCGAACTGGCCTGTCCTTTCTCGCACTGGGTAATGATACTGCTTCCAATCTTGATCACCACGCGCTTGAGACTTTTTAAAATTTCACCGCGAATATCGTCTTGCATATTTCAATATTTCCAGAATTAGATAAGACCTTCGACCATGTCGCCCTGAGCCCCGTCAAAGGGTGCATGCTTCGACAAGCTCCCCAACTAAGGTCTTTGACGAAGCACGACATTAAAACTTCACTCTAAAATCACCACAATGTAACTTAAATTGGGCAGAGGTTCATCATGAATTCTTATTTGCCTCGAAGGAAACAACATTTTTGATAAACCGACCGAGTGCGTTGAAGTAATCAGCCCCTCCGATCAGGAAGGTGTCATTATGGCCCGCGCCCTGGATATCATAAAATATCTTTGGGTCGGCGGCGGCTGAAAACAGCTCGCGCGCCAGTTTATAAGGCACTATTTCATCTTGCGTTCCATGGATAAACAATTTGGGAAGTTCAAGGCTTCGCACTTTGCTGATCGCATCGAAGCGGGACTTTATAGCCCAACCCAGAGGCAGGATCGGAAAAAATTTTTCAGCCATTCTCCGCGCAGAAGGAAAAACCGATTCCAGAATAATTCCTGCAGCCGGGTTTGTGGAAGCCATTTCAATCGCGCAAATACCACCAAGTGAACGACCAAACAGAATTATTTCTCCGGATAAAATATTTTTGTCTTTCACCAGCCAGTCATACGCCGCCTGCGAATCTGAATAAATTCCTTTTTCATCCGGCACACCTTCACTTTTACCATAACCCCGGTAGTCAAAAATAAATATATTGAGGTTCAGCGGCTTGAGCATTTCAATATTGACTAGCCGATGGGTGATGTTCCCCGCGTTCCCATGAAACCACAGCAGTGTCGCTTTTGCCTTCGCCGATGGAATATACCAACCGTGAAGCCGCGTACCGTCCCCGGCTGTGAAGTGAACATCCTCTTTGAAAACCGCACTTGAGGAAGAGTTCCAGTTTCCCTCTGGGTATTTGTAAGGGTGATAAATAATCTGGCGCTCACAACTGACGAGAAAAATACCATAGAGCACGAGGAAAAGGACGATCACCCCCGTTGCCTGAAAAATAGACATGATGAGTTTCGCTTTCAAGAATAATCTGCCTGAATTTATTCGCTCGCTTTTCTGACTTTTGTGGTGAGCCCCGCCACCGATTCAACAACCACCTTCTCGCCTTCTGAAATGGTGACATCGCTTTCTGCGTTCCAGATTTCTCCATGCACAAGGACGCGGCCCTGAGGATTCAATGTCTCTTTAACGACACCCGCCTCACCCACCAGCCCTTCCAGTCCTGTAGATGTACGCAACTGGCTAGACCTGGCGGCCAGATAAATGGTTCCTGCCGTAACCAAAAGAGTCATGCCCAGGGTTGGATACAATACTGCTCTGGAAATCTGCATGGCGGGATCGTCACTGTCAATCAGCATGATCGATCCAAGAAAAATCGAGATCGCCCCGCTCACTGACAACAGGCCATAGCTCATCATATTGATCTCAGCAATGAATAACACAGCGCCAAGAATGATCAGCATAAGCCCCGCGTAGTTTATCGGCAGAGTCTGCATGGCATACAGAGCCAGTATCATACTGATAGCCCCGATCACTCCTGGCAGGATGAGACCCGGATTGGACAGTTCCAGATAAAGTCCGACCAGTCCCAACATCATCAGAATATAGGTGATGTTGGGGTTGGAAATAATATCGAGAATCCTCTGCCGCCGATTCATCTCTTTAAAAAGAATATTTTTCCCAACCGTGCTAAGCACAACGCTACCCTTCTTTATTTTTACCTCTCTTTTGTCAAGGGCAAGGACAAGGGAATTCAGGTTTACCGCAACGAGGTCAATGACGGCCAGCCGTTGCGCTTCCTCCGCTGAAATTGACACACTGTTTCTGACGGACAACTCAGCCCATTGTGCGTTACGTCCTCTTAGTTCGGCAAGTGAGCGGATGTAAGCCGCCGCATCGTTAACAACCTTTTCCTCCATCGTCTTCGCCTGTCCGCTCTCACCTCCGCCTCCCATCAGGTTAACGGGGTGCGCCGCACCGATATTCGTTCCCGGCTCCATCACGGCAATATGAGACGCGATTGTTATGAAGGTTCCCGCCGATGCTGCACGTGACCCACCGGGAGAAACAAATGAGGCTACAGGAATATTCGAGCTCTCTATCCCCTTGATGATCTGACGCATGGAAGTATCGAGTCCGCCTGGCGTGTCCATCTGAATGACAATCAACTCTGCGGAAGAAACATTGGCCTGATCAATTTCATCTGTCACGAATTCGGCGACTACAGGATTGATAGCTCCGTTGATCTTAATCACAATAATGTCATCCAGCGCGAATACGCTCGAAGGCCAGGCCATCAATATAAGGCAAAAGGTTGGCAACCATCGGAGGATTTTCATGAAATCTCTCAAATATCAAGGGGTACGCTATTCATTTTTTCACAGATTCGGACAAAGTCAAAGCAAAACCCTTCGGAATAACCTGTTCTCCGGAGAATCCCATTTTCTTTTCGTGGATACGTTGATTGATGATAGACTGAGCCAGATATGAATCGACGCCCAAGACGAAACCAAAGACGAAAATTCAAACC
>PVBE012618186.1_pt1 | contig 22754 bp, 18 predicted proteins | sample 1631181 | NCBI WGS metagenome assembly PVBE01 (sample SAMN08397723, study PRJNA350692) | Marine metagenome, whole genome shotgun sequencing project. | isolation source: water | place: Pacific Ocean | collected 2012-04 | reverse complement strand
TCATTCATGGCGTCCGTTCCGATTGAGTTGTTTGGAATCGCAACCAAAACAAACACTTGGACACGGACGCCACTTTTCCTCCAATACCAATTTACATGCTAGCGTTGCAACGGACTGCTACCACACTGACTGCACCCCCTTTAACAAGACCCCCAACTGTACGTTTCGCACCACGCATTCCACGCCGATCGTGAATCGATCGTTCAGTGACATCCGCATGAGCGCCCCGATGCCGTAGCAAAGCCATATGCTGATACTGCAAAAAAGAAGAAAAGCCAATGGAGGACGCCAACCATATTCTGCAACTCGAATATGGCCACTGTTGATTGCGGCGACGGCGAAGATCGCCAGCAACACCACGCTTAAGCGAATGACGTTCTTGGCAATCACGGCATGGTAGTGCACAGCGAATCGTCGAATGACCATGCCGACGACCAGCGGAAGGATCATGCACAGGCCAATCTCCGTGAGGATTATCCGTGTTGGCATGTGGAAACCGGCGGGCAAATCGTCGCCTCCTGCCACGCGCAGTATTAGTGATGTTGTGACCAAACAAGATAGTGAGGCGAAGGCCGTGGCAGAAACTGAAAGCGCAATATTGCCTTTGCCTAAGTACGTGATGATATTCGAAAATAGCCCCCCTGGAAGAGCAGCGATGAACACTAGGCCGATGGTGATCCCCGAGGGCAGATGCAGCAAACGAGCAATTCCAATCGCGACAATGGGAGTAATCACAACCTGTACTAGGAACATCAGGACCATCGCCTGAGGAGTCCGTGCGACCTTGCGGAAATCCGCTATTGTGAGCGTCGCCCCCATGCCAAGCATCGCGGTGGATAACAATCCGACCGACAGGAAATACTCAAAGTCCGCGTAGTGCATTTGCTGCTTCCGCCGTCGTGTTGTTCCGCCAAACGTGAGCGACTCTTGCAGGCGTCAAGAAATCTCTGTTCGTACCAGTCGTCATAAACTGCAGATCGAATGCAGAAGGAAAAAGCATTCGTCAGACGAGCGCGTGTACACCGACGAATACACCATTCCGCGCATTGACAGTGGCCAGCCTAGCCTAGACAATAGACCGACCTTTGTCACGATGTCAGAGTGGCGCGAGAACGATACCTCGCCCGCGCTGAGGTCGGCATGGACGGCCTCCGGGCATCCTCGAAAGATACTCTATGGCAACCGCTGACCCAACCGACGCACCAGCCGGTGGATTTCGACTGAAATTCCATCCGCGCATGCTGGGGACGGCTTCGCCCGTTTTTCCCGGGTTCGAAATCGATATTTCGGATCGGGTCCAAGACCAAGAAAAGCCTGATGCTGTCTGGCACCGTGAACGTGCCAAGATGATGATCAAGGCGCACCCTGAAATCAAAGAGCTGTTCGGCAATACCTCATCGACCGCCCTTTGGTGTCTGCTGTTTGTGGCACTGCAAATTGTCCTGGCGATTGCCGTTTCTCAGGTTGACCTCTGGGTGGGACTGTTGGTGGCTTATCTGTTTGGCTCCTGGGTCAATATCATCCTGTTCACGTTGGCACACGAGTGTAACCATAATCTGGTCTTCAGGAAGACAATCTGGAATCGCTGGTTGTTTACGCTGACCACGATTCCCATGTTCCTTTCGGGACATCACACGTGGTGGGTCGAGCATCATGTCCATCATAACGATCTGGGGGCAAAAAAGGACTTTATCAAACGGCGGCGGAGCGTTCTGCTGCTGACCAAACAACGCGTGTTGGTGTTCACCAAGGGCCCCATTCACACGTTGTTCTCCTGGTTCTCGACGCCGCTTTTCCAGCCTTATGCTCTGGTGATGCTCACGACGCAGGCGGCTCGTTCAATGCTCGGGCTACTGATCTACGCCTGCGAACTGCCGTTTCGATGCAAGCTTGAAGCAAGCGATCGGGCGGTCGCCGTCCTGGCGGACGAACATCTTGTCAGTGGCTACGAGCGGTATGGAATTAGGAGATGGGCGGTTGTGTATCCGCTCTTGAGTCTTTCGTTGACGACAACGATGTTTCTGATCGGTGGTTGGAAGTCGGCCGCCTATTTGCTCTTTAGCCAGACGTTCATGACCGGGTTCTTGCATCCAACGATGTTCGGAATGATCCTGAGCAATTCGCATTTTCACGGACATAGCAATTATCAGCCATCGGCGTCGTATTACGGTTGGTACAATCGGCTGACGTTCAATTTTGGCCTTCATACTGAGCATCACGATATTGCGGGGATTCCCTGGAGTCGCCTCCCGCGGTTGCGTCAAATCGTGCCCGAGGCCTACGATGATCTGGTGAAGACTCGGTCGTACTATCTGTTGGCGTTGAAATTCGTCTTTTGCAGTCGCTCGGGTTTGGCCAGGGATTTCGGCAATGAGATTCGTCGAAACATCGAGATGAACGCGGAGGCCGCCACGGATTTATCCGACGAGGTGACCGGGGATTGGGCCATTGCGCTTGAGGTGCCGACGCCCGTGGGTATGGTGAATTGCGAAGATGAATCTGTTGGCTGACTCCGTGTAGCGAAATTCGGATCACCATCGTCACTTTGGACTCTACTCGTCGCCAAATGCAATCTGCGAACCTGCCGTTCGCCAAAAGTGAATAACAAACGTGTTACGCAAAAAGGTCCTTCTCTGTGCCCTATTCGTTTGACCAGAAATCCGTCGTAATCACTGGTGCTGCCGGTGGAATTGGTTCAGAGTTGGCCAAGCAACTTGCGGCCAAAGGCTGCCGCGTGGGATTAATCTCGCGGCGCGAAGACCGGTTGCGTGAGCTATGTGAAGAGATTGTCGAGGCCGGCGGTGAGGCTGTCTATGCCATTGCTAATATTGATGATCGGAGCAACGTCGCGACGGCAATCGACACAGTTCGCGGGCAGTTCGGCCGTGTGGACATGCTGATTGCCAACGCTGGCATCGGCGATCCCGACGTGATCGAACCATTCGAGGCGGAGAAGTTTGAGTGGCTGATGCGTGTCAACTGGCTCGGCCTGGTCTACTCGCTCGAGGCGGTGTTACCAGAGATGCTCGATCGCGGCGATGGTTACGTCGTGGCGGTTTCAAGCCTACGTGCTCATCGAGGTCTACCGAGTTTTGCGGGGTATGGTGCGAGTAAGGCGGCGGTCAACAAATTGATGGAGGGGCTGCGCGTCGATCTAAACGATCGTGGAATCGATGTGACCACACTCTGCCCAGGTTTTGTTAAAACTGCCATGACCGACGGCAAGAATTTTCCCAAGCCATGGATGATGCAACCTGACGATGCGGCACGTCGCATGATTAGCGCCATTCGCCGCCGCCGAAAAGTCCATAGTTTCCCGTGGCAGCTCAACCTGATGACGCGACTTGGCCAAGTGATGCCGGATTGGGTCATCCGGCGTATGGCACCGCGCGATCGAACTTCGCTCAGTCGGCAATTGCGCGCTTGAGTCGTCCGATAGCATCGTCAGTAATGCGGTTTGCTCGGTCGGCATTGAACAGCGGCGACGCGTAAAGAAAATTCCACCGCAATGAGCCTGCATACGTCGTGGCGGTGCAAGTGCAGTCTCCAAGGCCACCTGGAGCGACGACAAAGTGCAGTGAGCGCACCTCAAGCGGACCAAAATCCACGGCCACTTCGACGCGACCCAGATTCGTCAGGCCCGTCGTACTTGGCGTGTGTTTCTGCCAACGTGCTCCAAATTCATCCGCAGTGAGACGATCTCCTCGGATCATTCGATAGAGGCGCGGTAGCATTCTGATCAGCACTGCCGGCGCGCCGTGCTCGACCTGGTGCTTGATGCTGGAACGAATCTCCCGCGCCAAGGTCCAGAAATCGTCTTTCGATTTCACTCGTCCCCGGTAGAATGCCATTGAGGCGAACATCCCAACATCTTCGCCCGCCTGCGGGTCAAGGTGTTGTCTCATGTTGACCGGCGAGCGGTGTTTGACGCTCATCGCTTCTGTCTTCGCGTTGTCTTTGACAGTTGCCAGGCAGATGGCGGCCGAAAGCGCACCGTGCACGGTTGTGTCCTGTTCGCGTGCCTTACGCGCTAGTTGGTTGACCGTTGCCGGATCGAACATGCGACAGATCAGTCGTGTTCGCCGCGTTTGCAATGGTGCCTGTTGATTAGCCGTCGGACGCGCCGGCGGTCGCAATCGCAAATCATCAAAGGTAATGCCCGCCACAAGCCGAACCTGACTCCAGACGCCACGCAGACCTCGTGCCTGATAGGGCAGCCGAAGGTCCATCGGCTGGTTGTCGTGCAAGGGCGGGGCGAGTTGCTCTGAACCACAGGGCAATTGAGTGTTACCACTCAGCTGAGTCGCGGCAGCCTGCACCAAATCTCGCATTAAGAACACCCCTGACATCCCATCGCCAATGACATGGTGAAACGTGATCATAAGGTGATGTGTCGAGTCGTCATGGCGAACCCACGTGCAGCGTGCCAACGGGCCTCGTTCCGAGTCGATTGGGTTATTGAGCTCTTCTTCAGTAATGCGTTCGCAGTCATCCGCATGACGGTTGACCATCCGCAGCGGCACGTCCGGAACCTCCGTGGAGACGTACCGCGCAGGGCCATCCATATGGCAAATCCGAACTTGCAGGAGTGGATGTCGCCGGCGCAACAAGCGCAGGCCTGTCACAAGGGCGTCTTCCGAAAGAGGGCCGTGCACCCTCGCAATCGTCGTCACATTGAGCGAACCGGCTTGAGCAAGCCGCCAGAGGACAGTTTCGAAAGGGCTCAGTGCGCGATTCAGTTGAGCGGCTTGGGGTGTGGCCGATTGGTGCGACATGAAGTTATCGTCCAGCAAAAGTCCGTTCGGTCGGATCGACGGGCAAGGTTGCTACCGTGACTCGAATTCATGCCACCATGCGCCAATCTTCTCAATCGCGGTATCGAAATCCACCTTGGGCTGCCAGCCAAGCGTCGTGGATATTTTCTCTGTGCGAAATCGATGCGAGAGCCCAACTAAGGAGACTGACTGACGAGTGATCATTGGCGGCCGTTTGATGCGGAGAAGGCGGTAGCTTGTTTCCAACGCCAACGCGATGCAATACGCATTCTTGAAAGGCACGGTCTTTCGCACTCGCTCGGCACCGACCTGATCCGATAATGCATCAAAGTACTTGCGTTGACTGATATCTCCATCGTTGCTGACATTGAAGGCTTCGCCGGGCGCAGCGGCGTGGGTTCCGGCCAACAGAACAGCCTCGGCCACGTTGGTTACGTATGTGAGCATCAGCTCGTTTGTTCCATCGCCAATAATCCTTGCCTGCCCGCATTTTATCATAGTCATCAGTTTGCCAAGACGCGCGTGATCGCGTGGTCCATAGACCCATCCGGGACGAATCACCGAGATCAGTAACTTTCCTTGTTGGTGATATTCCATGGCCAACAATTCGCCAAGGAGCTTACTACGGCCGTACGAATACCAGGTTGGCATCTCGTCCAGTTTGAGCGGTCCCATGGTCTCGTCCACGGCGCCGTGAAGAATCAACTCCTTCCCGTAGATGGCAGTCGAACTTATGTGAACAGCGCGGGGCACGCCAACGGCGACCGCCGCATCGTAAAGGTTCTTCGCGCCTTCAACGTTGGCCTCATAAAACTCGTTCCATTGGCCCCAGTCTCCGACCTTGGCGGCCGTGTGCAAGATCAGGTCGCACTCCTGGAGGCCCTCTTGTAACGACTCTCGGTCGCGCAAGTCACCCTCGTGCATCTCGACATCAAGGGCGGAAAGGGCCGTCGTGTCCCAACCAGGTTGCACCAAGGCGCGCACCTGAAAGCCCTGCTCGACGCAGGCTTCGGCGACGTAGCCGCCAAGGAAGCCGGTTGCTCCAGTTAAGAAAATCCGCATGTTTCGAGCGTTCGCTGTCACCCTATGAGTTTGCCGCGGGCCGCCCACTATCCACCGGACCAGCTGAGCCGCGTACTTAGAGTATAAATTAAGGAGCGTGGTCTTTCCTAGGTAATCCCCATTCTCACGAAAAGCTGCCCCATGAAATCGGTACGATTGACAGGATCAGTCTTTTCGGCAACGAAGGAAGCGTGATGTGCCGATATAGTCCGGTGTTGGTCATTCGACAACCTGTAACTAGAATCGATGCCATCTCCCCGATGTCAGAAATCCAACCCGCTTGGCCGCTCGGCAGTACATGAAAAAAGAGAACAAATCATCTTCCGCCGACAAGAATGCAACAGCCAAAGTGAATGCCTATCCGCTCTGGAGTCCTCGCTTTTGGCATGGCATGCGCGCCGGGGCGTATTTCAAGTTGATGCTCAAGAACGGGTGTCGCATCCACCCGCTGCGCTTGCCAATGGCGATAATCTTGATTCCCATCACGTGTGGCAACACTGCCATGTACGCCTTGCAGATGTTGTTTTTCCGACGGAAGATCGCCGCCACGGAGTTGATCAAGCCACCGATTTTCATCCTGGGGCACTGGCGTAGTGGCACGACGATGTTGCACGAATTGATGATCCGTGACGAGCGGTTCTCCTTTGCCAGCACGTATGAGTGTTTTGCGCCAGACCATTTCTTGATCACGGGTTCGATGGTCCCACGTTTATTGTGGTTTCTACTGCCCGCCAAGCGACCGCAGGACAATATGCCCGCCGGTTTCGACCGACCGCAGGAAGATGAATTCGCACTCATTTCGATGGGTGCCCCCACACCCTACATGCGGATGGCCTTTCCCAATCATCCGGCACCGTATGAAGGAATGCTGGATATGGACGGGCTTAGCGATAAAGAGCTGTGTGCATTCAGGGAAGCCATGACCTGGTTCCTGAAAACACTGACCTACAAGAATCAGAAACGATTGGTCTTAAAATCGCCACCACATACGGGCCGCATCGAACTGCTTGCTGAGATGTTCCCAGGCGCTAAATTCATCCATCTAGTAAGAGATCCGTATGCGCTCTATTCCTCCGCGACGCGGTTATGGCACGCGATGGACGAGACGCAAGGCTTTCAGATTCCTCGGTTCGAAGGCCTCGACGAATATATCTTCGATACGTTTTCGCGAATGTACGACGGGTTCGAACGGGGGCGGGAGTCAATCGATCCCCAGAATATCTGTGACGTGCGTTATGAAGAACTGGCGCAAGATCCGATCGGCGTCGTCCAGTCAATTTATGACAAATTGCAACTAGGTGATTTTGAAGTCGCTCGTCCAGACATCGAAGCACATGTTGCGACTCTGCGAGACTACAAGCCCAACAAACACAAGCTCGATGACGACGTGATGGCCCAGATACGCGATCGTTGGTCATTGTATTTCGAGAAGTACGGGTATTGAACTCCGATGGCCTGCGGGCTGGCCGATCACCACGATATCATCTGTCAGCTTCTAGCACGGCTGCACCGAAAGACCGGTGCAGCCATTGGATGGACCACCTGGTTCTTGTGTGGCTATTGGCCTCGACAACGGTCTATCCACGAGGAGTTTGCGGCTCTCCACCTTCCTCTGCTTGCTCTTGACACCGCTGCCTGCGACGATAACCAACTTCGGCCAAGGTACGCTAGTGACAGGGGCCATTTCGCCTGCCTGGGTACGGTCGTTTTGTATTCCGCAGTCTTGGCAAGTGCCCAACAGGAAAGCAGAGGATCCACGATGATCCGGCTACGCGCGCTACGCGGAAATCACATCAAACGGTCAGCCATTACGTCGGCCGTATTCTGGCTCTTGATCTTCTGGCTGTTGATCATAATGGCACGGTCGTCGCCTTCCGCCGACGATATTGACCTGGACGGTGTCACTGAAAAACACGTCATGGTTCCGATGCGCGACGGCGTCCGGTTGTCGGTCTATCTTTATTTTCCCAAAGAGGCGATGGTCGAACCGGAGCAACGCTGGCCGGCGCTGTTAGAGCAGCGTTACGCCAACGCCAGAGCGTCTCGGACGCGTCGAGAATTTGCGAGAATGGCGGCTCACGGTTATGTCGTGGCGTTGCAGAACTTTCGTGGGACACAAGAGTCAGAGGGCCGCTACGTTGGATACCGGGCCTTGGGATGGGGGGAACAGCAGGATGGTTACGATACCGTCGAATGGCTCGCGAAGCAGCCCTGGTGCACAGGCAAGATTGGAACATTCGGAAGTTCCCAGGCAGGTTATGCGCAGAACTTTCTGGCAGTCACACAGCCGCCGCACTTGGTTTGCCAGTACATGATCGACACAGGCCTCAGCCTATTTCAAGAAGGGTATCGAATCGGCGGGGCGACGCGCCCCGAACGCTTCAAACGAATGGCGGATGTCTGCCGTGATCCAACGGACAATGACCGCATGTTGAAAGAGTGGTTCGAGCATCCAACCTACGACGACTATTGGGCCGATGAGGACTGTGCCCGCCATTTCGACAAGATGAATGTACCTTGCTTTACGGTTGGCAGTTGGTACGACTTTATGTGCCAAGGATCCGTTGAGAGTTATATTGGGCGGCAGCACCGTGGCGGCGTGAACTCGCGCGGTCGGCAACAACTGCTGATCGGTCCATGGCTGCACGGCCGCTTTAACAAAGGTAGCAAGACTGGCGAACTAACGTATCCGGAGAACGCGACGTTCGATATGTTGGGTCATATGGTGCGATGGTTTGACCACTATCTGAAAGGCAAACCGAACGGCATCGTTCATGAGCCGACCATTCGTTACTACGTCATGGGGGCAGTTGGCGAGTCGGACGCGCCGGGCAATTCATGGCGGGAAGCCAAAGATTGGCCTGTGCCGACCGAACCTAAGTCCTATTACTTGCATCCAATGGGGCGACTTGCAAACGTTCCGGCGACCAGTGGTAAGACGTCGTTTCTGGCCGACCCACGGAAGCCAGCCACGATTCCCGAGCGATCATTCCCTGGTGCCCGTGACGCACGCGAATTCGAAACGCAACGTGAAGTCCGCACATTTACCACCGACCCGCTTGCTGAACCCGTTCAGTGGACCGGAAAAGTCATCGCAGAGCTTTTTGTCTCGTCGACTGCCAAGGATACAGACTTCATTGTTCGTGTCAGTGATGTCTATCCGGACGGGCGGTCAATTCTGTTGGTCGATTACATCCGGCGCGCGAGGTATCGTGATGGCTTTGAAACAGAGGTGATGATGCAGCCGGACAAAATCTACAAAGTCACTTTTCAGGTGGGCTGGCTGAGTCAGATCTTCAATCGCGGCCATTGCATTCGCGTCACAGTCGCCAGTACGGGAGCTCCGTTTTACGAACCCAATCCTAATACTGGAGAACCACTCACCATTGAACCACCGGCCGTTGTGGTGGTGGCCAACAACACGCTCCATCACTCGAAGACACACGCTTCTCGGCTAATTGCGCCACACGTCGCGCTATCGCCGTAGCTTAGTGCGTCCTAAACTCACGGCCTACGGCCGTGCGACCCTGAAAGGCTCCGCCAAACGTTAGCCAGTCGGGAGACTGGCCCACAACGTGCTGGCACTCCAAATTCGCGCACGCAACACGACAGACACTGCGTCGGCCAATTATAATATTGGCGGTGTGTCCACCTTTGCACCCCCTGCTTCGAACAACACGTGAGGTTCGCACGTTGACGTCCACAATTTAAAAAATATTGGCGGTGCGTCATCATGCGTGGAGCGCATCCTGTTTCACACCCTGGCTTCGAACAATGCGCGAGGTTCGCATGTTGGTGGCCACAATCAACTGGATCGATTTCATGAAAACTAAGGTATCGCGGTTCTTGGTCTTGCTGCTGATGTCATCGGCGTTTGTCCAACTCACCGGAGGCGTCTCACAAGTAAATGCCGAAACGTCAGAATCGTCACTGGCGGGCAAGCGGCCGAACATCATCGTCGTGATCACCGACGACCAAGGCTACGGGCCTGTTGGTGAACATGGTCATCCTTGGATTCACACACCAAACTTGGACGAACTTTACCGGTCCAGTGCGCATTTCACACGTTTTCTTGTGAGCCCCACGTGCGCTCCAACACGTTCGGCGCTGATGACAGGACGTCACCCAATGAGGAACGGCGTCACTCACACGATTCTGGAACGCGAGCGAATGACGCTTGACGCCACAACGCTCCCGCAAGTCCTCAAGTCGGTGGGCTACACGACGGGGATTTTCGGCAAGTGGCATCTGGGTGACGAGGAGCCGTACCAACCACACAATCGTGGCTTTGACGAAGCGTTTATCCACGGTGCAGGTGGAATTGGTCAGGCTTACAAATGCAGTTGTGCTGATGCGCCGGGTAACAAATATTTTGACCCAGTGATTCGCCACAATGGTTCATTCGTGAAGACGAGCGGGTTTTGTACGGACCTTTTTTTCACTGCGGCCCTGGGATGGATCAAAGGCGTGCAGAAAACGGATTCGCCCTTCTTCGCCTACATCACCACGAATGCACCTCATGGGCCGTTTATTGCGCCGCCAAAGAACACAAAGCGGTTTACCGATCTGGGGTTTGGCAAGAATCAGGCCGGTTTTTATGGAATGATCGAGAACATTGATGAGAACGTGGGCCGCCTGTTGACGAAGCTTGATGCGTGGCAACTGTTTGACAATACCTTGGTAATTTTCATGTCCGACAACGGCATGACTGGAAACGGATCTGGACGTCTGGGACGTTCTCTGGGACAAGATGCCAACGGCAATCAACTGATGCCATACAATGCTCAGATGAAGGGGTTGAAAGGGAGCGCGGACGAAGGTGGCGTGCGAGTCCCATTTTTTGTGCGCTGGGACGGCCAGATCAAGCCCGGCCGTGATATCGATCGGATTGCAGCCCACCTTGATCTGTTTCCTACGTTGGCGTCCCTCGCCGGAGCAACACAGCCAAAAGGTCAAGTTGAAGGGCGGAGCTTGCTTCCCCTCATCGAGAACCCAGCAGCATCTTGGGAAGATCGCTATTTGGTTACCCACAAAGGGCGCTGGAAGACGGGTGCCGATCCGGATGACCATCAATGGAAAGGCTTTGCCGTACGCAATCAGCGGTTTCGTTTCGTGGACGGAAACGCCCTTTACGATATGGAGAAGGATCCCAATCAGAAGAGTAACGTGATTGAAGATCACCCTCAGGTTGTCGCTGAGATGAAGGCAACCTACGACGTGTGGTGGAAGGTAACTCGCCCTCTGATGGTGAACGAGAAAGCGCCTATGTCGCCGACACGGCCCTTTCATGTGCTGTACGACAAACAACTCAACAGTCAGGGCATTCCTGCCTGGCAAGCACCAACTTTGTAGGTGACGCGACCTCAATCGCCAACTTTACGACCTTCGGCAAGGTACATCATCGCACCGCAATTCGGACAGAAGATGGGCTTTGATAAGTACAACAGGTTCATCATTTGCGTGGTCAATGTCTGGAAGCAACCCCCGCATACTTCGCCGTCCACCTGCGACAAAGCGCCTTCGCCACGAGCCTTGGCCATTCGATGGTAGTCGTTCCTGATATCTTCTGGCAGATTCTCCTCGGCTTCCAACAGTTCTGCTTGGACCCGTCTGAGTTCTGAATCCAGTTTTCCTTGTTCGCCTTCGACGCGCTTGCTGATCTTCGCCGTTTCGACTTGGACCGTAGTCAGTGAATTGTTACTGGCAGTTAACTTTCCGGCGAGTTCGTCAATCTTCTCCAGAGCTTCAAGCACTTCGTCCTGCATGACCAGGTTTGCCTGCTCATCAGCTGCGATCTGGTTTTTCAGTGTCTGAAACTCTTTGTTGCTGGACGCGCCGTTGAGCTGCGTACGTAGTTCTTCGATGCGATCCTCGCGGCTTTTGAGGTGTAGTTGTTTCTCGTCTGCGGTCATGCGGGCACGCTTCAAAGATTCCTTGGCCTGCTCTGTTTCCAGCTCGAGTTTTCGTACACTGGATTCGCCAGCCTTGATTTGTCGTGGGCCACGCTCGATCCGCGAACGAAGGTCTGCAAGTTGGCGGTGGATTCGGTGTAACTCGCGTAGTGCCTCACCTGTAACTGTCATTGTGTGTGGTTCTCCGGAATGATCGGTGTTTCTTGTTGAATACGAACGTTGTTCCGAAACGTCTTTGCGGGAACAAAAAAAGCCGCTGGATTTGACTCCAGCGACTGGGTGTGATTGCCAATTGGTGCGACAGCAGTAGGTCGCGAACAACTGCGGGCAAAGTCCGCGTTATCCCGCGGTGTTCGTCTCCACGGCACTGGGCATGAAACCTGCCAAGTGGTCGGACCGAACAGGGTGTTGCAGCTTTCGAATCGCCTTTGCTTCGATCTGCCGCACCCGTTCGCGGGTAACCTTAAAGATCCGACCGACCTCCTCGAGGGTGTAGGTGTAGCCGTCTCCGAGTCCGTATCGCAAGCGAACGATCTCGCGTTCGCGGAACGTAAGGGTTCTGAGCAGCGAATCAATTTTTTCGCGGAGGATGCCATTGTTGGCGTTCCTAACCGGGTTGTCGCAGGACGAGTCCTCAATGAACTCGCCAAAACTGCAGTCATCACCATCGCCAACGGGGCGATCCAGGCTGACGGGGTGACGACCGATATCCAGGATCCGTTTTACCTCTTCCAACTCGACGCCGGAACGGCGCGAGATCTCTTCCATTGTCGGATCCCGGCGAATCTCCTGTTGCAGCTTCTTCTGAATATTGCGCAACTTGGACAGTACGTCAATCATATGCACCGGAAGTCGAATGGTTCGAGCCTGATCGGCGATGGCCCGCGTGATGGCTTGTCGTATCCACCACGTGGCGTACGTCGAGAACTTGAAACCCCGGCGATATTCGTACTTATCGACGGCTCGCATGAGGCCCGTATTTCCCTCTTGGATCAGATCCAGGAAGCTAAGCCCCCGATTTCGGTACTTCTTGGCAATTGACACAACAAGTCGCAAATTACCGCTGGAAAGCTGCCTCTTGGCTAGTTCGTACTCGAGATACTGCTTTTCAACCGCCTCGCTGCGCGTTCTCAAGCCCTGGGGGCTTTCTTGAGTAATCACCATCATATCGCGGAGTTCACGACGCAGGTTTGCGCATTCATCACGAAACATCGGATCGTCCTTCAGTTTCGCCAGACGCTCTCTCGTCTGATGCATACGGTCGGAAAACTCCGTGAGTTGCTTCATCAAGGGGTGCACTCGGCGCGTCCGTAGGCTCAGTTCCTCGACCAATTGCAGGCACTTGCGGCGACGTCGCAAAAACCGTTCGCGGATGGCGACCCGTTCCTGACGCGTGGGCGACTTTCGAATCAGGACCATGAAATCGCTCTTATTCCGATCGAGCAGGTTGCCTAGCGTCCGCAAGTTGTGCGGCATACGGGCCAGAATCTGCTCTTTGGTCAGCTGCTCGGTCAGCGAAACCTTGATCGTGCGATCAAAAGGCAACTCTCCGTTGAAGACCTTGGTCAGCGTTTCCACCGTGGCCCGCATCGCGTAGTCACAGCTGAGCAGCGTGCGACGAAAGCGTTTGCGAGTCACCTCGATCTTCTTCGCCAGAGAGATCTCTTCTTCGCGCGACAGCAGCGGTATTTCCGCCATTTGGCTGAGATACATCCGAATCGGATCGTCACTCAGCTTGGGTAAGGCTTCGGCCGGTAACAGAGATGGTGCGTTTGCGTTGGCCTTTTCAACTTCTTCGGCCGACGGACGTGGCTTGGGATCCTCGAAGCCATCGTCCGGCGCATCCGTCACCAATTCGACGCCTTCCTCCTCCAATGCCACCAATAAGTTGTCGAGCTTCTCAGGGCTGACATCTTCGTCTGGTAGATACGAGTTTACCTCGTCATAGGTAAGATAGCCTTGGGTCTGGCCTTTCTCGATCAACAGCTTCAGTTCGTTTTCGTACTGATCCACGTGTCAAATCCTCCCGCGACTTCCTGCGCAAAAAGGGACACAAGGTGACAGGGCAGCTACCCATCCGTGGGTGCGGGAATACCATGTCTCCTTTGTTCTTCTTCATGGAGTTTTTTTAGAACGTCCAGCTCCTCCTGGTCTTCGAATTGACGTTGTTCCAGGCCGGCGACCAACTCACGCCGACTCGATTCATGTTGACGATCTGAGATTCCATCCAGCAATCGGCGTAATCGAATTGCCGCGTCCTCCTGGGCTTCTTCCTCCTTAGAGGCTGCTTGTTCATCAATTTCGACGAACAAGTATTTTAACTTCGGGTCCTCGAGGTCGCTGAGGATTCTCGAAAAGTCAACGGCTTCTCCCATTTCCGCGACTGCGCGGTAACAGGCATAAATTTGTTGGATCGCAGGACTGCTAACCAAGTCCGTGGGCACTTCCTCCAGCACGCTGTCACACAGTTCAGGATGCACCGCCATGATCTCCAGCAGTTCAAGCTCGGCGGGGTCAAGCTCCGATCTCTTGTATTGCGTCTGCTGTGTTGGTACCGTTTCGCCTTGGATACGCGGCGAGGTGCGTCGCTTTAGCTCTGCAATGCGCGTTCGCAACACGGCATCCTCGACGCGAAACTCCCGAGCCAATCGGGCCAGAACCTGTCGCTCGCGGACGGTCTTGGACGATGTCGTAGTGGCGGTCAATCGCGGTGCCTTGGCTACCACATTCAACAACGTTTCAAGCGCCTGGTTGGCTCGATGCGTATCACGCACCGGATCGATGCCGCTGGTGTGCGTTTCAATCGCATGTTCGAAAGCATCGACGGCACCGTCGAGTAGCTCTTGCATTCTGCCCGCACCTTCGTGCAACAGAAAGTCGCACGGGTCTGCACCGGCAGGCAGCGTCAAAACCCGCAAGTCGACTTCGCTCGCGACAAAATGTTCGAGCACTTCGTTGGTGCGTTTTTGCCCGGCTTCGTCGCCATCGAGTACCAAAGTGATCGTGTCCGCGTACCGTTTTAACAGACGAATGTGCCGCTGTCCGAGCGCCGTACCCAGCACGGCAACCACATTGGTCAGTCCATGCTGGTGCGCCATGATGACGTCCGTGTAGCCTTCAACAACGACGACTTTGCGGCTCTTCGAAATCGCTTCGCGGGCCAAGTCGAGCCCGTACACGTTTTCGCTCTTGGAGAACAAACGTGTTTCACGCGAGTTGACGTACTTGCCTGTGTTCGGTTGCGCGAATTCGGGCAACACGCGGCCGCCAAATCCAATCGCGCGGTTTTGCGTGTCCCGGATCGGGAAAATAACCCGGCCTTTAAAGAAGTCGTAGTACCGACCACTCTTTGCACTCGTGCCCAGCAAGCCGGCAGACTTTAGAACCGCCGCTGAAAACTGTGACGGCACCGCACGATCAACAAGCCATTGCCAGGCATCGGGTGAAAATCCGACTTGAAACCGTCCGCAGGCCTCGGTGTCGAATTGGCGTTCCTCAAGATATTTTCTGGCCGGGGCTGCCTCCGCCGAATGCAAGAGGCATTCGCGAAACTGCTGCATGGCCCAGGTCGTCGCATTGAAGAGCGTCTGTTTGTCATTGGGGTCGCCAGGCTGTGTCTTTGGCTGGGCTGTATCGCCACGCATGTCGACGCCAGCCCGTTCGGCAAGCATCTCGAGAGCTTCGCGGAATTCGAGGCCCTCTTGTTGCATCACGAAGCTGAAGATGTCGCCACCGATATCACACACCCAGCATTTCCAAGATTGCCGTGCGGGATTCACCTGGAGGCTGGGACGTTTGTCGTCGTGCCAGGGACAGGATGCGACGTAAGCGTGGCCCTGTCTTTGGAGAGGCAGATAGCTACCGACCAAGTCGACAATATCGACTGTCTGGCGAACCTGCTCTTTAGCTTCTTGCAGCGACGCGAAGGACACCATCGACTCCTATGGCGTGAGACCTGGCGGAAGATCCGTGCGAGGCCATGGCCGGAGTGCCACTTCCTTGTGAACCCACCACAGGCGTCCTGGCCCAGCTGGCTAGTCTAACGCCAAACTGGACTGAATTGGACCGTAGCAGTGTGGTCCTTCCCGCCAATTCTTGCGAACCAGCGACGTGCCATCCTTAGCACGGAGGCGGATTATAGTCCTCCTGATTTTTTGGGTCAACATTGCGCCGTTGGTAGGCACATTTGTCGCAAGATGCTTGGTGGTAGTGGGTTAAGGGAGATGCCATGGTCTGCAATAAATCTATTGACGAGAAAAGATTGTCACGAGATCCCACGAGTTCCTCGGATCTGTCAAGACGAAACCCACCGCAAATATTCTCTGGGGAACTCACCTTCACGGTCAGGCGTCTTAGTGATGTGACGCGAAAGCAAGCACACCTTCGATTCGAGAATCCCCCATTCGACGGTGTCCCCCGAACCCTTCAGTGCGGATAGAAGCCATGATCAACACACGACGCGTTTCCCGGCCCGACGGTGGTGAAGAAATCGTCCGAATCCTAGATGACCACCTGCTGCACCAGTGGCAGCGCGAAAATCCTCTTGCGTTTGAAAAGAGCATCGTGTGGCTACGCCCACTCGAAACGCTCGACTTTGTCCGCGTGGCCACGATCCGTAACGCCAAAAGTCGACGAGGCCCCCTGCTCTGCTCCACCGACGCCACGATCCTTGGCTACTCGAAATTAACACCCGACGCGCCGTCTGATCCGCAGACTAGGACCTACACGCGCCGACTGTTCTACCTGACCAAGAGCGATTATGAACTGAACATGAATCAGTTTCCCGCAGGTTCGCTCGACCCACAAACGATTCTCCCCGGTGTCGCAGGATCAGCCCCTGATCTTGAGAAGATCGAGCGAGGTTATCCCTGGTGGCTGTGCCGCGCCGGTCTGCCAGCGGCTGCTCAAGTCTCAACCGCAATTCTCGGTCAATCTTAAGAATCAATGCCTGGCCCGCTACTTCTGGTAGCCTTCCTCGAAGTACTGCAAGATTCGTTCGATTGAGAATCCCCATAAGTCCGCCATCAGCAATGGCCCACCGATACCGACCTTTCTTAGTTCAACAACGGGGACATCCAGAGCCACCGCTAATTGCTGATACCAATCATCTGGCCAGCCGTACAGTTGGTGGTCTTCTGCCAGGATGTCGTAGGTTCCACGCGACTGCTCGGTCATGGAATCGTAGGCATCAAAACGAGACTCGTCGGTGATTCGACCATCTTTCAATTTAGCGCGCAGAAAAAAACACTTGTGCGGCGCGAGATTTTCATCGTTGCATACAACCGTGACAAGACGCAATTCGTCGCCGATGGGATGACCCAGCACACCGGAATCACGACGACCCGTCCAAACATCTTCGACGGCGAGTGAATTCACCAATCGAAATTGTCCCATCGAGTCAACAAGTAAGTACCGCAGAAACATGGCGTACCCTAGGGGGTGCGAAAGACAACAAGGCAACGGTCAGCAGGAAACTTACCTGTAAGACAGGCACTCTTGCCCGCCGTAGGAAGGTTGACGGACAAGAGTCCCCATCCTACGACTGGTAACCAGGTTCCACCGCTCGCCGGAACGATTCACGATTATGTCTCGATGCAGTGGCCAAAGGAAGCACTTTTGAGCGAAAATCAACACATCTTTGGAACCAGCTGAGTCGTGTCCACCCTAGGCGAACTGTTCCAATTGGGCCAACAAATCGGTTGGTGTTCTTTCGCCCAACAGACAGTTAGAAACGTTGCGACGGTCACATCGCGTGCGGCGTCATGGGAGTAATGTGCGGTGAACCTCCGATTGAAGTCGCCGCGAAACAGTGGAATCAAGGTAGAACCGCCCCATTACTCTTGCAGAACTTCGCAGTCTTGAAGGTCTGACTGAGTCATTCGCCCGTCGTGCAAAGCCGAAGCGACCAAGACGCCATCACACCCTGCTTCGTAAAACGATCGCAAGTCGTCAACCGAGCGAACCCCACCACCGGAAATCAGTTTCAGATTGGGATGCCCAGCGCGAATGTCACGACACAGGTCGACCACCTGTGGCCCCATGTCGACGCCCACTGCGGCAACGTCCAGCACGATCATGCATTCGAACCCAATCTCCGTCGCGTACGCCGCGATTTCCAAGACTGAATGGCCTCTCCAGGCAGCCGCGCTTGTCAAGACACGACCGTCCTTGAGATCCAAGCTGAACACCGCTCGGCCAGCGCCAATCCGTGCAAATATCTGTGGGAGGTCGTCTGGGCTCGAGCTTGATTCCAGCGCCACGACGATAGACGTGCTCACTGTTTGTTGATCGGCAAAGTCGACCACCGTCTGTGCTTCGTTGACCGTGGAAACTCCGGCATCAAGGGTGATTTCCGCTCCGGAAGACAAGATCTGTTCGTAGGCGTTCCAGTTCGGCGCCGAGCCGGCGATGGCATCGAGATCCGCGACGTACAGACTGCGGTGCCCAACAATCCCGCAGAGCGCCCGGGCGACCAGACCGGAAGCGGCGGTCGAGACAAGCTGGCTTTGCACAGGGCGATACTGTGCGCGCTGCCCGCCAATGCCGCGAACGACTTGGCCACCTTTCAGATCGATAACGGGAATCACTTGCACGCCGCAAGTCTAGCGAGGTGGATCGTGATTGTCGACGGACTGCATGCCGGCCCGAATGCCAACCGCCTTGCCCGTTGGCGGTTCGGCTGACAGCCGTCGACAATGGCGTCATCGCCATAAAGTGGGATGACTACCAACGGTTATACACGTTGGTGGTTCAACTAAAAATCGTCGATCACGGCATCATCGCCATACAGGGGCATATGGCGGTAATACACTTCCAGGGTCATGATACACATGGCTGTCGTGTAAAGACGTCCACCGTACGTGCCATGCGGGTCCGGGAAGAACCAACTGCCTTTTTCGTGCTCCCGCTTGGCTTGCGTTTCGACAAGGTAATCTCGCATCCGCGCGTTCCACTGCGGCCAACCGTTCCCTTGCAGGTGATGCATGACCTGCGTCGCATAGTAGTTGAAATAGACATCCGTTCTGGAAGGCCCAGTCGCAGACAGATACATCGAGCCACGGACGAGACGGTCGTCATCACGCGTCCAACCGAGGTACATCCGCAGCAACAAGGCGACTGCCGTCGGCCCTACTTCCTTTCTTGGCGTCCGGTAGCCGTAAAATGCTCCTTGCGATGTCGACACGCTGTTCAAATAGAGCTTCGTGCGTTCAATCACATGCGACGGCAGCTCCAACCTGGCCAGACGTCCGCTCTTGAGCGCCATGACTTGCCACCCACTAACAGTGGTGTCACCGGGCTGACCTGGATTGTAGCGCCAGCCCCCTTGCGAATGCTGGGCGGTGCAGATGAACTGGATCGTTTTTTCAGCGTAGGGTCGCAGCTGTTGATCGCCAGTCATTGCGTAGGCTTCACATAAGGCGAGAGCGGCGATTCCATGCGTGTACATGCCGATGTTGCCTCCTTCCTGCAGGTCGCCGCCGTGAGGCGTGTCAACCATCTTGCACATCAGGTAGTCCAGTCCTTTTTGGACGACTTCATGATAAGGACCGCGGAGATGTGTGTAGCCTGCCCCCAGAAACGGTAACAGGCCAAGCCCAGTTGCGCCGGTTGACGTCTCGCGGACACCTTGGTTGCGACAGTCACAGGTGCCGAACTGATGCAGTAGTCGCCAACTGCCATCGGCCCGTTGATGTGCGGCCAGCCAGGCCAGGCCAGCTTCCACCGCCGCTTCGCTGTGTGGCGTTGCCCCGCCCGTGGCAGCTAGCCTCGCTCGCGCCTCTTGCGTTCGACCCTCGAAGCCGCCTCCAACAGGCGCGTTGTTGGCCAACATCAATGTGGTCAGCGGGATCTGCCGTGCCAAACGGCTGGCAGGTTGGACAACCGAGGCCGTTTCCTGGCGAGCAAAGGGCGATGGGATGTTCGGCGCGTTAGGCACTTGAGCAAGCTGCGGATCGTCTTTCTCAGATTCGGCTTCAGGGCTGTCGAAAGAACTTACCGCCAACATAGGTTCCAACAAGCTAGGTTCTTCGTCGTCCTCTTGTGCGGCTACGACTAATGCGACGCGATGCCGCTCATCCTCATTTGGCGTTAATAGCAGGCCCAGCGCGACCAGAATGACCAAATGCACCATCATGCTGACCATGAAACTGAGCGTGTTCTGTACGGAATCCGCAGCCAGGAATGACCGTCGTGGCGAGGTGGCGTTTGTCGCGGGGCGTTGTTGTGAAATTGCGCGACGTGGTGGTTCTGGGTGCTTCCGAGGAGGATCGTGGACAGACTCTGCACTTGGCCCATCGGTGGCCGTCGAAGTCGTGTTGTGTGGGTTATTCGGCATTGGCACGCGCGCAGCGATTCATGGTGGACTCAACGTCGCGCAAGTATAGGTCGCGCGCCCGAGGTGGTGACAGATTCGAAGGCCCAGATGTCGCGTGATTGGAAGAGATATGCCGATCGACCGGCAAAAGAAGTTGTGAGGCTTCTGGCAAGAATGTTCGGCAGTTCGCCTGTGCCTCAGTCAAAAACGATACGCCGCTAGTGACCAGTCACGTTGGCCGGTCTCATCGCCGTCCACCGGTCTGACGGAAGGTCCTGCTGAACTTTGCACGACCACCTAGAGCGGGAAATCCTCTTCCGCAGCTGCCTTGCCGTAGATTGGCATGTGTCGATAGTAGACTTCGAGGATCATCGTAGCGCACGACGTGAAGTACAGTCGCCCACCACGATCATTCACGTGACCGCCGCCAGCAACATCCCAGCTTCCCAGCATGTGGCCCTTGGTGCTCTGCGATTCGACCAGCTGATCTCGCATAACACTGTTCCATTTTTCCCACATATCGCCGCCGAAATGCCGCATGACTTGGGTAGCGTAATAGTTGTAGTACATGTCCGTGGGTTTGGGGCCAATCTTGCTGATGTACTGTGCGCCAGCTTCAAGCGCTTCGTTGTCTTTCTTCCATCCCAGATACATGCGACACAGCAGACCCACTGCCGTTGTTGATGGTTTTGCACCTGGCGTCGCATAACCGTACTTCGCACCGTATTCTGTCTGGACGCTGTCCAGAAACTTGGTCGTTCCGGCAACACATGACGGCGGTACTTTGAGGTATGCCATGTGCCCGCTCTTGAGCGCCATTAACTGCCAGCCGACCACAGAGGTGTCGCCCGGTTGTTTGGGGCCATAGCGCCAACCACCGCCCACGGGATCCTGGGCATACACGATGTATGCCAGTGACGCCTGGGCTGGCATCATCAACTGCCGATCCTGTGTCATTGCATAGGCTTCACACAGAACGATTGCGGCCAAGCCATGAGAGTACATGTTTCCCCCACCTTGCACCAACGAGCCGTTCTTCTTGTTCTGCGCGCGAATCAGATAGCTCAGACCAGCAAACACCTGTTGTTTGTACTGTCCTTCTTTATGAGTTTGGCCGGATCCCAGAAATGGAAGCAGCGCCATGGCGGTCGCACCCGTGTAGCAATCCGTCAGCGTTCCCTGGTGTGTACAACGACCACCACACTGTCCTTGCCGATGATCAAAACTCCAACTCCCGTCCGGGCGTTGGTGCTGGGCAAACCATTTGAGCGCTAAAGCAACAGCTTTTTCGCTGCCCTCGGAACCACCGTTGCTCGCAACCATCTGTTTTCGAGCCGCCATGCCACGGCCTTCGACGCCTTTGCCAGTGACCGAACCAATTTCCTGCATCAAGTCGTTGCGAGGTGCCGTCTCCGAACTGAACTCGACCAAATTGACTGTCAGCGGGGCCGCATCAATATCTGTCGAAACGCTGACGTCAACCATCTCCGTTGGCGTTGTCACTTCGGTCTGAACAACAACCTCAGCGGTCATCGTTTCAACCTCCATCGGCTCCAAGTCTTCCAGCAACTCAAAGTCTTTGACTTCTTCCACTTCACCAGGAGGAGAAACATTGAGCACGGTGCGTGCCGCCTCCGATGATTGATCGAAATACATCAGCGCCAGCGCCAGCAGGATAAAGACGTGCACAACCATGCTGACCGCCCAACTGGGGACGGCATTGAAAAAGAGGAAACGGCTACCGAGACCGGCACCAATCTCTTCCTCTTCCTCGTCATCCGCCTCTGCCTCGGCCGCGTCAAGGGCGTGGTCATCCATTGACTGTTGGTCGGGATCAGAAAGGGGTGTCGTATTGGAAATGGAGGATCCAGTCGCCATGCTTCGTGCTCCGTCTCTTGCTCTTCTGCTGTTCCAAAGCCACTGAGATTTGTCTACCTGGTACCGGCTTAACGCATCTCACGCCGGTTTGTACTCGTGTTTCTCGCCGAATTCAAAAGTCCGAACCGAAATCCCGTGGGGCGGATTCGCCATCATGGAGATCCAGAATTGAGGAATGCAGAGATTCCCCGTGAGAGATCTTCCACTGATCATGATAATGATAAGCCATCTTAACCTCTTAGGCTACAGAATTTTCCGTCGATTTCAAGTCCCGCCTTTCTGTGCGAATGCAACACCATTGATTGCCACCGCATCGAATCGGTCGGCCCGAATGACCAAAGGCGATTGAAACCACGAGTTGCGTCGGGAAAACGACCTCGAAACGGACCTGTTCAGATGCCATATTTTGGTTACAATTCGGGACTTACAAATACGCCCCCCTACTTGTGCCAGCATTTTTGTGGCACGACCTGTTTGAAGAGGACACGGCTCACCATGGCGAAGAAGACCGGCGGCAAAGGAAAAAAAAAGGCGGACACCGTTTTCTTGGTTTGTGAAGAGACCGGCGATTACAACTACTTCGTGCGCCGCAAGCCCGGGCGGGAAAAACTGAAGCTGAAGAAGTTTTGCCCGCGGTTGCGAAAACACACGGTTCACGTCGAAAAGAAGAAGTAGTTACGTCGTGCCGGTTGGGCAGCGTGTTCAGCCGGGCTCATTGTTTAGCTGGGCTCATTGTTTAGCTGGGCTCATTGTTCAGCTGGGCTCATTGTTCAGCTGGGCTCATTGTTCAGCTGGGCTCATTGTTCAGCTGGG
>PVBE011391889.1_pt1 | contig 22754 bp, 22 predicted proteins | sample 1631181 | NCBI WGS metagenome assembly PVBE01 (sample SAMN08397723, study PRJNA350692) | Marine metagenome, whole genome shotgun sequencing project. | isolation source: water | place: Pacific Ocean | collected 2012-04 | reverse complement strand
GGCAAAATTAAAGATTACAACATAGAAATAGAACTATTTAACAACCATCATTTTTTTAGACCGGAAAACCTCAAACAAAAAATCAAACATCTTCTTCAACTTTCCCCAGAAGGACAACGTGATTAGTCATGCATTTAGGTGTATTTTTATACACATTCCCAGAACGGCTGGGTCCTATATAGAAACAATGATATGTGGTGCCAACTGGTGGAAGGTAGAACCAAAAACTAAACACCTACTGTCCAGTCAGGCAAAGTCCATATATTCGGATTATTGGGACGACTATTTTAAATTTTCTTTTGTTAGAAATCCCTGGGGCAGAATGGTTAGCCTAGCGACATTTCCCAACATGTATGGGGTCAAAAAAAAAACAATAAAATAAACATAGATGGGTATAAGAAAAAGTTTGGGTATCCGTTGTGCATAGAAAATGATTATAGGTTCGCTAAGCGCAAAGATGTAAAACGCCCCTGTCATCAAGAGCGAAGCGTTTACTGTAACACCCTAGACGAGGAGCTGGATTTTGTTGGTAAAGTAGAAAGCCTTGAGACAGACTTGGCCTACGTGTTTAGTAAAATTAAAGCAAATTATGACGCAAAAGAGTTTTCTCATCCTGTTCAGAGGGCTCTGTTTAACAGGATGTCCGGTAGCAATAAGATGTTTAAGGGGTTAAAAGGCTACAAAAGATTTTATTCTGAGGAAACAATTAAAGAGGTCTCAGACCTCTACGAACAAGATATAAGGAATTTTGGATATGAATTTGGACAATAGCCACAAAGGAGGCAAGCGCATGAAGGCAATTATATTTGGAGTAACTGGCCAAGACGGCTCCTATCTGTCTGAGCTTTTATTAGACAAGGGGTACCAAGTTATTGGTGTAAGCCGAAGGGCGAGCACGGACAATACATGCAGGCTATGCCAAGCCCTGCAAAACAAAGACTTTAGTCTAATCGAAGGAGACGTAACTGATTTTATCAGTGTTTCTTCGATTATTAATGACAACCAGCCAGACGAAGTGTATAATCTAGCCGCCCAGTCACACGTAGCCACATCATTTAACGAGCCATTACATACGTGGAGGGTTGATGCCGAGGGCCCATTAAATATCCTAGAATCCGTCAGAAGATATGCGTTTAACGCCAAATTTTATCAAGCCAGCACTTCCGAAATGTTTGGAAGTTCTGTGGATGAAGATGGATACCAAAGAGAGTCTACGACATTTCAGCCTCAGTCTCCGTATGCAATCGCTAAGCTTGCATCTCACCACAAAACAAGAATATACAGAGAGGCGTACGGAATGTATTCTTGTAGTGGGATTTTATTCAATCACGAAAGCGAAAGAAGAGGAGAGAAGTTTGTGAGCCGTAAAATTACTAAGTGGACAGCTGAGTTTAAGCACTGGTCGGACGGAGAGAACAGCCCCTTCGACGCTATATCCGACCCAGACAATATAATTTCTGTAATGCATCCAGACCAAACCCTGCCTAAGCTAAGGCTCGGAAATTTGGACGCTGCAAGGGACTGGGGCTATGCACCAGATTATGTCAGGGCAATGTGGCTAATGCTACAACAAGAGCAGGCGGACGACTATGTTATAGCTACCGGAACAAGCAGAACGGTTAGAGATTTTTTAAGAATAGCCTTTGATTTTATCGGGATAAAGGATTGGGAAAATCTGGTGGTGGTCGACCCCAAATTCTATCGGCCCGCAGAAGTAGAGTTTTTGCACGGCGACGCAAATAAAGCCAAGGCCAACATTGGGTGGTCCGTAGAAACCCCGTTTAACGAAATGGTGAAACGCATGTTAGAACACGATATAGAGACGACATCATGTCAGCAAAACACGACCCTTATCTAGTATATAGGGACACAAGAGAAAAAGAAGGATGGGATTTTGCCCAGTCTGGCTATTGTGCCGGAACAGAGGAGCAAACCATAAAGACTGGAGATTATACTCTATATGGATACGAGAGTCACATATGTATAGAGAGAAAGGGCAGCGTTTCTGAATTAGCGGCTAATGTTACTCAAGATAGATTCGTGAGAGAGCTAGAACGAATGCGGGACTTCCCATGGAGATACGTGCTCCTAGAATTTACAATGGAAGACGTGGTTCAATTTCCCAGAGGCGCTAAAATACCTTCGTATCAGAGGAAGTTTCTAAAAGTCAAGGGGCCGTTTTTGTTGAAGAGAATAATAGAGATGCAAAAGCAATACGAAGTCCCGTTTATGTTTTGTGGTAAATACGCGCGCGAGGTGTGCTCTAGTATTTTTAAAAGATTTATGGAGGCTCAATTAAAATATGCCAAACCAACAAAGCAATAAAGAACACATAGAAACCCTACTCAGGCACGCCCACCTTAACATTGGCGACACAGACAGGGTTTCCATACACAACTCCCTGGCTCATCCATCAAGGGAATACGATAATGTAACCATTGAGTTTCTTGACTACATGTCTCGGCCAGAGAACTTTTGGTTTACCTGCAAATACCTACTGAACGTAGACCTTTTGCCATTCCAGCTTTGTATATTACAAGAACTTTGGACCAGAAAATTTCCAATGTTAATTGCAACTCGTGGGGCTGGAAAAACATGGATTTTAGCATTATATTCTTTACTTCGAGCCTTTTTTATGCAGGGGTCTAAGATTATCGTCATAGGCGCAGCCTTTAGACAATCCAAGCTCTTGTTTGAATACATGGAAACGTTTTACAAAAACTCTCCAGTATTTAGTAACATGATAGGGTCAGGTAGGTCTCAGGGGCCCAAAAGAGACATAGATAGATGTACGTTTTATGTTGGTTCCAGCGAAATAATAGCAATCCCCCTTGGAGATGGCTCTAAAATTCGCGGTCTTCGTGCCAACTATATTATTGCCGACGAATTCGCTTCTATCCCCCAAGAAATTTTTGAGGTGGTCATTAAGGGTTTTGGCGCGGTGTCTGCGAACCCAGCGGATAAGGTTAAAGAATACGCGCAGATACAAAAGTTAAAAGAAATGGGAATGTACCAAGAGGCCCAAGAGATAGAGGGAGAGCTTGGTTTTGGAAACCAAACGATTATAGCTGGAACAGCTTATTATGCCTTCAATCACTTCTACGATTATTTTATACGACAGAGAGAAATTGTTCGCAGCCAGGGAGACGACAGATATCTTGAAGAAAATGTTTTCAAAGGCAAAATTCCAGACGGATTTGATTGGACCCAATATTCTATAATGAGAATACCGGCTGGCGTTTTACCAGAGGGGTTTCTGGACTCCTCCCAATTAGCTCAAGCAAAAGCTATGCTTAATTCCTCTCGATACGAGATGGAGTACGAGGCTTGTTTCGCCAAGGACTCGGAGGGCTTTTATAGAAGAAGCCTGATTGAAAGATGTGTAACCAACGACCCCATTCACCTACATTCGACAGGAGAAGACATTTCTTTCGACGCCATGCTGTCTGGAGACCCAAACAAGAAATATATTTTTGGCATAGACCCAGCGTCAGAAACCGATAATTTTTCTATCATTATTTTAGAGCAAAACGACAAACACAGACGCATTGTTTATTCTTGGACCTGCAGCAGACAGATTATGCGAGAAAGAATAAAAACAAAAAAAGAATCCAATCTAGAAAGCTTTTATACTTATTGCGCGAGAAAGATATTAGACTTGATGAAAATCTTTCCAACCGAACACATAGCCATAGACGCCCAGGGGGGTGGCATTGCAATAGCCGAAGCCCTTCACGATAAAAACGTTTTGCGAGACGGCGAAACCCCACTGTGGCCATATATAAAACATGACGACGACAGAGACCCGTTTTACTGGGAGGCCAAGAATAAACCCACCGACGGCGAAGCTGGTTTGCACATATTACATATGATACAGTTTGCAAAAGCAGAGTTTACATTCAAAGCAAACCACAACCTCAGAAAAGACTTTGAATCGCAAGAGCTATTATTCCCTAAATTTGATACCATCCTGCTTTCAGAAGCAATCACAGAGGATAAATTGCGTGACAGACATTATGATACGTTAGAGGACTGCGTGATGGAAATCGAAGCCCTCAAAGACGAATTGGCCACAATAGAGCACAGCCAAACTACTAGCGGAAGAGATAAATGGGATACTCCGCAAACAGTCGAGCCTGGAGGCAAAAAGGGCCGGATGAGAAAAGACAGATACTCCTCCCTCTTGATGGCAAATGAAACTGCTCACGTTCTTGACAACCAACTGTCTGAAAAATCTCACCAATTCATTGGAGGGCACGCCCTTCAAACCAAAAAGGCAAAGTCCGGACAGCTTTATACTGGACCAGACCATATTGTTAAAAAAATGACTGGAATTTATGGCATTGGCGTCAGAAGAAAATAGTGGTGTATCTATAATAGCATTACCATTCAACTACCAATACTAATGCCCGGAAAGATAAAAATGACCAAGCGCAAAGACCCTATAAAAACCAACATAATGACGAATTCTAGTAGCACCGCCGCTTTTGTTACCTTCAACCCAGAAAAACCTGAAGAAGCCGCCAACGCTATTGAAAATTCCAAGGCTTTAAATATGTATCAGGCGGTAGCTTATGGAAGCGGAAGGGACCGCTTCGAAGACGTAAGCACCAATATCTCGGTAAGAAACGAGTTTAGTCGTGAAGACTACGATACATACAGAGCCTCTGAAGCTCGGCCGATTCAATCTAAGGCTATAATGTCTGCCTGCAACGGGGCATATAAAAAAGTTGGCATTGTCAGAAATGTAATTGACTTAATGTCTGATTTTGGCTCTCAGGGCGTTAAGCTAGTCCATGAAAACAAAAAGATACAGAGGTTTGCACAAAGATGGTTTACGCATAAAGTAGACGGAGAGAGCACTACCGAAAGATTTTTAAATTATTTATATAGGATTGGCACCGTTGTTTCTCAAAGGCATCTGTGTAAAATATCTTTGCCGGAGGAGCGACTTTTATCTTTATCTGGCAAAGGCGACATTATACTAGAAGAGACCCATCACAAAAAGCCCTCCTTAAAAGTTAAAAAAAGAGTCATTCCCTGCGGCTATTCCTTTCTTAACCCGCTTACACTGGAGGTCGCAGGTGGCGAACTGGCTCAATTTGCTGGAGAACAGGCTTTTGGCCTAAAGCTAACTGGCGCATTAAGAAGTAAAATTGCCGCCCCCAAAAATGAGCTAGAAAAATCTTTGATTGACAAACTTCCGCCAGAGCTTGTGGATGCCGTTCGCAAAGGGGCGAGCCTTCTTCCCCTCGACAATAGCAAGATTGCTTCTTTTAGTTATAAAAAAGACGACTGGGATGTTTGGGCGTCCCCTATGCTTGAATGCATACTAGACGACCTGACACTATTAGAAAAAATGAAGCTGGCTGACCTGGCGGCGCTAGACGGGGCAATTTCTCAAATACGCATATGGCGTCTTGGCGACCTAGACAAGGGCATCCTTCCTACAGACGCGGCTATTCAAAAACTGGCTGACATTTTATTGAGTAATCCTGGCGGCGGCGCGTTTGACTTAATATGGGGCCCAGAATTGACATTTGAAGAGGTGACCACCTCGGTACACAATTTTCTCGGAGGAACTAAATACGAGCCCATATTAGATAGTATTTTTAGTGGTCTTGGGGTCCCCCCTACCCTCACCGGCTCTTCTAGGGTTGGCGGAGCTAGCAATAACTTCATCTCTCTACAGACATTAGTACAGAGGCTTGAATATGGTAGACAGCAAGTGACAAAATTTTGGCAGCAGGAGGCGGAGCTTTTGCGACAAGCCATGGGGTGGTCCAGGGCGCCAACGGTTCAATTTGACCACATGATTTTAAAAGACGAGTCGTCAGAGAAGGCGCTATTAATTCAACTTCTAGACAGAAACCTGGTTAGCGAAGAGTTGGTTGTAGAAATGTTTGGCGCTGTGCCGGAGCTTGAAAACTCGAGAAGAAAACGAGAGCAAAAGGAAAGATTGTCTGGCCGACGTGTTCAAAAGGCTGGCCCATATGACAAAGATAAGGTCCATGAATTGGTCAAAATTGCTTTGGGTAGAGGCTTTATAAGCCCAGAACAAGCTGGCGTGGACATTGAGGACGACGACTCACCCACCCCCTTTGACAAGCAGATGGAACAAAAGAAACCCCAAATAGAAGACAAGACGGAAAAGGGTGTTCCGGGGCAAGGCCGACCAAAAACCTCTAAGGACGACCCAGGAATTACTAGAGACCGAAAATTTAATCCCCGGTCAACATCAGATATAGCCGACGGAATAGGGAGATTTCTGAACGACACCTCATGGGCCCGACAAGCACAGACGGAAATTGCAGATATTATTCACCCAGGCATCCTGAGTCATTATGGAAAGAAAAACATGAGGGGCCTTTCCGCAAAACAGTGCCTGGATGTTGAGTTTGTCAAATTTAAGGTTTTGTCCAATTTGCCGAAAAATTCCGTAATAACCGCCGAAAAGATTGCCGACATCCTCTCCTCTGACCCCAAGGTTCCAGATATTTTTTCTAAGTGTTACGACGCCTTGCTGTCATCGCACATCCGGAACGTCAACAGGCCCTCCACGATAGAGGAGGTCAGAAGCCTTCAGGCTGCAACATACGCTGTATGCTCTCAAGTTTAGCAATAATAAAAATATGGTGTATAACTACTTTGTATAAGCTGAAAAAACAGGAGAGTTTGTCTACATATGCACATGGAAATTCCAATATATAGATTAGAAGCTGAGGCCGGTTTATCCGAGGCTATAAAAGCCAAGGAGAACTGTGCTATTGCTACGCACTGTCCCATTTTATTAGACGAGAAGGTGACGTCTACAGTACGCGAAAGGATTTCTCTAAAAGATGACTCTTTTCTTAAGAAGCATCAATCCGTAGCGTCTAACGACAATCAATTTGACCTTCATTATATTTATACAATTCTGGCCACCACAGGATGGAACAGAAACGATGACGTTTTTGACCGTCGAGAAATGTGGGGGGCACGAAATACCGCTGAGGACAAACCCTTTAACAAGGGACATGACCCCAATAACATTATTGGTCATATTACTGGCAACGCTGTAGTTGATGAAAAATATAACCTAATTGAAAGTTATTCGCAGACTGATTCACTGCCCGATAAGTTTCACATCTTGACTAGTGCTGTTATTTATAAGCACGTATCTAGTAGAGACGAGAAACTAACTCTGGCCACACAAAGCCTTTTGGAAGAAATTCACAAAGGCAAGTGGTTTGTTTCAATGGAGGCTTTATTTTCGGATTTTGACTACGCACTTATAGACCCTAATGGACAGCAAACAGTTGTTTCCAGGAACGAGGAGACTGCTTTTTTGAGCAAACATCTTCGTTCTTATGGTGGTGTTGGAGAATATCAAGGAAATCGAGTTGGGAGATTAATGAGGAACATGACCTTTAGTGGTAAAGGTCTGGTGGAAAATCCGGGTAACCCTGAGTCAATTATTTTTAAAGAAGAAGATAGTTTAATTTTTAGGGGGGTTGCTCAATCAACGCCTGAAATTAGTTTACTAGTAACTAGTAGTAAAGGAGAAAGCTCAATGTCAGATAACAATGAGCAAGTCCAATCTTTGAAGGCTCAAGTGACATCGCTTGAGGCCCGACTCAAAGGGTTGGATGAAGAAAAGGTTCAAGCTCAGATTTCTACGTTTGAGAAGGCTTGCGCTGACAAAGACGCGGAGATTGCTGAACTTCAATCTCAGCTGGAAGCTGCAAATGAAGCTGTGGAGGCCTCTAAAAAGAGCGCCAAAGAGTTTGATACAGCCAAGGCTGAAAGCGACAAACAGATTGCCGAGCTCAGTGAAAAGCTTGGAGCTATTGAGGCCGAAAACCTCAAAACGAGTCGGATTAGCGCTCTTGTTGACAAGGGTGTTAACAAATCCGACGCGGAAACTTTGGTTGATACTTTCACTGGCATTAGTGATGAACAGTTTGAGGCTCTTGTTGAGGCTCAATCGAAGCTTGCCGAACTTTCTAAGTCTGCTTGGCCTCCCGGTAAAAACGGAGAAGAGGACAAGAAGAAGAAGAAGAAGGATGAGGACAAAGACGCTGATGCAGAAGCTGAGCCTACCGAGGCAGAAGAGGTTGCGGAAGCTGCCGACGAAGCCGAAGACAACGAGGCCCTGGAAAGCGCTGAGGCCGAAGACGCGCCTGCACTCGCCGCGCATAGCGAGGATGAGTCACAGGCTGTTGTTGCCAGTCTCAACGATTACTTCAGTGAAGTTTTGGGTGGCACTAATAACGATAAAGAGTCGTAAAGGAGAACTTAATTATGGCACTTAAAGGCGACCGACATGAGTTCGAGACCACCATTGACTTTTTCTGCGACGATGAGTCGTCAGAACGAGGTGGAATCGCTTCTTTTAGTACGGCAGGCTCTGGAGCTGCACTCGACCAATCAGCCGCGTTGGTTACTTATTCAGCTACCCAATCTGGTGTTAAACCAGTTGGCGTCCTGCTAAACGATATGGTCAGTATTGACCAAACCCGACAGCACATCAACTTTCATAAGAATGAAGTGCAAAAGGGCGGCAAAGTTACCCTTCTTCGTAAGGGTTGGATTACTACAAACATGATTGACCCAGGTGACACCCCGGCAGCAGGCTCTCGAGCCTATGTTGGTCCCAGTGGATTAATCAGCACCAAAAACTCTGTACCTGCTAATGGTTATGCATCCGCACACCAAAGAGGTATGTCTATTGGTGAATTTGGTAGTCTTAAAGATGAAGATGGATATGCGAAGATTTATGTGAATCTTCCTCAGTCCGACAATGAAACTTGGAATAATTAAGGAGACTAATTAATGAGTACGAAAAATGTTATTAGCGCTCCTACGCCGGAAATGACCGCACTTCTCAAGAAGAGTGGTTCTGCAAATAGGGCCGAGTCGCTCGAGGCTACGCGTCAGCTTGCTGTCGCGCTTCAACAGCCTCTTCGTCAAGGTGTTACTAGCGGAGACATTACCGGCAATATCTTTGAAACCATTTCATTGGAGCCCGGTTCTACCCCTGAATTTCCCTTGGATTTTCTGGCCCCTGGAACCGAAAAAGATTTTGTCGCTTATAGCGTTCCCAATCATGGACGCATTCCTGAGCGATATGTGGAAGGTGACTACGTCATGGTCCCCACTTACGAAATTGCTTCTAGCATTGACTGGACGCTGCGTTATGCACGAGACGCCCGATGGGATATCGTGAGTCGCGCACTTCAGGTATTGCAGTCGAGCTTCGTAAAGAAGACCAACGATGATGCTTGGCACACACTTTTGGCCGCTGGCGTTGACCGAAATATTTTGGTTTATGATGCTGACGCGGCTATCGGTCAGTTCACGAAACGTTTGGTTTCGTTGCTTAAGACCGTCATGAGACGTAATGGTGGTGGAAACTCCAGCAGCATTAACCGTGGCAAACTTACTGACCTTTATGTTTCTCCCGAAGCTATCGAAGATATTCGGAACTGGGGAGTTGACCAAGTTGATGAAGTCACTCGTCGTGAGATTTACACGGCTGATGACGCAAGCGCCTCTGTCACTCGTATTTTCTCGGTTAACATTCATGACATTGAAGAATTGGGTGTTGGCCAAGAGTACCAGAGCTTCTTCACTAACGAGCTTAGCGGTTCGCTGGCATCTTCGCCCGCGCAAGACGTTGAGCTGGTTGTTGGATTGGACCAGAGCACCAACGATTCGTTCGTGCGCCCCGTCCGCGAAGACGTTTCGGTTTACGAGGACGAGAACCTGCATCGTCAGCGTAGAGCTGGTTTTTATGGATGGGCAGAGCATGGCTTTGCTGTGCTTGATAACCGTCGCGTTATCCTTGGCTCGCTTTAAAAACTGACCTTACGTCGGTAATATTAAGGACTGGCCCCGTTTTGCGGGGCCGGTCTTTTTTTGTATATTTTGGTGTATGTATTACATAATATATATGACGCCATATCTAAATACAGGAGAAAAGCATGGCCTGGAGCACAGAAATGGTTAGTTTGTTGCGTTATGTAATTAATGACACAGACACATTGACCCAAGAATATAGCGATGCAAGGCTTCAGTCCCTTATCATTACTGCAGCACAGCTTACGTTTGGGGTCGTTGATTTTCCAAGAACCTATATTATTGATATTGCCAATACCACCATGTCCCCAGACCCAACATCTGGCACCAGAGACAATGGTTTTGTCAATTTGGTAATTTTGAAAGCGGCCTGTTTATTAGCTACCGGGGATTACAGAAGCTCTACGAATAAAGGCGTTGTAATTAGAGACGGTCCATCTTCTATTGACGCCAGAGGCATGTTAGCGTCAAAGAAAGACATTATGGACTCCGCCTGTACAAAGTACGACGCGGCAGAATTAGAATTTAGGCTTGGCAACAGCAATGCTGGCGAAGCAATTATTGGCCCCCACAGAAACGCTGTCCATGGCGGAAGTACGTCTGACAGGGGTGGCTATTAATTTTAAATTAATGGAGACATTATGGGAAACACAAAAGCAATAAGCGGAAACGCCATACACCAAGGCTTCTCTGTCGTTGGCATTCAGCGGGGCGGGTCTACGGCTACCGCAGTGAAGGGGAGTGGCACTTATGATTTTCCGTCAGGTAAAACTGGATTTGTGCAATACTCTTCCGCAGACTATTCCGCAAAATATGATGATTATGGGATGAAGAGAAAAACACTGGCGATAGGCTCATGGGACATGGATGCCACAGAGACCGTTTCTGTTACCCATGGCTTAACCGGAGCAACATGGAAAGATACCAGAAGCATAGAACTGTCCATTAGAAATGACGATGACAACACAAGGTATACAAATAACGGCAGCGACCCAGCCACCGGGATGACAAAGAACGACGTTGTTGCCTCTGGAGTGACTTCTACAAGCATTGTTTTGTGCAGGCGGGCGGGCGGACAGTTTGATAGCACAGAGTTTGATAACATCGCCATTAGTCGTGGGAATGTAACAATTTGGTATGAATAAATGTTAGAAGCTTTAATTAGAACAAAAGATTCGCATTCGTCTAACAAAAGACTTGGGGACGTTATATGTATTAAGTTGCAGGAGTTTGCTGGCTGGAGTAAGTTTGAGTCGTCTGTACACAAAGTTGTGGAATGGGAAGACTCGTATCTAGAAAAGCAGATGCGGCTGGAGTTTGCAGAAACCGGGCTATCTCCAATAGCAACCACCCCATACTTAGAGATTGATGCAGGGTCTAACATTACTAAGGTCAGGTCTAAAAAATACTTTGATTTTGACAAAAACAAACCCTCAATGAAGACGTCGCTGCAAATAGAAGAGGAATTTGAGTGTAATAAACAAATTCTGGAGAATAAGAAAAATGGCTAATGAAATAGAACTAATGGTTTCGATACGAAGGCAGGGGGATTCTGGCGTACTTCGAAGAGGCGACGTCATGACATGCAGGCTTGCTGGTGGAAAATGGGGCACACAAGAGCTAAAAACACACCAAGTTGTTTTATGGCCAGGAGAAAACCCCACAGAGCTTGAAGAGAACGCTTCAGCGCTTCTACAAGCCATCTTACACAAAAAAGCGGCCTGGGGAGAACCCAACCCCAGAGTTGATTATCCCTTTTGTGAAATAGTGCATGAAACCCCAGAAGACGACAACGGCAGCCCCGTGGTAGACTTTGACAATCAGCCTATAGAGAACGTTGTTATGACGAATAGAAGTGTGCTGCATTTTGACTTTACGTCATTGCCTCAAGGTCAACTGAATGCCGTCTTAAGCAAAACCGTGTCCGCAGAGTTTATTTCTGCTGACGATGTGTCTGTGAGTGTTGACGAGCGAGGGATTGATAAAAGAGAGCCGTCTCAAAGGGGCAAAAAATCACACAGAGACAACACATCCGCCAACCCTGTTTTGCACGCCAACGACGCGTTAAGAAGGGACGAAACAACGGATACGATTGAGTTTTTATCTAGAAAGGTCGAACCAATAAAAAGCTGGAGGGTATAATGGGCAGACTAGAACACGGCAATTATATAAGTACAGTTGGTCCCGCTGGCAGCCTTCCTGATGGGAGCGACCCAGACTATACCACTCTTGCATTGTGGGAGTCTGATGCTGGCGCAGACATAGCTGATATCGGTCACTCAGGGTATTGGGCTGAATGTTACAAGGGGGGTAGTTTAGGAGCCTGTGATTTGCAGTCATGGAGCGACGCAGCAACATCCACAAGATATCCTAAAATTTACGCTGCCCCAGACCATGGCCACAACGGAAGCTTTACAGACGGAGCCTATATAGAGGCCTCCCAGACGGGAATCACTGTAGACCTCGTGGCCTGCTGGGTTGACGGTCTTCGAATTAAGGTAAAGACCCTAGCGGGGTCCGGAATTGATATGGGAGCCAAGGCCACCACCACTTTGTATCAGGTGGTTGAAAACTGTATAATTCACTCTGATTCTACGGGAAATAAAGACGGATTAGTTATGGGTCATACTCTTGGCGCTGACGGGTCTGGAGATTCTGTAGTGATTGTTAGAAATAATATTATACAGCGTAGGTTCGGCAGCTCTGGACTATTGCAAGGTGACGGAATAGCTCTTATTTGCGGCGACACGAACTCAAACGCTTCAACGGTAAAAGCCATAGTTCATAATAACACTGTTGTTAGTCATCCGTCTGATACCATGGCTAACATGACTGGTATTGCGATATACGTTACTACGAACAGAACCCTCACCACTTATATTGAAAACAATTATATTTCAATGGAAACGGCAGGCAGCTCATCGGTTGATGTGGCTATTCCGGTTAGTACAGGGACTCTTGTGAAACAAGTTAGAAATAATGCTCAACCCGACGAATCCAACCTCACCGCTGGTGGGTTTAATGACGATTCAAATTTTCCAGGGCACTCGACAATCACCAACGCACTTCAAAGAGACCAGTTTAACGACATAGACAATGACGACTACAGCTTGAAAGAGGAGTCTGTGTTGATAGATGGCGGCAAATTTCGACGCAGAAGAACACACTATGGCTTAAGCTGGATTTCTGCAGAAACGACGGACCTGGTTGGAGCAGAGAGAGACTCCTGGGATGTTGGCGCTTTTGAGTGGGTTTCTGGAATTGATGTTATACATAGGGTTCAGCAAGGCCAACTTCCGCAACAAGGGACCATGACTGTAGCCACAGGAGGAATTAATTTTGTCAAGCGGCTATACGACCCGACAGAGCGTCCAGCTGAGGGCATAGATAATATGGTGGAGCCTCTTAATCAAGTTATAGAGCTAAAAAACAGGCTCAAAAAATCTAGTGTTGGAGAGATATAAACCGTTCCACCCGAGATGATAATTTATAATGGCTACCATCAAGACAATTAAACCTGCGGGGGGAGGAGACTTTACGTCTCTCGCGCTTTGGGAAGAATATGCTGGCGCAGAGGCCACGGCTGACCAGTGGGCTGAATGCTATTCTGGAGGGAACCTTGGCTCTGTTACTTTACAAACGTGGTCATCTACCCCAGACTCAAACAATTATCCAAAAATTTATGCCGCAACAGACAACCAGCATTTAGCCAGCGCTTCATCCGGCGCGTATATATCAGTTGGCGCAGGAAACTATGGCATAAAAGATTATTTAGAATATTTACGAATTGAAGGCATCAGAATCGCTGGCACTTCTAGTTCGGACATCCTGGCGGATTTTCAAAATTCTGGAGCGTCCAGGGGGTGCAGAGTCGAAAAGTGTTTGCTTCATGGTACTTTTGTAAACGGAATAAACATTGGGCAGTCTTCTGGGTCTGGGGGAAGCGCCTCTTGCTATTCCACAAACAATATAGTGATTATCGACGGCTCGCTGAATGTTGGAGCAAAAGGAATTCAGGCGTTTAGCACAAAGTCTGGCGGCTCTACAACCATATATATATACAATAACACGATATATGTAGCCGACCAATCATCTTATGCAAATTATGGCGTGAGACACTATAATTCTTCTGGCGCAACACTAACACTAACTGCCATCAACAATATTGTGATAGGCAGCAATACCTCGACAACGTCGTTTAGCGAGTCTTCGTTTACCGCAGGCACAAAAACATTTCACAATAATATATCTAGCGACGGTACCGCTGCCGACTTTGGGGGCTTGAATAACCTTACCAATCGGGTCGCCTCTAATATATTTACATCTGCGCCTACCAACGATTTTAGCCTTAACACCTCTTCGATTGCCATTAACGCTGGCAAAACGATTGAACATATCGAAACCGACATACTAGGAATGCCTAGACCACAAAGCACCGGTTATGATATTGGGGCGATAGAAAAACTAGCTGCCCCAGCATCTTATTTTGAAATACCAACAGACATTATTGACCTGCACGAATATTATGTTGATGGATTGATTAATGGCCCTATTGGTCAAACATGCCAATTATTTTATCCGATGACAAACAACTCTTTATGTCCAAATTGCATTTATTCTCCCAGAAAGAAGAAGTCCTCCGGAATATATAAAAGCGGTGGTCCCATACCGTTTCCAAAACACAGCACCTGTCCGTGGTGTGGTGGTAGTGGAAAAAGCTCTCGGGCGGTTACAGAAGACATAAGCCTGAGAGTTTACTGGTCACCAAAAGACTGGATTTCGGCTATTCCGGTAGAGAAGCCCGATTTGTCTGTTATGGTTATCGGCCACATGTCTGACCTTCCCAAATTGGAAAAATCTGACAAAATTTTGCTAAATAAAGATGTGGGCGCATACAGAAAGTGGTTTTGCGAAAGAAGTGGAGAGGCTTCTCCACACGGACTGGCCCAAGACAAATATTTTTCGCAAATGCTCAGAAGGGTCGGTGGATAATACTATGCCTGTTAAGTTTGGCCTAAAGATTTTACATTCCCAAAAAGTGAACAGGGACATTCTTATTGCCCTTAACAAGCACATTGGCTTGAGCATAAAAGGCAGCCATGCCACGCGTATTCAAGAGTGGGGTGGAGAGTTATTGTACAATAAGATGGCTGCAAGTAATACCGCAAGGTCAATTGGCATGGGGGGAGAATTGGCGGCAGAGCTTGGGATTCCAAACGCCGGAGTTTTATGGGATATTTTAAGGGCTATATCAGAAAACTCGTCATTTAAAATACGTGGCCCTAGGATTTCTGGAAAGCAAATTGCCTTATCCATGAAGTACGAGGCTGTTCCAATTGATTTAACACAATACGAATCCCTGGGAGTACAGCTTACAGCAAAGGGTCAGTCCTTGCCTTGGTTTCAGTGGCTAACAACCCTAGGAGACGCAGTCATAGTTAGAGACTTTGAGGTTCAAGCGGGGTTTCCACAGTGGTCTAGAACTGGCGATAAAATTATGGTCAAAGGAAGAGGGTGGAGAGTCCCGCCGCAGCACGCCGGTTCCAAGGGGGACAATTTTATAACCAGGGCCACAGATGAGGCTCTTATAGACATAGGCAAGGAATGGGTCCACCAAATAAGGAAGGCTTTATAATGGCTTTTAATAACCCCACTACGTTTAAAGGAGTTACCTCGTTACAAAAAGACAGCCTGAGCAACAACTTGCTGCTGGGCGTACAAGATTTCTTGTCTTGGGGATTTTTGCAGATAGGGGCTTTTCAAAACATCAGCAGGGACCCGCCTGTATCGGGACATATTGACAACGATTTATTTTATAGATATAGGCTAAGGAAGTCTGATGACCCGAACTATGAGATTGGACAAGTCTGGGAGGGATTCCGAAATGATTGGGTGTGGGAGTCTGGATTTAGCTACGAAGGCACCGAGCCGATAACTGTTAGTGGCGTATGGGTCAACGACAGTTTTTATGGCTCTGGAGACGCGACGTATTCTCATTATGTAGATTACCCTAATGGCCGTATTGTTTTTGATTATCCCCTTCTTTCTGAAAATGTGGTCGAGGCTAATTTTAGCCACAGAACAGTAGGGATATCCCTTGCCGACGAACAGTATGTTCAGGAGCTTATGTTTAACTCATACGAGATGGAAGACCTAGACTCTTACCTTATTTCTAGCTCGGGCACAAGAAACAGGCTAGGAGAAAGAAGGCTTCAGATGCCGATAGTGGCGCTGGAGCTTGCACAATGCAGGGGCCGCACTGGATGGCAGCTTGGGGGTGGCCAGATAGAGGAGAACGACCTCCTATTCCACATTTTTGCTGAAAATCAATTTGATAAAAATAACATCAGAGACGTAATATTAAACCAAAGCGAGAAGGTCTTATATCTGATGGATAGAGGAATGATGCAAGAAAAGGCGGGGTACCCCTTCCAGCTTAATGGGCTTGGATATCCTAATGACAATGTCAAAATGTACCCAGACATGGTTGCCCCAACAGGCACATGGCACACAGGAGACGGAGGCTTCCGATGGAAGCAGGCTCGCCTCGATAATGTTGTTTCCTCAGATATGCCCCCAGTAAACGGATGGCTCCATAGATGCACCATTAGGGGAACTTTTTCTGTTATTCTGGGGGTGGGAACAAATGTCGGCAATGTCTAGTTTTGGTGTATCTTTATTAGCCAGTTTATTTTCGGGAAAAGTGAATCAAAAGATAGAATTCTATTAATCTACAGGAGAGAAAGTAATGGCAAATAAAAGAGTATTTTATGCCGCCAAAAAAGTTGGAATTGGACCCCTCGGCAGCGCATCAGTTAATTCTACAAGCACCCATGCTTCGCAGGATTCACCCGCTGGACAACCGGGTGCATTTCGACAATTGCACGGTATACAATCCCTTGGGATGACCACAACTTTTAACCTTGAGCAAACTTTTGAACTGGGACAGCTTGCCATCTACGAAAACATAGAGGGTATTCCTGATGTTTCAGTGGATATTGAAAAAGTTCTTGACGGTTATTGTCCAATTTATCTTTTAGCTACAGAGGCTAATTCTACCAGCACAAAGACCGACTTTGTGTCTACTTCAGCTTCGCTTGTTGGTCGCTCTAACGCTAAATGCGACCTCTGCGTGGCAATCTTTAAAGACACCGGAGAGATAGCATACGACCCAGACGCTGGAACGGCGACCGACCCCGCCGGCCCTAAGATTGAACAGCCAGAAACACATGTTATGATGTCTGGTTTGTTTGTTAACTCAGTTTCGTATAATGTCGGAATTGATGGCTTTGCGACGGAAAGCTGCACACTTGTTGGACAAGATAAGGTCTGGCATGGTGTTGCTAATTCTAACGGAACAGTGACACTTCAGAATAGAAGGGCTCACTGGGACACCGTGGACCGCATTACAGCGGAAGACGAGCCACTGTCATTAACCCAGGGCTCTGGTGGTGTTAACCGTCGTGAAGACGTTATCTTTGCATATCCAGGCAATGGAGCGCCGTACGCTGGTCTACCGGAGGGTTATGCTCGAGATAAAAACGGGGCCGTTTCTGGACTCGGCACGGTTCTTCCGGTTGAGATTCCAGGCGTTAGCTCAAGCGGAACAAATGAAAAAACTGGAGACACGTTTAATGCTCACATTCAAAGCATAAGCTGCTCGACCGACCTCGGACGAGAAGATATTTTTGAATTGGGTAGAAAAGGTCGTTATCACAGATTCGTTTCGTTCCCGACCGAAGTTACTTGTGAGATTACAGTTATCTCGACTTCTGGTGACCTCATTTCTGCAACAGAAGATGGTTTTGCTGACGCGGCCAATCAGGGCAATCTTACTGACCAGACAATTCGTCTGCAACTCAGAGAAGGCCTTGTCGTTGACCTCGGCAAGAAAAATAAGCTTTCTTCTGTTAGTATTACTGGCGGCGACGCTGGTGGTGGAAACGAGGAAATCACTTATAGTTATACCAACTTTAACGATATGACCGTTTATCATCCGCAGTCACCTCTTTACAGAGAGCCTGGCGACGGAGCCCTTTATTTAACTAGTACATTTACGCCTAGAGACGGACGATATACAGGCGGAACACAAGCTGTAATTTAATTTTGGATTTTCGCAAAAGGGGTCTAATGTGCCTCAGGCCTTAGGCCCCTTTGCTTTTTACTAGGAAAAAGGAAAACAGGATATGACTGAACAAGACACCTCTATGTCTGGGCAATCTGCCTATGACTATCAGTTCATTTGCCAAACTGTCGGCAGCCTCTATTTAGATTGGCTAAATACTAGAAGGCAGTCCGAATCTATATACGCCCCGCGAATAGAAGACCTGCAAAATCAAGTGGCAGAACTGATTGCCGAAAACGAAAAAATCAAAATGGACCTTGCGCCTTCGTACGATACAAACACTAACATAGAAGAACATGGCGAACAAGAGGCCGAAGAAGAGCAGGATGAACCAGAAAACGGCTAATAATATTTATGGACTTTACAAAAAAGCAAAGGCTCGTGTCAAAAATTGTTAGCGGAGTCACATACGTTGAGTATAATGATTCTATTTATATAGTCAGAGAACCCTCGGCCCTAGATAAGCATATCGCAGAAAGAATATACGCAGAAAAGCTTAATGAGGCCAAATATATGGGGATTAATACTACAGCATCAATCAATAAAATCCTCTTAGACCTTGGCATGTGGAGCGAGACAGAGGAGAAGCTCATGAAAGACTTGCCAAAGCAGATAGAACAAGCCAAGGTTGACCTATACAACGCATATGTGGCGTTCAAGAGTCGAGACTCACCCAGAAAGGCCCTGCTTAAGCTAAATTCAAAACTTATATCATTAATGCTAAAAAAGAACATTTTCAGGAAACACACAGCAGAGGGAATAGCCGACGACTGCAAGCACGCATATATTATATGTTCTAATGTTACTGATTATTACGGAAATAAAATATGGGAAGCTCAAGAATATTCGGAGCAGGATGGAGTATTATCTAAATTCATTATTGATATGTATATCAGGGAACAGATTAGTGAACCACAATTGAGAGAGCTTTGTAAAACCGACCCATGGAGGACTTTGTGGGGTGTTGGCAAATCTGAAAGCAGCATCTTTGGACATCCCGCCTCTAACCTTAGCCAGGAGCAACGCGCTATTATTGCCTGGTCTAGAGTGTATGATAATATATACGAAAACCCTGACTGCCCTCCAGACGAGGTCATAAAAGACGACGACATGCTTGACGGATGGTTGACCCTGCAGGGTAGAAAAAGAGACCAAAATAAGAGCGCCAAATCTAGCGCAGCCAGCACCGGAGCAAAGGGGGACGAGGTTTATTATTTTGCAGAGTCCCAGGGAGATGCCCAACGAATTTTCGAAATGAATGATAATCAGGGCAGGGCCCTTCTTAGAAACAAAGAAAAAGAGATAGGTAAAGCAGACAGTCCCTTGGCCGAAGAGAAAACCTTTGAGGCAAAGATGGAAATGCTAAAAATGGCAAAAGAAAACTTTAGGGCCATTAAATCATAATACGAAAGGACTTTTAGATATGGATAATAATGAGGTCTTGAGCCATTACCAATTGGTAGAAGTCAAGAAAAAACAAAAAGAACTCAAAGATAATAAGCAAAAGGAAAGGTGCAAAAAGAGACTTTCTAGTATCATTAGCACAAAAATCAAAACATCTTTCATAGGCTCTATATCTATTTATGAAGAGAGCTTTGGGTTTTTATGGGGACACGGGAAACAGGAAGAAGAGCTGGATGACAATGAGGTAGCAATGAAGCAAATATGGGAGAATGTTAGGTCTAAAATTTTAGATAACGGAAATTCCCAACTAAGGGCTTCTGTTAACGAAGTTAATAACTATTCTATTGACTGGAATATGCACAGGATGGACATGCCATTACCACAAAATTATTACGATAAGGAGAATTAAAGTGAGCGAAAACGAAACAACCATTGAAAATAAGGTACCTTTTGAAGCTGGAGGCAAGGAGTACGCCGTAACTAGACCCACCGCCAGCCAAAATGAAGACGCTTCTATGGAGTATAACCGCGTGTTTAGCAGGGCGCTTAAGAACGGGGCTCTGCTTCGTGAAAGCCTTGAGAAATACATGAGAGACCAGAACTTGTGGGATGACGACAAGGAAAAAACCTATTCTGACATATTGTTTGAAATTGGCGAACGGGAAAGGTCTTTGGCTAAGGGCGGAATAAAATTATCCCAAGCCAAAACCGTTGCTCTGGAGATGAAAACTCTAAGGGGAACTTTACAAGCCCTTATAGCGGAAAAAAATGCCCTTGATGTCAACACGGCCCAGGGACAGGCTGAAAACGCACGTTTTAACAGGCTTCTTGTTGATTGTTTGGTGTATAATGATAACGGAGAGCAAGTTTTTGATAGCGTTGATGCTTACAATGCGGATTCCGGTGAGGGTAGCCCCGCTGCAATAGGAGCGGAAAAGTTTGCCAACATGTATTTTGGCCTTGATAATGATTATGAGAAAAATCTTCCTGAAAACAAGTTTTTGACAAAATTTAAGTTTACCGACGATGATGGTAGACTGTTGGACAAGGAAGGCCGTTACATTGATTACAGCGGCAAGCTGGTGGACGAAACCGGTAGGTATATAGATGAGAAGGGAGAATACGTCGACATTTATGGCAACCCACTAAACAAGGAAGGCGAATATACGTTTCAGCCTCAGCCATTTTTAGACGACGATGGAAACCCGGTGTCCTTAGACGGCGAATCTGATGAGAAAGACTCTGTAGAGGAGAAGCCTAAGAAGAAGCCCGGACGACCTAAAAAATCACCTAAGAAACCGGAAGACAACAAGAAAACAGAAGAGCCCACAACGGTTTAAAAACTAGGGTAGTAACTTAATTTGTAAAGGCTTATTACTACAATGCAAATATGCACCTAGAAAATCATGGCTCAGAAGTTTAACATAGTTGCCCAGCTTCAGCTGCAAGGACCATCTAATCTCAATAGGGTGGTCAGCCAAATACAGAGCAAGCTGCAGAACGTTAATGCGCAGGTTAATTTTCAAATTAATAAGAACGCTGCGCAGAACGTTCAGGCAGCATCTAATGCGGCGAACAATCTCTCCAAATCTTCCGCCGCTGCCACAAAGCAGGTTGGCACCTTATCTAAAGCGTCCAAATCTGCTGGTTCCAATGCAGCTACTAGCGCAAAGAATTTCCAGCAGGCCGCTAGCGCCGCTGAGTCTTTTGGGAAACAATCAGCCCTTGCCGTCAAAAGATTCGCTGCGTTTACTGTTAGCGCTGGAATTTTAGGCGGGTTTGTAGCCGCCATGAAAAACGGTGTTGTTGCAGCTATAGATTTTGAAAGAGAGCTTATTAAAGTATCTCAAGTTACAGGGAAGAGCATCGACGCCCTTAGTGCGCTGACAAATCAGATTAGCGCCTTATCTAAAGGCATGGGGGTTGCTTCTGCAGAGCTTGTTAATGTTTCCAGAATCCTGTCTCAAACAGGTATGACGGCGAATGAAGTTAGAGTTTCTCTTAAAGCTTTAGCTCAAAGCTCCTTGGCTCCAACATTTAAAGACATGACAAATACTGCAGAAGGCGCCATCGCCATTATGCGTCAGTTTGGAGTTACTGCCGACCAGCTAGGTAAAAAGCTTGGCTCAATTAATGCTCTGGCCGGAAGCTTTGCGGTAGAATCTCAAGACTTGATATTTGCAATTCGACGAGCTGGTGGAGCTTTTCAGGCTGCGGGTGGTCAACTAGAAGAATTGCTGGCTTTGTTTACTAGCGTAAGAGCCACTACTCGTGAAAGCGCTGAAACAATTGCTACTGGCTTTCGAACCATTTTCACTAGAATGCAAAGGCCAAAAACTATTGAATTTCTTAGGGCGGCTGGTGTTGAACTGCACAACTTAGAAGGAAACTTTGTTGGTCCGTTTGAAGCCGTTAAAAGATTAAGCAAAGCTTTGAAGCAGCTTGAATCTACTGACCCAAGATTCCAAAAAATCATTGAAGAGCTTGGCGGATTTCGTCAAGTTTCTAAAGTTATTCCTCTGATTCAGCAGTTTGCCACGGCACAAAGAGCGCTGACCGTTGCACAACAAGGACAGGGAAGCCTTGCCAGAGACGCTGCGAAAGCACAAGAGACTCTTGCTGTAAAGGTAATGAAAGTTAGAGAACAGTTTTTAGGTTTGTTTAGAGATATAGCTGGAAGTAAAACATTTAAAACGTTTGCAGACCTAGCATTGAATATGGCCTCTAGCTTTATTAAGGTGGGGGACGCTCTTAAGCCCGTCTTGCCTCTTTTGGCTACTCTTGCCGCTTTCCAGGGCGCAAGAATGACGACTCAGTTTATAGGGGGGTTCGCCAGGGGCATGGGCGGTGGAGGCGGCGGAGGCGGCGGCGGAGGTAAAGGCGGAGGCGGAGGTGGCGCCAGGGGGGCTGGAGGAGCTGTAGCCAATAGAGTTACAGGCCAACAGTCCGCTGCTAATGCGGTTAAGCACATACAAGCTTTGACAATGAACACACAAGCGTTGACAAAACTCAGCACAAGCCTCACAACAGCTAACCAACAAATCACCAAGCTCACACAAAGCCTAACAACCCTGCCAAGACAGCTCAGCCTTTCTTTAGGAGGGGCTGGCGGAACAGGGAGAAGGCCCTTTGCGTCTGGAGGTATTGTTCCTGGAAAAGGCAATTTCGACACTGTTCCCGCAATGCTTACGCCTGGTGAGTTTGTTATTAGAAAAAGTTCGGTTAAAAAGTATGGCGCAGAAAATTTAGCACGGATGAATGCTGGCGGGGTTGTTCGTAGTGACCGCCATAATTATGGGATGAAGAGCATATGGGCGACCGGGGACGTTTCTAGGCGCAGGCGTCTTGCAGGAGGGGCGAAGGGACGAAGCTATGGCGAGAGACG
>PVBE010679902.1_pt1 | contig 22756 bp, 21 predicted proteins | sample 1631181 | NCBI WGS metagenome assembly PVBE01 (sample SAMN08397723, study PRJNA350692) | Marine metagenome, whole genome shotgun sequencing project. | isolation source: water | place: Pacific Ocean | collected 2012-04 | reverse complement strand
TGATTCACCCGAAGGTCCACATCTCGACCAGAACGACCTTTCCCCGAAGCGAGGACCATTCGATGGGGGCGGAGTTGATCCACGTCCCGCTCCGGATGGGCGGCGCCGGCCGGCCGACCAGAGATTCGGCGGAAACACCGCACCCAGGTCGGGGACAGAAACCACAACGTCAGAGCGAGGCCGATGATCCCGGCCACCCACCAGAGTCTTCGATTTGAGGTCTTCATGGGACTTCCTCCAGGACATGCGCCACGTTCAACATGGAACGCAATCCGGCCGACCGCAAGGCATTCTTCCACACGCCCGGATTCGTGATGTCCTGGTCCTGTCTGGAAAATGTAAATTTCCGGTTGACCCGGGGAAATCTCAAGGGCCGGGAACGGACCGCTCGAAACGCGCGGCGACGAGGTCCGCCGACACCGCGTCGTTTCCGTGTGCATGGTCCGCCAACAACTCCTTCAGTTGGACCATGAAGTCGTCCAGGTCCTTGAACGACCGGTAAACGGACGCGAAGCGCACGTACGCCACATGGTCCACGTCCCGGAGCTCGGCCATGACCCGCTCGCCGATCACCTCGCTGGGGATCTCTTTCTCCCCCAATTCGAGGATGTGCCGCCCGACCCGGTCGACCATCGCCTCCTGGACGTCCGCGCTCACCGGGCGCTTCTCCAGGGCTTTCTGGATTCCGGCCAGGACTTTGCCGCGGTCGAACGGCTCGCGCCGGCCGTCCTTTTTCACCAGAAGCGGGTAGACCTCTTCCAGGCGCTCATACGTCGTGAAGCGCCGCTCGCAGCTCTCACATTCGCGGCGGCGGCGGATGGCGCCGGCGTCCTTGGTCAGGCGCGAGTCGATGACCTTCGTTCCCGTCGAGCCGCACGATGGACATTTCATGAGAGAAACCTCCCGGGGAGGGCTCAGGCCGAGGCCGGGCTTCCCGCATAGAGGGAAAACCTTCCGCAGAGCTCCCGGACGCCCTCGCGGATCTTGGCCTGCAAGTCGGTGTTCTCCACGTCACCCAAAATCTCCGAGATCCACCGGCCAATCCGGCGCATCTCCTCTTCCCCCATCCCCCGGGTCGTCACGGCGGGCGTCCCGATCCGGACCCCGCTGGCCACGAAGGGGGAGCGCTCGTCAAACGGCACGGCGTTCCGGTTCGCCGTGATCCCGGCCGCTTCCAGGGCAAGCTGGGCGGTCTTCCCGTCCACGGGACTTTTGCGCAAATCGACGAGCATGAGATGGTTGTCCGTCCCCCCCGAGATGAGCGGGGTTCCACTCGAAAGCAGGGCGTCGGCCAGCGCCGCGGCGTTGCGCACGACCTTCTTCTGATAGTCCCGGAACGCCTCCGTCGCCGCCTCTTTGAAGGCCACCGCCTTGGCCGCGATGACGTGCATCAGAGGGCCTCCCTGAAGGTACGGAAAGACCTTCTTGTTCAGCGCCTTCGCGGTCTCCTCATCGTTTGTCAGCACAAACCCGCCGCGCGGTCCGCGCAGCGTCTTGTGCGTCGTGGCGGCGACAACGTCGGCATGGGGAACCGGATTGGGATGCACCCCCGCCGCGATCAGGCCGGCGATGTGGGCCATGTCGACCATGACCTTCGCGCCTACCTCATCGGCGATCTCCCGGAACCGCTCAAACTCGATCGCGCGCGGATAGGCGCTCGCCCCGACGACGATCATCGCCGGACGGTGTTCCCGCGCCTTGGAGCGAACGTCGTCGAAGTCGATCCGCTCGGTCTTTGCGTCCACGCCGTAAGCGACAACGTTGAACAGGCCCCCGGAAATGCTGACGGGGCTTCCATGAGTCAGGTGGCCTCCGTGGGCCAGGTTCATGCCGAGGATGGTGTCGCCCGGACGGATGCAGGCCAGGTACCCGGCCGTCACCGCCTGCGTCCCCGAATGGGGCTGAACGTTGGCATGGGCGGCGCCGAACAGGACCTTGACCCGTTCGCGCGCAAGGTCCTCGGCCACGTCTACATGCTCACAGCCTCCGTAATACCGGCGGCCGGGGAGCCCTTCAGCGTACTTGTTCGTCAGGACCGACCCCTGGGCCTCCATGACCGCCGCGCTAGTGAAGTTCTCCGACGCGATGAGCTCGAGACCTTCTTCCTGCCGGGCCTTCTCAAGGTTGATAACGCGGGCGATTTCAGGATCGATGTCCTCAAGCGTTCGTCCCACGGAGCTCCATTCTCCCTTTCAAGCGCTGCGCGCTGACTGATTTCTCCGCCGGTGACGGCCTCGGTGAAACTTCGGCGCCCTGCCGGCGCCCGCATAAACCATCGGACCGAACCCGTCTCAAACAAACGGACGGCCGATAAGAAATGAAACGCCGGCGCGATCCGCGCGCCACACGATCCGCCGCTCCCTCTAGGGCGGACCGCCGCTCCACTCGAATGCCGACAGGGGATTATCTTCCACGGAGATACTATATACTGTACGCTTCCGGCGTAGCAAGCACAAGACCTATGGGTGAAGGAGAAACCGATGACCTCTTCAAACGGCCGCAATCAGCCCCCTCGAAATGCGAAATCCGGTCCGGGGTCCCGACCCCCTTCCGGACTCGAAGGCGCCGCTTTCCGGACGGCCTTCGGTTGGGCAGGCGCCGTCGCCACCGCACGGGGCCTCCGCCGCCTGATCCTTCATCTCGACAGCCGGGAACAGGTCGAAGCTGAACTGAGAGATCTGAATGCCTGGTTGCGCAATCCTCCCAACCCCCTTCTTCGGCGGGTCATCCAATCGGTCAGGGATTACTTTGAAGGCGAACCCGTCGCCCTGGACTTCGACCTCGACCTCTCGGACCTCTCTCCCTTCTCCCGGCGGGTGACGCGGGAGACCCGGAAGATCGGTTGGGGGCGGGTCCGGACGTACGGCCAAGTGGCGGCCGCGGCCGGCTCGCCCGGGGCGGCCCGGGCCGTGGGCGTCGTCATGGCCAAAAACCGACTTCCTTTAGCCGTTCCGTGACATCGGGTCATCGGGTCCCGGGGGGACCTGAGAGGATTTTCGGCGCCCGGCGGCGTCTCGACCAAAGCCCGGATGCTCGGCCTCGAAGGCGTCCGCACACGAGAGATGCACGGGGCTTCTTGAACCCCTTCACACCGCGGCTCCGTCCTGACCCAGAAACTTCAGGGCGTTCCCGGCCAGGATTTGGCCCCGCGCTTCGGGCGAGATGTCCAGGGCTTGGATGGCGGCCACGTTCCCGGCGATGGTCCGGGGCCGGGGAAGACCGGGCCAATCGGTCCCGAAGAGGAACCGGTCCGCACACCGTTCCAGTTCCGGGTAGTAGTCGAGAAACTTGTGCGGTGGAAGCCCCGCCGTGTCGATATACAGGTTTTCATGGAGGCGCAAAAGCGTGAAGGCCTCCCGATACCAGAACCCCCTGCCGCCGTGACACATGCCCAGCCGGAGATCGGGAAAGTCCACCGCCACGTCATCCAGATAGAGCGGGTCGCCGTACTTCAACCGGGCGCCGGGGAACATGGAAGTGCCCGTGTGGACGAGGACGGGCGCGCCCGCCTCCTCCGCCGCCGCGTACATGGGATAGAGCATGCGGTCGTTGGGATAGAAGAACTGATACGTGGGACAGAGCTTCAACCCCTTCACGCCCCGCTTCAGCAAGGCCTCGAATTCCCGGCCGGGCCGGTGGACCTGGTAGGGATTGACGTTGGCGAAGGGGATGAGGCGCGGGGAGGCCGAGCAATAATCCAGAAGCTGCTCATGGCTCGCGATGCCGGTCGTCGCCGGCGAGTGCTCCGAGAGGACCACGGCGCGATCGACGACGTTCTCATCCATCACCTTCAGAAAGGACTCGGGCCCCCGGTGGCGACGCATGAAGCCCTCGAAGGGCTCGCCGAGCGTCGCGCTCATGAACGCGAGGAAGCCGGGGCGGCAACCCTCCATCCACGCCATGTGCGTGTGGATGTCGATGACCCCCGGCCGCTCCGGCGAGCCCGGCCGCTCCACCAATGACCCTCTCCCCCATCCCGGTCATTCCGGGATCGCGAATTCGATTTTCGGCCGCGAAGCCGCGGCTTGCACAACCCGCTCCGGGGGGGGATCATACCAGATGGCGCCGCCTCTAGAACAAAACCGGACAACAGAGCCCCGTTCACCAGCCCGCTCTTTGCTTTTTTCCGGTTCTTTCCGTATCTGTTCGATCACATAAACGATCACATGGGCAGCCCGCCTACCCCCGGACCAGCCGCATGTTCGCGCCCAGCTCGTTCATCAGGTCGGGGAAGGTGGGGAATGTGACTTTGACGGCTTTGGCGTTGGTGACCTGCGTCAGGCCCTGCGCACGCAGGCCCGCGACGGCCAGGGCCATGACGACGCGGTGGTCCCCGGCGCCGTCCACGGCCGTGCCGTGGAGAACGCTCCGCCGGATCACCAGCCCGTCGGGCAGCTCCTCGATGTCCGCCCCCATGCGCCGGAGGTTCTCGGCCATGACCGAAATGCGGTCGGTCTCCTTGATGCGGGCGTGCGCGACGTTCTTCAGGACGGTCTCCCCCCAGGCGAAGCATCCCACGACGGCGAGGGCGGGCAGGGCGTCGGGCGTGTCGCTCAGGTCCAGTTCCCTCCCCTGAAGGTCCGCGCCCCGGACCCGAACGCCCTTGTGCGTGACGTCGATGTCCGCGCCCATCTCGATCAGAAAGTTCACGATCTCCTTATCGCCCTGGGTGTCGTTCATGTCCAGGCCGTGGAGCATGATCCACGAGTTCGTGATGGCCGCCGCGCACAGAAAGAACGTCGCCGATGAGAAGTCCGCCGGAACCACCTCCCGGAAGGGGAGATACGAGCGGCCCCCGGGGATGGTGAAGGTCTCATAGTTGTCGTTCTTCGGCATGACCTCCTGCTTCTCCAGCCAGCGCAGGGTCATGTCTATGTACGGCCGTTCCCGCAATTCGGAAACGTGGACGATGGTGTCCTCGGGGGCCAGCGGGCAATTGATCAAAAGGCTTGTGAGAAACTGGGAGGTGACGCCCTCCACCGTGGTCTCCCCCCCCTTCATCCGGCCGCCGATGACGACCGGCAGGCAGCCGTTTCCCCTGGTGCTGAACGCCTCCGCCCCCAGGTCGGTCAGGGCGGTCAACAGAGACTCCATCGGACGCCCGCGGGTCTGCTCATCGCCCGTGATGACGGAGTAGCCCCGGCACAGCGCCGCCGAGCCCATCCCGATCCGGCAAGTCGTCCCCGAGTTGGCGACATCGATAACGTCTTCCGGCGCCGCCGGACGACCCCCCGCCCCCTCTACGATCCATCGGCTCTCTTCCATATGGATCTTCGCGCCCAACGCCCGGTAGAACCGGGCCGCCGCCTCGGCGTCTTCCGACTCCAGCGGATTCAGGATCTCCGACGTGCCGTCCGCCAGCGCGGCCAGGGCCACGGCGCGGATGGTGTGCGACTTGCTGGGCGGAATGGCCACCGTCCCCATGAGGTCCGATTTCATGACCTCCAACCTCATCTCAGACCGCCCTTCCCTCGTCGCCGCCCCGCTCGCCGAAGCGGCGCAGCCAATGATCCATCAGGACAATGCAGAGCATGGCCTCCGCGACCACCACCGCGCGCGGGCAGACGCAGGGATCGTGCCGCCCCTCGACGCGGATCGTCCCGGGCTCGAGATTCACATCCACCGTCTCCTGCTCTCTCAGGATGGAGGAGGCCGGCTTGACGGCGATGCGGACGACGATGTCCTGACCCGAGGAGATCCCACCCAGGACGCCCCCGGCCGAGTTGGACCGGTAGCCGAGCTTGCCGCCGTCGTTGAACATCGAGTCGTTATGCTGGAAGCCCGTCATCGAGGCGGCGCGAAACCCGGCGCCGATCTCCACGCCCTTGACGGCGTGGATGCTCATCATCGCCTTCGCCAGGTCGGCGTCCAGCTTGTCGAAGACCGGACGGCCCAGCCCCGGCGGGACGCCCGTTGCGCGCGCCTCCACGATCCCGCCGAGGGAATCGCCGGCCTGCCGGGCGGCGTCGATCGCATCGATCATCCGCCCCGAGGTCTCCTCGTCCGGGCACCGGACGATGCTTTGATACACCGCCGCGCGGTCCAGGGAAGCGGTTTCTTCCGGAGGGTCCCAGACAATCTCGCCGATCCGGCGGACGAAGGCCACGGTGCGGACGCCCCGCCCGCTCAGGAATCGGCGCGCGATGGACCCGGCCGCGACCCGGGCGGCCGTCTCGCGGGCGCTGGACCGGCCGCCGCCCCGGTGGTCCCGCAAGCCGTACTTGGCGAGATAGGTGTAGTCGACGTGGCCCGGGCGGAAGAGGTCCCGAATCTCATCGTATTTCGAGGAATCGGCGTCTTCGTTCCGGAACATCATCGAGATGGGGGCCCCGGTGGTCTTTCCCTCGAACAGCCCGGACAAAATCTCGACCCGGTCGCTTTCTTTCCGCTGGGTGGTCACCCGGCTCTGTCCCGGCCGGCGCAGGTCGAGGTCGGGTTGGATGTCGGACGCGGAGAGCTCCAGCCCGGGCGGACAACCGTCCACCACGGCCCCCAGGGCCGGCCCGTGCGACTCGCCCCAAGTCGTTACGCAATACCGCTCACCGAACGTGCTTCCGCTCAATCACACCTCCCCGCCGGCCGGTTCGCCCGGCCTGACCGGCCGCCCGCCCGGCGCTTTCTCGGGGCGCGCCTTGAACCGGGCGACAACCTCCGCCGCGATCGCCTCGGGGCTTCGATCCGCATCCACCCGAACGTCCGCGATCCGCTCATACACCGATCCGCGCTCTTCGAGGCCCCTTCGAAAATCCGCCCGCGGGTCCGCCGGGTCCAGGTAGACCGGCAGCCCCTGCCGGCTCATTCGCTCCCAGAGGATTTCCTCCGGGAGGTCCAGATAGACGATGAACCCCGACCCCTCGAGCGACGCGTCGCCCGCGAGGCGGACGGGCGTCCCGCCTCCCAGCGCCACCACGCGATCTCCGTCTCCGTCGCGAAGGCAGCGCTCCAGGGCCTCCCGCTCCAGGTCCCGGAAGCATTCCTCCCCCCGCTCCCGGAAGATTTCCCGAAAGGTCTTCCGTTCGCCCGTCCGTTCCCGGTGGACATCCTCCAGGACTTCATCCGAATCCCGAAAGGGCGCCCCGAGAGACCGGGCCGCGATCCTGCCGACGGTGGACTTGCCGCACGCCTTCGGGCCCACCAGGATCAGGTTCACCATTCCCTCTCCGAAGCGGAGCTGGAAGAGATCTTCTTCCGCGACAGATCCCCCCCGCGCCGCGCCAGGTATTCGGCGATGCGCCCCGACACAACCGAGACGCAGCCCCGCCAGCCCGAATCCGGAACATCCACCCACTGGATCCCGGGCATCCCGCGGAACCAGACCATCTGACGCTTGGCAAACCGCCGGGTCTCCCGCTGGATGGTCACGACGGCTTCCTCCAATCCCATCCCGCCCTCCAGAACCTTCCACAACGTAGCATAGCCGAGCGCCCGAAACGCCGGAAGGTCCGGTGAATATCCCTTCCCGCGCAGGCCGCGGACCTCCGCCATCCATCCCGCCCGCATCATCGACCTCACGCGTCCGTCGATCCGGTCATAGAGCGCCTCACGCCTCCAGCGCAGGAAAAGGAGCAAAGGGTCCGGGAACGGAGAATCCCGCCGCGCGTGTTCGGTCCGAAGGCGGGAGATTGGAACGCCGGTCCTCTCGTAAACCTCCAGGGCCCGAACGATCCGCTTCAGGTCCCTCATGCCCACTTCGGCGGCGGTCTCCGGGTCCACCCCGGACAGGCGCCGGTGAAGCCCCTCGACGCCTCCCGCTTCGGCTTCCAAGCGGAGCCGATCCCGCAGGGCCGGGTCGGCCTCCGGGCCGGGAAAGATCCACCCCAGGACGGCCCGCAAATAAAGTCCGCTGCCGCCCACCAGCAGGGGAATCCGGCCGCGCACGCGGATCCCCTCGATGACCGTCCGGGCCTCGCGGCCGAATCGCGCGGCCGTGTAGGATTCATCCGGATCCGCCAGGTCGATCATGTGATGGAGCGGATCCCGGCGCCGCTCCGGACTCGGCTTCGCCGTCCCGATGTCCATCCCCCGATACACCTTCATCGAGTCCACCGACACGATCTCGACCGGAAACTCCCGCGCCAGCGCGAGGGCCAAGCCATGCTTTCCCGACGCGGTGGCGCCCAGGACGGCGACCAGGGGGGGGTCCGGTTTTTCGGGCATCGCGACGGATCGCTTCAGTGAATGGAGGTTGGAGGGTCCGGCCTGGAAACACCGAATGCCGGAATTCCGGCGCTTCCCGCACCCCCGCCTTCATCCGGCCGGGGATCGACCCCCGGACCGGTCGAGGCGAATTGCAGAGAGAAAAAGCACGATGAATGCGGAACGGGACGATCGGAACCTATGCGTCGTCGGACGGGGCGCGCGAAACCGGGCCGACGGGCCGTGGATTCGGGCTCACGGGACGGATTCCGCGACGGATCAATCCGGAACCGCCGCCGTGTCGCGCTCCAAGGTCTCCATGGTGATATTGACCAATTCGCGCAGGTCCTTTCCGGCCTTGAAGAAGGGCACCTTCTTCGCCGGGATCTGGACCGTCGTTCCTGTCTTCGGATTCCGCCCGTCGCGGGGCTCCCGGTGACGGACCCGGAAACTGCCGAAGCCCCTCAACTCGACCTTATCGCTCTGGCGAAGCGCATCGACCACGCAACCGAAAACAATGTTCACGATTCTCTCGGTTTCTTTCTTCGTCAAGTCTATCTGTTCGGCGACTTGCTCCACCAACTCCGCCTTCGTCATACCGATTTACCTCCCGACTCCCGCCATGTCTCTCTCCCCGCGGCGGCCGCAATCTCGGTCGGAACTCCCCGCTCCCACCCGAGTCCGGGCCTCCACCCGACTAACCAATACGTCCAGATATACTGAAGCCCCCGGACGGTGGGCAGGGCGTCCGAAACCCATCCCGCCGGCCGGATGCTTCGCAACAAGCGCTCGATCCATCCCCGAAGGCGACGTCGCTCCTCGTGCACCCGAGGACGCCCTTTGATGCCGGCCATCCGGCCGGCTTCGCGGATTGAATCCTCCAGCGTCCCGATCTCGTCGATCAAGCCCAGCCCCTTGGCGCGCTCGCCCGTGAAGATCCTCCCGTCGGCGATCTTTCTCACCGCCTCCATCGGCATCTTCCTTCCCACAGAAACCGCCCGGACGAACTGCGTGTACGCATCGTCAATGACCTGCTTGAAGACCGCCCGGTCCCCGGCGGACATCGGACGCAGGGGCGAGCCGACGTCCTTATGCACCCCGCTCTTCACCACCTCGATTTTCAGACCCGCCTTCTTCAGAAGGCCCTCGATGTTTCCCACCTGGAGGATCACGCCGATGCTGCCCGTGATGGTTCCCGCGTTCGCGTAGATCTTGTCCGATGCCAGGGCGACGTAGTATCCGCCCGAGGCGCCGACCCCTTCCATCGAGGTCAGGACTACTTTTCCCCGGTCCCGGAACCGAAGGAGCGCGTGGTAGATCTCCTGGGAGGCGGCCACCCCCCCTCCGGGGCTGTTCACCTGGACGACCAGCGCCCGGATGGCGGAATCTTCCCCGTACCGCTCGATCAGTCGGACCACCCGGCCGCCCGTCAAGATCGGCCCTTCGATCCGAATCAGCGCCACCTTCTTCGCCGACCGGCCCCCGGTCTTTTCACCGACGAGAAACATCGTCAGGCCCGCCGCCAGGAGCAGGAGGACTCCGGTCCAGATGACCGTCCGGCCCCCGCGCCGGCGCTTCTTCCGACGGGCTGGAGCTTCCATCGAGCACATCCTCCGCAAGGAAAAGGACCGCCTAAGAGACAGGCTCCTCTTCGGACGCTTCGGGCGGCTCGCCCGCAGGCTCATCCGCCTCGCCGGCGTCTTCCATCAACTCGACGCCTTCGTTGGAATCGGGCTCCGCTTCGGGCTCATCCGCCTCCCCGGCGTCTTCCGTCAACTCGACGCCTTCGTTGGAATCGGGCTCCGCTTTGGCCTCGTCCGCCTCCCCGGCGTCTTCCGTCAACTCGACGCCTTCGTCGGAATCGGCCTTCGCTTCGGCCTCCGCCGCCTCCATCGCCTCCTCCATCGCCGTCTCAGGCTCATCGCCCCCTACGTCCTCGGCTTCCGAATCGGCTTTATCCGGGACGGCGGCGGCGGTTTCCTCCCGGGCGACATCACTGACTTCCGCTTCCAGACGGCGCGCCCTTCGCTCCTTCCATTCCTCCGGTTCGCCGTCCTCGTCGATATACGCCCTGAGGCTGAGGCCGAGCTTGCGCTCCTCCTTGTCGATCTTGATGATCTTGACCGTGTACTCTTCGCCCACGGCGACGACATCCTCAGAACGCTCGACCTTCCCTTCGGCCAGCTCGGAGATGTGAATCAGACCTTCCAGCCCGTCCTCGAGGGCGGCGAACGCACCGAAATTGACCACCTTGACGATGTTCGCGGGAACGTTGTTGCCGACCTGGTGGCGCTCGTCGATGTTGTCCCAGGGGTTCTCGCCCGCTTGCTTCAGACCGAGAGAGAGCCTTTCGTTCTCGATGTCGATGTTCAGGACAACCGCTTCCACCTCCTGGCCCTTCTTCAGAATTTCCGAAGGGTGCCTGATACGCTGAGTCCAGGACATGTCGGAGATGTGAATCAGGCCGTCAATGCCTTCCTCCAGGGCCAGGAACGCCCCGAAATCGGTCATGTTGCGAACCCGCCCCTGGGCCGTGGCGCCGACCGGATACCGGTCCTGAATCTTAAGCCAGGGGTTCTCTTCCGTCTGCTTCATGCCCAGAGAGATCCGCTTGTTGTCCTTGTCCACGTTGAGGACAACGGCCTCCACGGTCTCCCCCGCCGTCACGATCTTCGAGGGATGACGCATCCGCCTCGACCAAGTCATCTCCGAGACGTGGACGAGACCTTCCACCCCCTCCTCCAACTCGATGAAGGCGCCGTAATCGGCGATGCTGACCACCCGTCCATTGATGCGGGTTCCAGAGGGAAATTTGGTGTCGACGTCCTCCCAGGGGTCGTGCGTAATCTGCTTGTGGCCGAGACTCACCCGCTCACGCTCACGGTCGAACTTCAAGATCATCACCTTCACCGTGTCGCCGATCTTGAACATCTCGGAAGGATGCCCCACCCGGCCCCAGGACATGTCGGTGATGTGAAGCAGACCGTCCAATCCGCCGAGATCGATGAAGGCCCCGTAGTCGGTGATGTTCTTGACCACACCCTCGACCATCTGGCCCTCTTCCAGGGTCTCCAGGGTTTTCGTTTTCAGCGTCGCCCGCTCCTCTTCCAGCAGCACGCGGCGAGAGAGAACGATGTTTCCCCGGTTCCGGTTCAATTTGATAATTCGCATCTCGAGCGATTGGCCGAGATACTGATCCAGGTTCCGCGCGGGACGAAGATCCACCTGGGAGCCCGGCAGAAAGGCCCGCACGCCCACATCCACGGTCAACCCGCCCTTGATCCGGGCGATGACCGTTCCGGTCACCATCTCGTTCCGGTCGTAGGCCTCGCTGATCTTGTCCCAGACCTTGATGCGGTTGGCCTTTTCCTTGGAAAGGACGATCTGGCCTTCGTTGTCCTCCTTCGTCTCGAGGAAGACGTCAACCTCATCCCCGACTTTCATGTCCCGACCGTGATTGGGGAACTCATCGAGGGAAATCGAACCCTCGGATTTATAACCTACGTCCACCATCACGTGGTCCCGATCCAGCGAAATCACTGTCCCCTTAATGACCTGCCCCTCTTTGATCGTCTCCAGGGACGCCTCATAGATCTGCGCGATGGTCTCCTCATCGAGGGAGCTCAGGTCGTCGGGGATTTCCGGCATCTGAATCCGCGGCGCGGTGTCCTCGGACCCGGCGGCCGGGGCGTCTTCCGGCGTTTCATCGGCTTCCGGCGTTTCATCGGCCGGTTCAGTCTCGGCCGGAGAATCGCCGGATTCCCCGGATTCAACGGCCGGAGGGACCTCCGCCGCTTCATCGTTCACTTCGGCAACCAGTGTGGATTCAGAAGGAGAAGGGTCCGTCGATGGCTCTTCCCCATCTGCCGCATCAGTTGGTGATTTCTCTAAGTCTTCTGACATACTCGTTCTCTTCCCCCGGGGGTGGATGGGCCCGAACGTAAACCGCTGAAACGCATGGGGGGTTCCCGCGCCAGCGGAGACCGGCCCCTCCACGGGGCCGTCCCGTATTGACGGCTCTTACATCCGGGCGGATAAGCGCTGAAGTGCCATATCTACCATATTTTCAACAACTTCGTCAACATTCATTTTTGTCGTGTCGATGAGCGCAGCGTCCTCGGCCGGAACCAGCGGCGCCGCCTCGCGGGTTCGATCCCGCTCATCGCGCTCCCGGATCTCCCGCTGGATCGATTCCAGGTCCGCCTCCCGCCCGAGCCGCCGCATCTCGAGCCAGCGGCGTCTCGCCCGTTCACCGGCATCGGCCGTGATAAAAAATTTCACCGCCGCCTCGGGAAAGACCACCGTCCCCACGTCCCGGCCTTCCATCACAAGGCCGGGCGGCGTCGCCTGACGACGCTGAAGGTCCAACAGCGCATCCCGCACCGCCGGCCGGGCCGAGATGATGGACGCCCCCCGGCCGATCTCCTCGCCCTTCAACTCCCGCGTCAACTCACGGCCGTTGACCCAAACCCGCCAATCGTCCCCGCTTTCGACGGTCTTCCTGAATTCCAGAACCAGGTCCCGGCAAAGAGCCGTCAAGGCTTCATCCGAACCTTCCCGGCCCAGGCCCGATTCCCCGGCGGACCAGGCAAGCGCCCGGTAGAGGGCGCCCGTGTCGTAGTATCGATACCCCAGGCGAATCGACAAGCGGCGGCTGGCGGTGCTCTTCCCGGCGCCGGCCGGGCCGTCCACCGCAACGACCGGGGCTTCCTCACTCATCGGACCGCCCCCTCCCTGTCGAACGGGCCTCGCCGTCCGCGCCCGCCCGCAAGGAGCCGGAAGGAGGCCGCGTTGCGCCCTTTTCCGACGCGATGAGGGCGTCCCTTCGCGCCTTGGCCCGGCCGAACGCTTCCCTGAGACCTTCGCCGTCGCCCCGGTCGATCAGGTCTTTCATTTCACCCAGCGTCTCTTCATACCGCGAGATCCACTCGAGAATCGCCCGACGGTTCGACAGGCAGATATCTCTCCACATCCCGGGATCGCTTGAAGCGATCCGCGAGAAATCGCGGAATCCCCCGCCCGCAAATCCCTCCAAAACATCTTCGGGCAGGGCGTTCATGGCCGAATACGCCAGAACGTGGGGAAGGTGGCTGACCGCGCCGAGGACTTCATCGTGCCGGTCCGGGTCCATCAAAATGACGCCGGCGCCCAACGCTTCCCACATGGCCTTGGAGGCCTCGACCGCCCACGCCGATGTGTTCGGGGTCGGCGTGAGGACGCACCGCGCGTTTCGGAACAGGCCCTCGAACGAAGCGGCCACACCCGAATTCTCCGTACCCGCGATGGGGTGGCCGCCGACAAACCCGACGCCTTCGGGGACGCGCCCCTCGACCGCGCGCACATAATCCCCCTTGACGCTTCCCATGTCGGTCACCAGCGCCCCTTCCGGGCATCGGGGAAGGATCCGCAAGGTAAGCTCCGCGGCCGCGCCCATGGGAACGGAAATCACGACCAGGTCCGCGCCCCGAACGGCCTTTTCCGGGTCGGGCTCTCCCCGGTCGATCACCCCCAGGTCCCGGGCCCTGGACAGGGTTTCAGTCGTTCGGCTGCACCCGACAATCTCGTCCACGCCATCGAGCGCCCGGAGGTCCCGGGCAAAACATCCGCCCATGAGGCCCACGCCCAGAAGGGCGAGCCTCTTGAAACGGCGCGGTTTTTCGGGATGAGACGAATCAGGCATTTTCCGGCATTCGGGAGAAAGAGAGGGTGGGCGTGTCAGCGGTCCAGGACGCGGGCAAGGGCCTCGATGAACCGCCCGTTCTCTTCGGGTAGACCGACCGTGACGCGGACGTGAGCGGGGAGTCCGTACCCCTTGACCGGCCGGACGATGACGCCCTCCTTCAGGAGCTTCTCGAATACTTCGACCCCGTCGCCCACTTCGACGAGGAGGAAATTGGCTTGACTGGGCACGTATGGGATTCCCATTTCGTCCAGACGGCCGCAGAGGAAATCGAGGCCGGAGGCGTTGAGCCGGACTGATTCTTCTATGTGATCAACGTCCTTTAAGGCCGCCAGGGCGGCCGCGAGCGCCAGGCTGTTGACGTTGAAGGGCTCCCTCAGCTTTTCCACCACCTTGACGGCATCCGGATGACCCGCGCCGAACCCGATGCGGATCCCCGCCAATCCATAGGCCTTGGAAAAAGTTCTCAAAACAAAGAGGTTTGGGAAATCCGCAATGAACCGGAACCCGTCGGGGTAGCCGGACATCGTCGGATAGTGCGCATAGGCTTCATCCAAGACGACGGTGACGCGGGCGGGGACACTCGCCAGGAACGCCCCCAGCCGCTTCTCGTCCACGGCCGTTCCCGTGGGATTGTTGGGGTTGGCCAGAAACACCATCTTGGTGCGAGAGGTGATCCGCTCGGCCATTCCCTCGAGGTCGTTGACGAAGTCCCTCAGGGGAACGACAATGCGCTCCGCCTGAAAGAGCTGGGGGACGATGTGGAACACGACAAATGCGGCGTCCCCCATAACGGCCTGGTCCCCCGGGTCCAGAAACGCCTTGCCGATGTTCTCCAACACCTCGTTCGTGCCGTTGCCCAGCGTGAAATTCTCGGGTGAAAGCCCGAACCGGTCTGCCAGGGCCCGCTTGAGGTGATAACCGCCGCCGTCCGGGTATCGGTTCAGTCCCTCCAGCCCGCCCTTGATGGCTTTCAACGCCTGTGGAGACGGCCCCAGGGGGTTCTCGTTGGACGCCAGCTTGACGGACCCGGAGATCCCGAGCTCCCGCTCGACCTCGTCGATGGGCTTTCCGGCGTCGTAGAAGATGATGTCCCGGGTCTTGGCCGCGGCAATCGGGGCGCTCATGAATCGGCCCTCTGATAAGAGCCCAGGTGCTTGAAAAAACGCGAAGATTTCTTGAATTCCCGAAGCGCCCGTTTGACGGGGGGATCGCCGATATGCCCTTCCAGGTCAACGTAGAACGTGTACTCCCAGGGCTTTTCCCGGCCGGGGCGCGATTCGATCTTCATCAGGTTGACCCGGTGCTTTGAAAACGGTTCGAGCATCCGCACGAGGGCGCCGACTTCGTGCCGCACGGAGAACGCGATGGACGTTTTGTCCCGGCCCGTCCGGGCGGCCGGCCCGCGGCCCAGGATCAGAAACCGCGTGATGTTCTGCCCGGCCCCCGAGCTTCCGTCAATCTTGGACGCCAGGATCGACAGGCCGTACCGCCTCGCCGCCCAGTCGGACGCGATTGCGGCCGCCTGCTTGGATCGCCGGGCCCGGGCGGCCCCATCGGCCGTGCTGGAGGTTTCCCGCAGCTTCGCCTCGGGGAGATGGGTCGTCAGCCAAGCCCGGCACTGGCCGAAGGCCTGGGGATGCGAGAAGACCTCTTTCACCTGCGTTAAGGACTCCCCGCGGGACAACAGGTAATGATCGATGGGGGTCACGATCTCCCCGACAATCTCCAGGGCGGCTTCGAGCAGGAGATCCAGCGTGTGGCTGACGACGCCTTCGATCGTGTTCTCCGCCGGCACGACCCCATTCAACGCCCCGCCGGTCTCCACCCGGTGAAAGATGTCTTCGAGACCATCACAGGGCGCAAAATCCCAGGAGTCGCCGAACCGGGCCAGGGCGGCCTGATGTGTAAACGTGCCTTCCGGCCCGAGGAAAGCGACCAAGCGCTCCGCCACGATGGAGGCGGCGCCGCGATCGATCTCCTCGAAGACCCTCCTGGCGGCCCGCACGGGAAATACTCCGCGGTGATTCGTGAGGGCGCGCTGTCCAAGCTGATTGAGATCCCGAGGCAACTTTTCAGCCGAAACGGTCCGCAGAATGGCCGCGCGCTTCTCCAGCAGCGCCAACAGGGAAGCGTCCACCGCGGCAACCCGATCTTTCCAGTCTTTGACGCGCTTCCCCACCCCGATCCCCTCCCCTTCAGGACCAAACCAAACTCTCTATCTAATTCAAAATCCGTAAGTTTCAAGTATGCCGCGCGGGAATCCGCGCGCGGGACGGTCCATGGGTCAAGGCGAGGCCCGGTCCTTCCCCACCACCAGGATGATGTCGTAGACGGAGCGCCATTTCAGGGGGCGCAAGAGAAGACGACGGCCCGGGATTGCGCCGGCCACCTGTTCGGCGCGCCGCTCGGAATCCTTTTTGTAATAAAGGACCGTCCGTCTCCATAGCCCTTTATCACTCTTGCCGATCCGCGCGATCCGAAACCCCTTCGAGGTCAAAAGGGTCTTCACCCGGCGCGCAGCGGACATATCGCCGCTGCCGTCCAAGATCTGAATGCGCTCCGGGGCGGACGCCGCTTTCGCCGAGGACCCATTCCCCGCCTTGGCGAACCGCGACGCCTCGGCCCCCGAGGGGCGCTCTCCCCAGCCCTCTTTCTTCAAGGCGGGATTCATCACGAAAAGCTCCCGGCCGAAGAACCCTTTTTCCCGCGGCGCCGCCCGCGGCTTCGGCTTTCGCCGTTTTGGGCCGACCAGCAGAGGGGGCGACGCCGGAAACCCCGGCGGGGCCTTCGGCGGCGGCCAGCCATCGGGCGAAACCCGGGGAGGAGGCGGGAGCGGACCGACCTTCGGCGAAGCGGCCCCCCTTTTCCTGTTCCGCGCCGGGCGGCCCGCGGCCGAACTCGCCGATTTCAATCCCTTCGCGGCCCCGGCCTTCGCTCTTCCGTTCGAAGATTCCTTCAACTTCTTCGAAGCTTCCTTCAACTTCGCGGTCCGAAGGTCTCCCTTCAGCCCGAGCCTCTTTCGGATTTGCGCGAGGGTGTCCAAATACCCCGCCGTCTTCGGCCGCAACGCCAACGCCTTTTCAATCAACGAAAGGCCCTTTTTCGGATCACCCCGCCGCGCGGCATACAGCAAAGCGAGATTATTCAAGACATCGTGTTGCCGGGGGTTCAGTTCAAGGCCGAATTCGTAGCTCTTGATGGCCTGGTCCCACCTTTTCTCCAATTCGAAAATCCGTCCGATCATCCGATAGCCGAGACTGGAATTGGGATGAAACCCGATGAGCTGCTGATAGGCCTCCGACGCCCGCCGGTATTCACGGCGTTGTTCATAAATCCTCCCGATCAGGGCCAGACCCTTTGCGTGGTCCGGATTGAGAATCAAGTCTCTTTCCACCTTGCGGAGCGCCTTGACGTTCTTGCCCGCTTTGTGCAACGCCCAGGCCTGGCGGTAAAAATCAAACGTGGACCGTTGATAAATCGAGTAGGCCTCCCCGTCGGGCACAATTTGCGTATGTCCCCCCAGGGGGAGATCCGCCAGGTCGATCCTGACTTCAGGCGGAAGCGCTCGGACCTGCTTTTCCAACAACGTCCGCACCCTGGCGATCCCTCTCGCCCCCAGGGCCAAAGGGGCGTCCTTGGCCAATCGGGACAGGATGGTTTCAGCCGCCTTTCGGTCGGAAACCGTCACAACGCGCACGGCGGTGTGGCCCCCGGCTGAAACCGGAGGCGGCATTAGCGAAACAAGCCAAAAGATAACAACAGGTTGGAGGATTAGACCCAGGCTTGGCTTCGGCACGTGGCAACTCGACAGGGGGGAGCTTTTCTCTCGCGGCGACGCGGAATCACCCGCCGCGCGGCAAACTCCGTACGAGTTTAGCATCTTTTCCCCTATCGTTCCTCTTTCCGAATTCCATGAATCCCGGCGTGGTAAAGGGGTCAATGGATTGACGGGAACCGTCCCGCCGATGAAAATGCGCTCGATTCCGGATAACGGGATGTTACGGGGAGACCCCATCAAATCACCGCCGATCGCTGGATACGCGCCCTGACCATCACGCCCTGGGCCCTCCGGGTGTTGGACCGACTATCGGATACGCCGGTTCGAGCCCGCGATGAGACCCCCGGGAGCGGGACCTCCCGCGTCCCGGCCCCGAAAGTCCTGGCGGTTTTCGAACGGTCCTGTTACGCGGGGTCCGGCCCGGACCTCCTCCTGTGCCTGGGTCTTCCGGAGATCGGCCGGGGCCCCCTGAACCTATTGATCGATTTGCCTCCGGGGACAAGCTTCGGACAACTCGGTCTGCGAAAAGGGGAGCCGTTCAAGAGGGAACCCGGCGGATCGCTGACGCTCGGGGGTCTTCGCGTCCTTCTGGACGGGGCGGAGATCTGGACGCCGGAAATGCCCGCGCCCGCAAGGACCGACGCCGAGACGACCCGCCTTCGCATCCGCTCCCTGGCCCGGGCGATTGAATCCCATCCCAACCCGCCGGGGCTTGGAGGTCTCGCCTTTCCCGCCCTGGCCGCCCGTTCGGCGGACATCGCGTCCGCGCTCTCCCCGCTCGCGACGCGGGCGCTTCCATACGCCTGCGACTTTTCCTCGGGCATGGAAAGTGGGAAAACGGACCTCGTGCGGAAAGGGGCAAAGGGCCTGATCGGCCTGGGTCCGGGCCTGACGCCCGCGGGGGACGACTTTCTCGGCGGATGCCTAACCGCTCTGCGGTGCGCGGAAAATGGGGGGGGATTCGAGACAAGCGAGCTGAATCGGGCCGCGGCCGAGATCCGAGACCTGGCCGCCGGCCGGACCCCCCTGATCAGCGAGGCCCTGCTGCGCCGCGCCGTGGAAGGCGCCTCTGCGGAATCCGTTCACCGCCTGCTCACCGCCATCCTGTCGGGGTCGGGGCCGGCTGAGCCGGGCGTCCTGGGAAGCGCCGTCCGGGATTTGGCCCGACACGGGCATTCCTCGGGGTGGGACGCCCTTGCGGGCGTCGCCTGGGCACTCCGATCCATCCTGGAGAGAATCGGCGGAACAACCGCCCTGTGATGAGACAGACAAAATCCCATTGGTGGAGACCAACCTTGTCTCGCCGGCCTCCCTCTGTCACAGTGTGAACGGCGCAGCCCGACGGGCGCCCTGAAAGGAAATCCGGACTTGCCAATCTTTTGGGGGCTGATGGCCGCCGTATCTTTTTCCATCGGCCAGACCCTCATCAGCCAATCCCTCCGTTACTCGAACGCCACGACCGCCGCCTGGTTCACGTCGGGGGCCAGCGGCCTGATCCTCTGGCTCATCGCCCTCGCGAGCCCCATGCCGGAATTCACCGGGCGGCTCATCCTGGGTGCTTCGGCCGCCGCGCTGTTCTCCCCCTTTCTGGCCCGGATTTCGCTCTACATGGCGTACTCACGAATGGGCCTTTCAAGACCCACGGTCGTCGCCGGAACCTCGCCGGTTTGGGCCACGATTCTGGCGATCCTTTTTCTGGGCGAGCCGTTGTCGGTTCCCATCGCGCTCGGGACGCTGTCGACGACGGCCGGCGTGGTCCTCCTGGCGTACGAGAAGCTCCCCCGGACGGACTGGAAGAAGATTCACCTGACCTTCGCCCTGTTCGCGGCCATCTGCTTCGGGATGCGGGACGTGGTCGGCCGGTTCAGCGTGCAGGGGTTCGCCTCGCCGCTCGTCGCCGCCGCCCTGGTGCCGACCATCGCCTCCATCCTTCTCTCGTGCCTCTTTTTTATCCGGAACGATCCCTTTCGGTGCCATCTGGAAAGAAAGGCCCTGCCGAATTTCTGCATCGCGTCGCTGTTCTACGTGAACGCTTACTTTTCCATGTTCACCGCCCTGCACGGCAGCCAGGTCGTCTTCGTCACGGCGGCCATTCACGCCGCCCCCCTGTTCACATTGCTCCTGAGCTATCTATTCCTGCGGAAGCAGGAGCGGCTGAGCGTCCGGGTGGTCGGCGGCGCCTTCCTCGTTGTCCTGGGCGTAACGGCCATCGCGCTTGCGCGCCCTGGGGCGTAGCGGTTTCCGGGCGCGGCCGGCGCCTGGTAGCTGCTCTCCCCGCTCTTTATCGACAGGACGGTCCAGGAAACATTTCCGAAGGCCGGCACCTCGGCGTCCACATCCAAGATCAAGTCCGGAAACTTCCGGGACGGGGATTCGTTCCACAAGGGCAGCGGGCAGGCCGTCATCCACCGCCTGGCCGACGGCTCCCGTCTTTTGAGGCTGGAGGACTTCAAATCCACCAACGGCCCCGACCTGCGCGTTTATCTCGCCTCCCATCCCGACCCCAAGAAAAGCGCGGACGTGAAGGACAAGGGGTTTGTCGACCTCGGCGGCCTCAAGGGGAACATCGGAAACCAGAACTATCCGATTCCGGCGAGTGCGGACCTATCCAAGCCGGGGAGCATCGTCATCTGGCGCCGATCGTTCAGCGTCATCTTCCGCGTGGCTTCTTTGAAAGAGGCAACCCCCCGGCGGGCCTTACAAAGGAGGCACTGGCAGGCCGGCTGCCAGTGGCACACCGCGTGAGCGGGCAAAGGTCGACATCAAGCGACCCCTGAGCTTCTGCGATAGAGGGCGGTCCCCTCGGGGACCGCCCTCTATCGCGAAACGAAAGTTTTCGAGGGGGGTCCAGGGGGGACAGTTTTCAAAATGTCCCCCCTGGGATCTTGCGCCTCTACGCTCGACTCCGCGCGGCGAGGTCTTCGACGACGAAATCCAGGTCCAGCGCGCGGAGCCTCTCCTCCGTCGGGACGCCGTCGGCGTCCCACCCCCGGAGGTCGTAATACGAGTCCAACATCGCCGACAACTCATCGGGCGGGCAGTGCATCCCCTCGTGGGGACCTTCGGGAATGGGGACGTGTTGCACGCGGTGGGGGAGCGTGTCGTCCTTTCGCCGAACCCCGTCCCGCACATGGAAGTCGCGTTCCAAGTTGCAGATCCGCTCGCCCGTCCGCTCGAGCTCATCCTCCGTCACGTCCCAGCCCATGACGAGCTCGAGCATCCGGGCGTAGTTCTCATTGACCATCGCTCCGTACCCCCGCTCGCTCGTGAACCGGCACTGGGTGATGGAATCGTTCAGGGCGGTGAAGTTCTGCGTCCGGACGGCGAAGAGCGGCTTTCCCTCCACGGAGCGGTTGTCGAAGTCTCCGGCGTACTGGAGCGTCGGGCGGGTGTCGTGGTGGCTGCCGCCCCGGGTGCCGGTGGCGTAGCCGATGCTCATGCCCTTGAGCGCCCGGGCGGAGTGGGCGGGAAGCTCGAGGCCCTTGGCGGTGCAGAGGAATTCCTCCGTCTCCGCCCCCCACCGCTCGGCCAGCCGCCGGGAGCCCTCGGCCAGGAGGTCGCCGAACCCCCGGCGGTGGGCGGTGTCCTCAACGAGCCGCAGCATCGCGCGGTAATCGCCCCAATTCAGTGGAAAGCCCACGTCGTCTTCTTTGAGAAATCCCTCCTCGTAGCACTCGAAGGCGAACGACATCGTGACGCCGAGTGAGATCGTATCCAGCCCCAGCTCGTCCGCGAGGAGGTTGGCCTTGAGAAGCGCGCCCGGGTCGCGGTGGTCCAGCATCGTCCCCAGAGCGAAGATCGTCTCGAACTCCGGCATCTTCCACGTCGTCCCGGCGAATTCGCCTTCCGTCATGCTGTAGTTTTTTCCGCAGGCGACGGGGCACTTGAAGCACGTGGTGTCCTTCTCCCAGATCTCCTCCTTCATCTGCTCGCCGCTGATGGGCAGGCAGTCCTCGAAGGTCTCCGTCTGGAGGTTCCGCGTCCCCAGCGCCCCCAGCTCGTTGGCCATCCGGACCAGGACCGGCGTCCCATAGACGTTGAGGGCCTTGGTCCCCGTCCGGACGTCCCCGGTCGAGCCGGAAACGAACGCCTTCAACCCCTTGGGGTCGGCCACTTCGGTCTTCCGCCGCCCCCGGACCGCGATCGCCTTGAGGTTTTTCGAGCCCATGACCGCGCCCATGCCGCCCCGCCCGGCGATCCCGTCCCGGCTCTTTCGCCACGTGTGGACCATGGCGGCGTACCGGACGAGGTTCTCCCCGGCCGGGCCGATGGCGATCACGTCCGCCTTGCCGCCCTCCCGCTCGCAGACCGCGTCGCACGTCTCGCGGATCCATTTTCCCCAGAGGTCTTTCGCGGGCTTGATCTCGACCGACTCGTCGGTGATGGAGAGATAGACCGGCTCATTCGCCCGGCCCGTGACGACGAAGGCGTCGTAACCCGTCCGCTTGAGGGTGGTGGGCCACGAGCCGCCGAACGTGGAATCGAAAAACAGGCCGTTCAAGGGGGACTTGGTCGCGACGCACGCCCGGCTCGTGCTGGGAATCGCCGTGTCCGTCAGGGGGCCGACGGCGCAGGCAATTGCGTTCTCCGGGCCGAGGGGGTCCGTGTCGGGGCCGATCAGGTCGTAGAGAAGCCGGGCGCAGAACCCGTTGCCCCCGATGAACCGTCGGGCCATTCCCCCGTCCACCGGCGCCTCGCGGGTCTTCCCCGCCGTCAGGTCAACGTAGAGAATCTTTCCGGCGTAACCGTACATGCGGCGCGTCTCCCAAGGGGCAGGAATCAAAAATTACATGATGGATATTTTAGCAGGTTATTCGGGAAGTCCCAGGGGGTTCCGCCGCGTCTGATTTGTTCGGTCGATCAGCCAGGATTTCTCACCAACCGATGGTCTCGTGCTTCGCATGCCGCAGGGATCGTACCGATCACCTGGTTCGGGTGAGAGTAGCGGATACTCGCAACGACCGTTTCCCGGGCGGGTACGGGGACTCGCCCCTATGGGTAAAACAGGCTTTTTCCGTCGTAGGGGCCGTTCTCCGTCCCGGCCCGTCACACGCCCATGGGAAACAAAATGCTGGAACTCGGTCAGCACCCGTCCGTTGGGTCAATGATTGAATGCCCTTCCCCCTAAAGTTGTACCACTTTTTGAGTTAGTCTCTTCT
>PVBE010981818.1_pt1 | contig 22760 bp, 21 predicted proteins | sample 1631181 | NCBI WGS metagenome assembly PVBE01 (sample SAMN08397723, study PRJNA350692) | Marine metagenome, whole genome shotgun sequencing project. | isolation source: water | place: Pacific Ocean | collected 2012-04 | reverse complement strand
CGGTTTGTTCGCGGTATGCCGAAGGTCAACCCGCTGCCAGAGGCCGTCTGGATCAACCCTCCTGATAACAAAACAACAACAGGAGACGTTGCTCACTAAATGATGATGAAAGGTGTCTCAATGTCGTTGACAGGTTCCGGACCGCCCGCGCGCCAAAATACCGTTAACAAACACTTTTCGAATAATGGATAACGATAAATGATCGATGACGCTCAGCTTGACGAACTTGGAATCGCTATTGGGGATCTGGAAGAACCTACGGCTTTGAGTATTACCGAAAATATCCTTTCGGGATCGCCGTCATCGGAAGACTTGGACAAGACGATTGTAGCGCTGCAGCGCGGCATGGAAACCGTGGGAGAGCGATTTCAGTCGGGAGAGTATTTTCTTGCCGAGATGCTTTATGCAGCGGACGTGGTCAATCTGATCATGCCCAAAATCATCTCCATGCTGGAAGATAGCGAGGATCGCAAAGTGTTGGGCACGATTCTCATCGGGACGGTGAAAGGTGACGTCCATGATATCGGCAAGAACTTGATGTCCGTCCTGTTGCGGGCGGCTGCTTTTGAGGTAGTGGATTTGGGGATCGACGTTCCAGCGGCGGATTTCATAACAGCGATCAAGGAGCACAGCCCGACGATAGTCGGACTGAGCGGTTTGCTTACGCTTTCGATCGATCCGATGAAAGAAACGATTGACGCTATCCGGGAAGCAGGGCTTCGGGATCAGGTCAAAATCGTAATCGGCGGGAATCCGGTCACCGAAAATATTCACAATATCGTGGGATCGGATAATTGGACCAATAATGCGGCAGAAGGCGTTTCCATCTGCCAAGGATGGGTGCAGGCCTAAGATGGCAATCGATCCACAAGCATTAATGCAAGAGCGCATACAGCGGCTTTCAACGACATTGTCGCTCGAGGAGCCGGATCGAGTTCCGATCTGCTTTGCGACCGAAACGTGGATAGCAAGTCACGCCGGGTTTACCGTCCAGGAGATCGCATACGACTATCCAAAGCTGATCAGCGCTTGCGAGAAGGTAATTGAAACGTATCCGCAGGACGCCTACTGGCCGCCTTTTGGCATCTGGCCGGCCCCGATTTTCGATGCGGTAGGGTCAACTCAATACACGGTTGCGGGTTCGGACATCGATGCGACATCCGCCTTTCAATGGCAGGACAGTTCGCCGATGGCGATCGAGGACTATCCGAAGTTTATCGCCGATCCCCTGAAATTCATCTATGAAGAGATGATGCCCAAACGTTCCCTGGAATTGGGAAAACCCTGGCCGCGCAACAATGTTGCATTTGCAAAAGGAGCCGTGGCTTTCGGGATGTATCTGGCGACGATGGGTGCGGCCTTCGCTAAATGGGCCGAGGTCTACGGCATGCCGGTCCTGGTTGCCGGCATATCGGATCCTCCGATGGATTATCTGTCGGATCATTTTCGCGGCTTCAACGGAATAATGATGGACATCAAACGTCATCCCGATGAAGTCGTTGCCGCCTGCGAGGCGATGTATCCTCTTGCGCTACGCATGGCGACTGCGAGCTTCGGCGGACCTCCCGCTCCGTTTCCGTGGATTTTTCTGCCGCTGCACGTTCCTACGTATCTGCGACCCGTAGACTTTGAAAAATTCTATTGGCCGACGTTCAGCCGTCTGATCAATGATCTCGCCGATGGTGGTTATAACAGCCTGCTGTTTCTCGAAGGAGATTGGGAACCTCATTTTCCTTTCCTGGCGCAATTACCGAAGGGACGCGTCCTCGGTCTGATAGAACAAAAAATCATCGAAGCAAAAAGAGCAATCGGCAACACGATGTGTCTCGCCGGGGGACTTTCGACTGACTTATTGGGATACGGCACGCCTGAAGAATGCGTTGCGCAGGCAAAGAAAGTGATTGACGCGTGCGCCCCGGGCGGCGGCTTTATTTTGGGTGCAGACAAAGCGTTGCTGTCCCCCAACGACGCGAAGCCGGAAAACCTGAAGGCCGTTACGGAGTTTGCAATGGAATATGGAGTATACCGTGGCTGATAGTACGCAAGTCGAAAAAACTGCCGACGAACAGGTACAGTTCATCATTCCCTGGGCAGAGAAGCGCAAAGAACTCGGCGGCAGCATCGCCAACGAGGAAATGGTTGCCCAGCATTGGGACATGAATGAGGAACTCGTTTTCTTTTACATCATGTGGCTCGGAACTTATTAGGGCGCGGCTCGCTCCCTATCGGTTGACTACGGCGAATCGTGCCAGTTATCGGTTCGCGCACACCTCCTGAAGGGTGCGACTTCAGCGGGCTTAAGATGGCGGAAGGGCCCCTAAATATCTGCATCTTGCGGCCGATACCCTGGTCTGGAGCGCCCTGATCATGGATTTCCCCTGCGATTGATCTCGACCTGTTTTGGATGATGTCGGCGTATCCGTTGCTTACGAGGCATTGCGGGAAACAAAGGTGAATAGAAGCGGTCTCAAAATGATTTGCGGTAGCGCCGACGCTTATTTTCGACTCGGTACGGCCTTGCTCCGGATACTGCTGGGACTGACGATCGCCGGAGGTGCACATGCCGCCATGTACCGGTGTACGGACGCAGCCGGGAATACGAGTTTCAGTGACAAACCCTGTCCGACGATGGAACAGAAAGTCATGAAAGAGCGCCGCTATCCCGCCCCGAAAAAAAAATCCCCCGGCGATGTGTCATTGCCGGAAATATCCGGTTCCGGCATCGAACCGATAAAGCCCTTGCCGGGGGGGGGCGGAAAGTCCGACGCAACAGCCCCCTGGCCAAAGCCTATCGAAACGCTGTTGCCTTGATGAAGCGTTGCGACCGGAGCGAGCTACAGGCGTTCGCTAAAAACCCTGAAAAGGAAAGCCCGGCCACCGATCTCGATTCGCTCAGCGAATCCGAGCTAAAAGAGCAATGCGTGCAGTTTGGAATGATTTTCCCCCGGGCCGACTTTAAGGATGCGACCGAAGTGATCAACGGTGATAAGGGCACGATCCAGTGGCTCACGGTCGAGACCACCCGCGAGGGCGGCGAAACGAGCACCATGCGATCCGAACAAACAGTGAATTTCATCAAGAAAGGCGGGGTATGGTGGCTGGATTAACCGAGGTAGCGGCGGCCTCGTGCATCGCCACATGAGAAATTCGGGTTTGCTATTTGGTGGCACGCATCAAATCTTTTACAGTGCCGCCTGACCGGGCACGTTACTATTTGCAGCCGCCAACAGTCCACTGGACATCCACCAATTCGTTGCCGCTCGGGGTCCGGATGCAGCTCTCGAGTGCATCGAAACCACATTGACCCGTGTCGTTGAGACGAAACCCTTTGATCCCCTCGCGTCGCAGCCCTGAGGCAATGGCGCCACGGGATCGTCACACGGGGGCGAAGGACCGGTTCTTATAGCGGGCGCTCTGACAGCGCTGAGTTGCTCCGTCGCGGCGCCCAAGGACTAAAGATCTTGGTCTGGTTCGCCGCCACAGTAAAGTGGACACCGAAAATCTAACCGCGGCAGCCGCGCTGCCTTCTACCCGACCGGCATCTACCGTGGTACCGGCGAAAATCGATAGATTCACCATCGAGCGTTCGCTTGGAGCCGGATCACAGGGAACGGTATTGCTTGCCTTCGACGAACGGCTCTCTCGTCAGATCGCATTAAAGCTGTTGCGGCCGAATGGCGCAGCACTCGAAGACAGCGAGCTCGACATCGAGGCACGCATTTCGAGCCAGTTACAGCACCCAAACCTCGTGACCCTCTATGAGGTTGGCACCTACCACCATCTCCGCTACCTCGTGTTCGAAATTGTCGATGGAGAGTCGCTCAAGGACCGGTTAGCACGCGAAGGCGGTGTGGATCCACGCGACGCCGTGATCCTGGCCAGCCAGATACTCGCGGGGGTCGCTTACCTGCACAGTCACGGAATCGTCCACCGCGACTTGAACCCGGCAAACATTCTGCTGACCAGCGACGGGATCCCCAAGATCACCGATTTCGGCATTTCGACCTGGTGCCAGACGCAGGATCCCAGCGCTCAGACCGGGGGTACCCTACGCTACATGTCTCCCGAGCCTTTCGTCGGCGCTCCGTTGGGGCCTCACTCGGACGTCTTTGCGCTCGGGGCAATTCTCTATGAATTAGTTACCGGAGAACGGCTGATGCATTGGAGCAGCCGCGATACGATCGTTCACTACATTGTCAACGGCAATCCGGACGACGAGACCGGTGCGTTGGACTGTGACCCGATCGTCCAGCGGGTAATCAACAAAGCGCTGCAACGCTCATTCGCCATGCGCTACCCTTCGGCGCGCGAAATGAAGGAAGAACTCGACACGTTTCGCGTTGCGCGCGATGGCTCCGGCGCCAGTGAATCCGCTAATCACAGCACTGTGCAGTTCCTGATCCGCCGTATGCAGCACAAGAAGGGGTTTTCGGCACTGTCCGGGCATATCACCAAAGTACTCGAACTCACCTCACAGGAAAAAGGCGCATCCGCAGAGCGTATCGCTAATATTCTGGCTAAAGATATCACCTTATCCCAACGAGTCCTGACGTCGGCGAATTCAGCTTTTTACGGCAATACCGAGATCACTACGCTATCCCGCGCGATCGTCCTTCTCGGCATCGACCAGGTGCGCATGTGCGTTACGAAAGCACTCATCGAACAACAATTCACAGACGGAGCGCCGGAGCTGCACGATGCGCTCATTCGTTCTTTCTTCAGCGCGATCGTGGCGAGAATCATCGCCCAAGAAACCGGTTTTCGGCGTACCGCGGACGCGTTTACCTGTGCCATGTTCCGCGACCTCGGACGGACTCTTACAATCCATTACTTCCCGGACGAATATTTCGCAATCCTCGAACTGGCCGCCGACCGCCTCATCGACGAGCTAACGGCATCACATGAAATCCTCGGGATCGCATACTACGAGCTCGGGACCGATGTCGCGCGAGTTTGGAAATTTCCCGCGAGCATCATTCAAGCCATGCGCCCGCTACCGCGATCCGAACTGCAGCCCGCCGCCGATGATGAAGCACAACTGGCGTTTATCGCAGCCTTCGCCAACGCGCTGTGCAACGTAGCGCTCGCCGAAGAATTGCAAACGGCAAACGAGCGGATTCGTGAGCTCATCGCGCGAGCCGAACCCTTCTGGAAATTCACCATGGAACAATGGGGGGCGGTATTCGAGGAAGCCAACAAGCTGAGCCTGAATTACGCGCGCCTGCTCAAGCTGGCAGCGGACGACCAACCGTCGTTGCGACGCCTGGCTCGCCCGTTCACCTATACGATCGACGGCGCCTCTGCTTAAATCGTGCCGATCCGCCTCATATAATAGTGCTTCAGAGGTTGGATCTTAGCGCCTCAATCGTACCGCCGATCGCGAGCCTCCGTGGTGCGCTCCGACTCGAAGCCCGTCATATCGGGCGAGCATAGCAAAACCCCGGACCCAAAAGCGCTATCGCGGCAACCAACTCGCTACCGATAATAGCGGATTCAGGCAGGGTTCAGCCGCCTGCATTTACCCTGGGTGCGTGTTCGAAGACTTCGCCCGCGAACCGGCGTAAGGTAGGAAATCATGGGCAATTCGATAGCAAACAACTCCAGTCTGTGGACGGTGACGCTGGCCCTGGTGATGATCGGCATGGGTCTGGTCCGCAGTGCAGATACGCCTGCGGCGCCGCTCACGGTGGCCGGCCAACCGACGGAGTCGAACCCACCGATGGATGGCGCGGCGCTCGAGGATTTGCTCGCCCCGGTGGCGCTGTATCCGGACGATCTGCTGGCCATCGTGCTGCCGGCTTCAACGTATCCGCTACAGATCGTACAGGCCGCTCGATTTCTCGAGGCGCGCAAAGCCGATCCGAAGTTGCAACCGGAGGATGAATGGGACGATTCGATCGTCGCCCTGCTCAACTATCCCGAGGCCCTCGCCCTGTTGAACAACGACCTGGATTGGACTTGGCGTTTAGGCGAAGCAGTACTCAACCAGCAGCCGGATGTGGTGAAGGCGGTAGAACGTTTCCGCCAGCGCGCGCATACGGCGGGCAACCTCGAAAGCGACGAGCGTAAAGTTGTCAGTCACGACAACGGCGCGATCGAAATCGCATCAAGCGACGACAGCGCGACCTATATACCCTATTACGAACCGGCGCAAGTGATCTACCCGCAATCCGTTTCTACGTATCATTACTACCCTCGAAGCTATCCGGTCTATTACTATCCCTATGGGGCCGGCAAACCGCATTATTCGAGTGGCTTCTGGGGCGTGACGACGGCTTTCACAATCGGCTGGCTCACGAATCGTCTGCACGTGCATCACCACGGATACCGCAGTCACCCCTATTTCGGGATCCGTTATCAGCGGCCTTACTATCGGCTTCATAGGTCGCACTCGCCACGCCACTACCGCGGTACCGGGCGTCGTCACCATCGCGATTATCACGGCGACTACTGGCGTGCCGGCCGCCGCCACGGCCATCGACCGCAAAACACCCCCGGCCATCATCGTGCCGATACAACCGCAAAAGGGCATGGTAGGGCAGGCGCGATCCGGCGGGGGACTACGTCGAATCTGTCTGCGCTCTCCGGCCGAGGCGCGGCAACGCTAACAAAACGGCCGCGGCGGCGCGCGACCGCTCAAACGAATCCCGGCGCTTTCGCCCCCGCGCGCGGCGCAGCACGCAATGGGCCGCGGCGCGATGCAACAACACGGCCGGAGGTGGCCACGCGGAAGCGACCTGCCTCGCGCCCCAATGCAGGCGTCACCGCAAAAAGTCGAGCCGCAGCGCAAAAAAAACACACAAGTGCGCAGCCGCTGACAACGCAACAACTGCAATCCGTTATGGCGCAGCGAGTCAAAGCCGCGCGTCGATCGGCGGCGAATCGTGGCGCCTCCAAGCGCGCGCAAACCACGGCACGCGATACGCCGCCTGCAACTGCGGCGAAACCCAAATCGCCTGCCCGCGCGAATCCGATGGGCGTCGCGCTCGCGGCGCGGCGATTCAACCGCTCTGTCGAAGCGGGGCGTACTGCAACCATATCCAGGTCGGCGGCGCGTCTCGTCCGCCGGTCCGGCAGGAATTCCGATACCGCACGACCCAGCCGGCGCGGCAACGACGCGGCCATTACGCAGCTAACTCGCAGTCCCCGATCCCGCAGTGCCCAACCTGCGATTCGCTCTGAGCGCGCCAGCGGAACTCGTGCGAAGCGGTCTGCAAAGCGGCACACGCGTGCGAGCGGTTCGTCGCGTAGGAGGCGTTGAACGCTAACAAAATCGCGCCGTCGACTGGCTAGGCCCCGCCCCGTAGCTCAATGCCTACGACCTTCGGTGGGGCGTCCAGCATTGAAGAATATGTCGTCCACGTCTCGCTTCCGACCGTTGCCTATTCGAACGAGTATTCCGCCGTCGGAAAGCTTACTTCTTTGACTTCCCTGACGTAGGTTTCGATCGCTCCCTGAATCGACCCGGCTTGCGCCATATAGTTCTTGGAGAAGCGGGTGCGTTTCCCGGGCCAGATATCGAGGATGTCATAAAGCACCAGAATCTGCCCGTCGACCTCAGGACCCGCGCCGATGCCGATGACCGGCACCTGCGCATTGTTCCTGATTTGGGCGGCCAATCCGGTCGGCACGCACTCGAGCAACAACACGTCCGCGCCCGCCGCTTCCAGCGCGAGCGCATCGTCGATCATCTTTTGAGCGGTGTCGTCCTCGCGTCCCTGAACACGGTAGGCCCCATATTTATGGATAGCCTGCGGTGTCAACCCTAGGTGCGCGCACACGGGGATCCCGCAATCGGTCAGGCGCGACACCATCGGAATCTCGAGCGCGCCCCATTCCAGCTTCACGATTTCAGCCCCACCCTCCTTCATCAGGCGCGCCGCGTTGTGCAGACAATCGTGCGCCGAAGAGTAGCTCATGAAAGGCATATCGGCCATCACCATCGCCCGCTGCGTACCGCGCGCGACCAATTGGGTGTGGTAAATCATTTCCTCGATCGTGACCGGGATAGTCGTCTCGCGACCTTGGACGACCATGCCGACGGAGTCGCCGACGAGGATGAAATCCACGCCTGCGTTATCGAGTACCGTCGCGAAGGCAGCATCGTAAGCCGTGAGCGAGGCGATCTTTTCTCCCGCTTCTTTGAGCCGTTTAAGGCCCAGTGTTGTTACCTTAGTAACATCTTTTTGTGTGCTCATGGGATAGAGGTTTTATCGTTAGGTACACCATAGTAGGAAAATCGGCCTAGGCCGACCGTGGGTTCACGGCCGCTGCTGCTCTTTACGTCCGAGCCCGACAAGGAACCGTTCGAACTCCACCGCCGCGCGCACGTGTTGTCCTTTGCCGACCGTATCCACACCATCCTCGACGACCACGTCGAACGTCACCATCGGGCCGCTGACCTCGGCCACGGTACATTTTGTCGTCACGCTGAATCCGACGGGCGTGGCCGCCAAGTGCTGGACGTTGACTAGCGTACCTACCGATATCCAACCGTCGGGCAGCAGCGGTCTGAGCGCCGCCCCGCACACCACTTCTATGTGTTGAATCATTTGCGGTGTCGCGTACACCATCGGCATTCCAGCGAGAACAAAACCGACGGTGAGTTCGTCGGTAACCTCAATCGTCTCCTCGTTCGTGGTGCCTACCGGCACGAGGTCTTCGAGTTTCATAATAATGACATCCTATTGTGCGTCGAGTTTCAAACGTAAGGAACCTCAAATAAAGGGGCTTCCCATCATCGACGGCGATACGCCGAAGAGATCTGCATGCAGGAAGAAAAACACGATAAACAAAACACCCCCGAGCGCGACAGTAAACGACTCGTTGAGCCACGGCAACGCTTGCCGTGATCGATGCAAGCCCCGGCGTTTTCCGGATCCGATCTCCAAAAAAACCAGTAGGCCGAAGCCGCCGAACATTGTCATTGCGGCCAGGTCGCTTTTTACGAGTAGATGCGCGATCGCCCAGAGCAACACACCCCAGAGAAACGGGCGGCGCGCAAACCGCTTCAGGTTCGACGGCACGACTTCGGCGGCAATACAGGCGAACGCGATGAACATGAGCGGCAATACGAGAAGGTGCAGCCATGCCGGCGGCAACCACACGAACAGATAAGCGGCGTGCGCCCTGCCGGCGACGATCAGGGCGAGACCCGCCAGCGCCAGAGCGGCGAAACCGATCCGGTAGGCGGCCGCGCCCAAGGTTCCGACCAGCCGACCGCGCAGTTCCGGGTTGGACTGCAACCGCTTGAGACCCAGAAGCAACAACAACCCCGTAATGAGAGGCGGCACTTGTGCGCGCCTTTCGGACGGCCTCAGCAGCCTTGGAGCCAGCTTTTCACAGCTGCTGCAATTTCATCAGGAGAGTCTTCCTGCAGAAAATGCAGCCCTTTCACCGTTGCCTCGCTGGTGTTCTTCCAACTACGCGCGAATGCTCCCGGGCTGCCGTTCATAATCATGCCCGGATCGCCGACAATAAACAGCTTGGGAAAATCGGCATCCTTCATGTAGGCACCGTAAGCATCCACCGTTTCACAAACGTCGACCGGCTCGCCGCCGAGCGGGATTTGACGCGGCCAGGTCAAGGTCGGCCGCCGGTCTTCGCCTTTGTTGACGAACGGGGCGCGATAGGCGTTCATTTCATCATCGGTGAGTTGCCGTATGATGGAACTTGGCAGAACCCCTTCGATAAACACATTCTTCTGGAGTACGATTTCCTCACCCTCCGGCGAGCGAAACGCGCGGAATATTTCGGTCGCCGCTTCCGGCCACTCTTTCCAGTCGAGACGCTGCACCACGGCCTCCATGTGCGCCACACCTTTGACCGCGCCGGGATGTTGACGGCACCAGTCGAAGCCGAGCGCCGAGCCCCAGTCGTGGATAACGAAGGTGACGTTCTTTTGTACGCCCAGCGCCTCCCAGGCACTGTACAAGTATTGCTGGTGCTCTTTGAACGTATAGCGGTCGGGACCCGAATCCGGCAGTTTGTCCGAGTCGCCCATGCCGATGAGATCGACCGCGAGGCAGCGGCCGAGGTCGGCGAGTTGGGGCATGATATTGCGCCACAGGTAGGAAGATGTCGGATTCCCGTGCTGAAAGACGATCGGGTCGCCCGTCCCCATCTCGACGTAGGCCATCTTGCGGCCCTTGACCTCGACAGTCTTCTTCTTTTCACGCCAGTTTTCGATATTCATTGCAAACTCTCCTCAGGCAATCACGCCGCTTTGACGTAAGTCGTTAATTTCATCCGGAAGGAAACCCGCCTCATTGAGCACGGCGTCGGAATCACCACCGATTTTCGGTGCGGCCCGCGGCACAGCGGCCGGCGTCCGGCTAAAGCGCGGCGCCGGTGCCGGCTGCAGAACGCCGTCGACTTCGATGAAGGCATTACGCGCGACGTTGTGCGGATGCTGCGGTGCTTCGTCGAGATCCAGCACCGGCGCAAAACAGATGTCGGTACCTTCCATCAAGGCGACCCACTCTTCGCGTGTCTTCGTCGCGAATGCCGCCTTGAACTCCGCTTTGAGCGCCGGCCACGCCGTTTTATCGTGCTGGGCGTCGAACGCCTTATCGTCGAGCCCTAACGTCTCGCGCAACAATGCGTAGAATTGCGGTTCGATAGAACCGATGGATATCCATTTGCCGTCGCTGCATTCGTAGCAGCCGTAAAAATGCGCTCCCCCATCCAGCAGGTTATCGCCCCGCGTGTTGGTCCACAGACCGAGATCCTTCATGCCGTAGATCATCGCCATCAGCATCGAAGCACCATCCACCATCGCAGTGTCGACGACCTGGCCCTGGCCCGAACGCGCCGCTTCGAGCAAACCACAAACCATCCCGAAGGCGAGCAGCATCGTACCGCCGCCAAAGTCGCCGATGAGGTTCAGCGGGGGGATCGGGCCACCGCCGCTTTCGCCGATCGCATTCAGGGCTCCAGTCAATGCGATGTAATTGATATCGTGGCCCGCGGCGTTCGCGAGCGGGCCGTCTTGCCCCCAACCGGTCATGCGCCCGTAGACCAATCTCGGATTGCGCTCGAGACAAACTTGAGGACCAAGTCCGAGACGCTCCATCACGCCCGGCCGATAGGGTTCGAACATCCCGTCGGCGCTTTCAATCAGTCGGAGCGCGACCTCGATACCGCGCGGATCTTTGAGGTTCAGCGCCAGCGAGCGGCGGCTGCGGCTGCCCGCACCCGGGGCGGCGCGCGATTTGCTCCCCGCCCGGTCCACCCGGACGACGTCGGCACCCAAGTCGCCGAGGAATGTCCCACACAGCGGGCCAGGCCCAATACCGGCGAATTCTACGATCCGGATCCCCCGTAGCGGTCCCATGTCTCAGCCTCCCGCCTGTCTGGCCAATGCAAGCACGCGCTCGGCCTGGGTCAGGTGCGGTTTATCCAGCATCTTACCATCGAGACTCAAGGTCCCCGCTTCCGGATTGGCCGCGAACAATGCGATCACCGCTTCGGCGTGCGCGGTTTCTTCCGCACTCGGCGTGAACGCGTCGTTGATAATGCCTACCTGGTTTGGATGAATGGCGATCTTGCCGGTAAACCCATCGCGCCGCGCGTAGTTACTCGAGGTGCGCAGACCTTCATCATCGCGGAAATCGGTGTAAACCGTATCGACCGCTTGCACGCCGGCCGCGTAGGCCGCCATCAGACATAACGATCGAGCGAGAACGTAAGGCGCGGCCATGTCGCCGTTTTCATCCCTATTGGTCGACGCGCCGATCGCGGCACTGAGATCTTCCGCGCCCCAAGCCAACGCCGACAGTCGCTCGTTGGCGTCCCGATAACCGTCGAGGGTAAGCATTGCGCCGGGCGTTTCGGTCGCTATGGGGAAGATCTTGGTGGTACCTTGCTCGATGCCATTGGCGATCTCGAGCGCATCGAGATAACACGCTAATCGATGCGAGTCTTCGACCGTTTCCGCCTTCGGCAATACCAATCCGTCGGGCTTCCCGCCGATAATGCCCGCGAGATCCTGCAATGCGTCCTTGCTGTCGAGCGGATTGATACGCACGTAGAGTTGACAAACGGACCGGTCCGCGCCCTCCAGGTATTCGCGCGTCATCTCGCGACCCACCGGGCGGCGCGCCGCCGCAACGGAATCCTCGAGATCGAGGATCAGAGCGTCGGCGCCGGTACTTTCGCCTTTGCCCAGCTTCTTTTCGCTGTCGCCGGGAACGAACAACCAGGAGCGCACCATCATGATTGCGGCCGCTTCAGCATGAGCCCGGTGCGTTTGCAGTTGGCCACGAGTTCGTCGTTTTGATTGTAGGCGAAGTGGGCGAAGGTCACGATGCCGTTGTTCGGCCGCGACTTACTCTCACGCTTATCCGCGATTTCGGTACGGAAATGCAGCGTGTCGCCGTGGAAGACCGGGCGTGGGAAACGGACCTCATCCCAACCGAGATTTCCCACCGTCGTACCGAGCGTCGTGTCGTATACCGTGACCCCGACCATCAGCGAGAGGGTAAAACAGCTGTTGACGATGCGCTGCCCAAACTCTGTTTCATTCTTACAATACTCTTCGTCCAGATGCAGCAGCGCTGGATTGTGCGTCATGGTCGTAAACAGGACGTTGTCCGTCTCGGTGACCGTGCGCCGTATCGGGTGGTCGAAGACCTGACCGATTTCAAATTCTTCGTAGAACAGACCGGGCATCGCGGGTTCCTCTTTCGTAATATGGGTTTAATCTTAAGGAACCTCTGATTAATCCTGGGACAGCCGGATTGTGATTCAAAATGGTTCGACTCAAGGCGCGGCGCGCGGGTAATAGCCAGGACTATTGGCAAGCGCCGAGACGGACGATTTTGAACGCAAGGCGGCGTTCCACGAATTAATCAGAGGTTCCTTAACTGGCAGAACACCGTATTATACGGCTTGGGAGCCCATCGCGACGCACCCATCGGCGTATTTCGAATTCCGAACGAAACGACCCCCGCCCCCCGCCGGCCATTATCCGGCACCCAGCAGATCGACGTATTGCTCGCGCAGCAGGTTCTTCTGCACTTTACCCATCGCATTGCGCGGCAGCGCGTCGACCCCGACGACGCGTTTCGGCAACTTGAAATTCGCTAATCGTTGGCCCGTAAACGCGAGAACCTCCCGTTCGTCGAACGTGACGGCCGGCGCGGCGATCACGACCGCGACCACGGCTTCGCCAAAGTCCTCGTGCGCAACGCCGATCACGGCAGCCTCCTGCACCAGAGCGCATTCGTTCAATACCCGCTCGACCTCCACCGGATACACGTTCAAGCCGCCACTGATAATGAGATCTTTCGCCCGACCGACGATCGACAGGTAACCATCAGTATCGAGGTTACCTTGATCGCCGGTGTCAAAAAAACCATCGTCGGTAAAGTCTTCGGCCGTTTTCTCCGGTTTCCGCCAGTACTCGGTAAACGCGTTGGGGCCGCGCACTTGGATCCGCCCAATCTCGTCCGGCATCGCCGTTTTACCGCCGGTATCGACGACGCGAAGCGCTACGCTCGGCAACGAAACCCCGACGGTACCGGCTTTGCGCGGGCCGTCGATGGGATTGCTGGTCAGTATCCCTGTTTCGGTCATACCGTAACGCTCTACAATCCGATGACCCGTGCGCGCCTCGAATTCGCGAAACGTATCCTCGCGTAACGGTGCCGAACCCGAAATGAATACGCGAACCGAACGACAGCTGGCCCGATCGAAGCGCTCTGATCGTAGCAACCGCGTGTAATAGGTCGGCACACCCATCATGACACTGGCCCCGGCCAATCCGTCGATGACCGCGTCGACATCGAAACGCGGCAGGTAACGGATTGTCGAGCCGCTGATCAGGGTGCAGTTCAAGGCAACGAACAAACCATGAGTATGAAACATCGGCAAAGCGTGAAGCAACACATCGCCGCCACGGAAGCCCCAGGTGGTACTCAAGTCGATGGCGTTGACGGCGATGGCGCCATGACTCAAGGGTATTCCCTTCGGCTGCCCCGTCGTTCCCGACGAATACAGCAGCGCAGCGATGTCCGCCGCGCGTTGCGGCACGACCGAATCCGCCGGTGCCGTTTTGGTATAGCCGTCTCGGAACGAACCCGCGCCGTCCGCAGCCATCGAAACCGTCCGCTCGATGCCAAGCGCGGCCGCGACCTCCTCGCCTTTGGCGGGATTCTCAGGGTCGCAGACTACCAGCGCCGGTTCGGCATCGCCAAAAAAGTACTCGAGCTCGGCGCTCGTGTAAGCCGGATTCAAAGGGTGGAATATGAACCCGCCGTGCAAACAACCGAGGTAGAGCCACAGATAGTCAACAGACTTTTCTGCCTGCACCGAAATTCTGTCGCCGGGCCGAACGCCGGCCTCGCCGAGAAACCGCGCGACCCGGCCGCTCAGCGCGAGTGCGTCACCGTAAGTGTAAGTCTCCCCGCCGGGCGTCGTTAGCAACGTTGCCGCCGCTTCCCAATGAGCCGTAAACCGCGTCAACAGGTTGCTGTCGTCGTTCGTCATCCTCTCCTTGTCCCCTCATTCCCGTGCGAAGCGCACCCGCGGCTGTCCGCGCCGGCGCTCCGAATCGGCGCCGTTCCACTACCGCGCACCGGATCGTAACAGGCTGTCGAAAAACTTCACTCGGGATATTACGGACGGCAGACAAACCGAGACCCTCCGCCGTGCGTCGATGAGTCGTGCTAATCTATCGCTCGATTGCCCAGAACACGAAAACCCCGACAATAGAGGAGGAACCCAGTGAGTACTAAATTCGTCAATCCCGACACCCTTTTCCCGACGGCCGACTTCGGTTTCAGCCATGTAGCAATTAGCGAAGGTAAGAAGTTGGTGCAGATCTCCGGCCAGGTCGCGGCCGACAAAGAGATGAATATTATCGGCGACGGTGATTTCCCCGCCCAAGTTACCGCGGCATTAGAAAACCTCGGCCACGCCTTGGACGCTGCCGGTGCGAGCAAAACCGACGTATCAAGTGCTCGTTTCCTGATCGTGGATTATTCACACGAGAAATTGGAAGCGCTCGTTGGCGGCATCAATAGTTTCTTCGGCGCGCACAAACCGGCAAGTACCTGGATAGGGGTGCAGGCCCTCGCGCTGCCTGAACTCATGATCGAAATCGAGGCGCTGGCAGTGATCGATTAATAACGGAGCGTGACGGCTTCCCAGCCTGCATATTGCACCAGCATCGCGAGATCCGGCGGAATTCGCAGCCAATGTGGGGCCGGTTTGGAGGGAGAGTGATAGCCGTAGCTATCGCTTGAGCGAAAACCGAACCACAGTGAGCGAGAAACCGTCTGAATCGCGATAGAACAACGCCGCAGTGAGTCTGCCACGGTTCGAACCTCGCCGTAATTCCGGGAATCGGACCGACTATCAACGTATTATCTAGCAGGCGTTGTTCGGCTGGCGCAATATGTAGGCTAGCGGCAAGGACGCCGCCTGCCTGGCTTGTCGATACCCGCCCGGCCGGGCGTCATAAGGAACGCGAAATCAATTCCTTCATGATCTCGTTGCTGCCCGCGTAGATCATCTGCACGCGCGAATCGGCAAAGTAGTGGGCGATCGGGTATTCCATCATGTAGCCGTAACCGCCGTACAATTGCAGGCATTCGTTGACTAAGTCGAACTGCGTCTCAGAACACCACCATTTGGCCATCGATGCCGTCTCCGCGTCGAGTTCCCCGGCGATCAGCCTCTCGATGCAGTGGTCTATGAATACCCGGGCGATCTTGGTTTCCGTCTTCTTTTCCGCCAGCTTGAACTTGGTATTCTGAAACTCGATGATTGCCTTGTCGAACGCTCTGCGCTCTTTCGTATACTCGATGGTGGCTTGGAGCGCCGCTTCCATGATCGCGACGCTGGAAAGACCGACGATGAGACGCTCGCGCGGCAACTGGGCCATGAGCTGATAAAAGCCCTGCCCCTCTTCCGAGCCGAGCAGGTTGCCTACCGGCACCCGACAATCGTCGAAAAAGAGTTCGCAGGTGTCCTGCCCCTTCATTCCGATCTTGGCGAGCGGTGGGTTGCGACTGAACCCAGCGAGACCCTCGGTATCGAGCATCACGAGCGATATTCCTTTCGCCCGCTCTTCCGGCGCCGTCTTACAAACGACGCAGACCAGGTTCGCATTATAGCCGTTGGTGATAAACGTCTTGGACCCGTTCAGTACGTACTCGTCGCCATCACGCATGGCGGTTGTTTTCACGGCCTGCAGATCCGAACCTGTCCCGGGTTCGGTCATGGCGATCGCGCTGATGATTTCACCGGTGGCCATGCCCGGAAGCCACCGCAATTTCTGTTCTTCGGTTCCGTACTTGAGTAAATAGTGCGATACGATGCTTTGGATCCCGTTACCGAAGCTCGAAATGCAGCCGCGCTGCAACTCTTCGAACGTTACCGCTTCGAAACCAAAGTCGCCGCCGGCACCACCGTATTGTTCAGGAACGTCGGAACACAACATCCCGACCTCGCCGGCTTTCCGCCAGTACTCGGGTTCCATGTGTTTCTGTTCTATCCACCGTTCACGGTTGGGGACGAACTCCGCCTCTATGAACTTGCGAACAGAATCCCGGAAGATTGTATGGTCCGCTGTCTCCCAGGGTGACTGATAGGCGTGCATCGCTCGATGTCCTTGTTTTCTTCGTTACCTTTACAATTACAATTAGGGAGCCGCTGATCAATTCATGGAAGGTCGCCTTGCGACCAAAATCGTCCAGTTCTGCGTTGCGGCGCCTTGACCGGAACAATTTTGGGCGTCAATTCGATTGCCCCAGAGTGAATCAGAGGTTTCCTAGGCCGAATGCAGTCCCAGTATCGACACGCTCGCGACATTGCGGTTCGGGGCGCCGCCGAGGTTATGGGTCAAGCCGATGGAAGGACTGTCGATCTGGCGATCGCCGGCGCGGCCGAGTAACTGCAGATACATTTCGTACGCCATCCGCAGGCCGCTCGCGCCGATGGGATGTCCGAAGCACTTCAGTCCGCCGTCCAGCTGGCAGGGCACTTCCCCGTCGCGATCGAATACGCCGTCGAGCACATCCTCGATCGCCTTGCCTTCGGGCGCGATCCCCAGATCTTCCATCACTACCAATTCGGTTACCGAGAAACAGTCGTGCACTTCCATCATGTCGACTTCTTTACGGGGATTCTCGATCCCCGCTTCGGCGTAGGCTCTCTCCGAAGCGATCCGCGTAGTCAATAAGTAGCTCCCGTCCCACGCCGTGTTGGACATCTCGAGGCCGTTGCTCGGAGCGAGTTGGATCGCCTTCACCGTCACCATGTCCTTGATACCCATAGCCTTCGCCTTTTCGACACTGGTCACGATCGCGCAAGCCGATCCGTCACTGACGCCGCAGCAGTCGAACAAGCCGAGCGGGTAGGCGATCATCGGTGCATTCAAGGCTTGTTCTTCCGTTATTTCCCGGCGCAGGTGCGCTTTCGGATTGAGTTTGCCGTTGGCGTGGCTCTTCACCGACACATGCGCCATCGCTCTTTTGAGGTCCTCCATCGGGCGTTTGTGCTTGGCAGCGTAGGCGCTGGCGAGTTGTGCAAAGTTGCCCGGAGCCGTCGAACTCGGCAGCCACAAATCGTCGAAGGTACCTTTACTGCGTTCGGGCAGCCCGCCGTAACCGGTGTCTTTCAGCTTCTCGACGCCGATCGCCATGGCGACGTCGCAGGCGCCCGCGGCGACCGCGTAGACCGCGCCCCTGAGCGCCTCGGTCCCCGTCGCGCACATATTCTCTACTCTCGTCACCGGGATGTTGGGGAGTCTCAGCGTCAAGCTCAACGGTAGCGCCGACTTACCGGCACTCTGCTCCTGGAAAAACAGTCCCAGCCAGGCCATTTCAATGTCTTCCTGCTCAATGCCGGCATCGGCGATGGCCTCCTGATAGGACTCGACCATCAATTCTTCAGGACCGCAATCCCAACGTTCGCCGAAGCGACTGCACCCCATGCCGATGATTGCAACTTTGTCTCGTATACCGTTAGCCATTGACCGTCTCCTCGTCCTGCACCGACGCCATCACCGGCGCGGGTTTCCAAAAATATCGGTGAAAATTACGTTTCTTATCAAAGTCCTTCACTCGGAACACCATCCGGACGCTCGACCCGACCTCTACCTGGCCCGGCTCGAAGTCGGTGAATTCGAGCATGATGTTGGCCCCGTCCTCGAACTCGACGTTACCGTAGATGTAGGGCGGGCTCCGTGTGTATGCCATCCAGTCTTCCGTGAAAGATTTCACCGTCCCCGTCAACCCGGAAAGGCTTTCCGGCGTTTGCGTATCGTGGGCTCCGCACTTGACGCACATTGGAGCGTGCGGGAACTGCAGCGTATTACATTGTGTACAACGACCGCCCATCATAGCGCTGATGTCCCCGCGTTTGCGATACAACGCCGATAGGGCCGTACGGTTGTCGCGTTCGGCTCGAATTCCGAAATCCATCGACAGCTGATTACGGATGGAAAGAAAAAAGGTGTAATTATCGACTACGCGTTTTTCGGCCAGATATCGCGAAGGACCGCGACTGCCCTGCAAATCGGCAAGTTTCGGCGTAGTCTCCAAAACGATAGCGTCCGCGCCCTGACCGAAACCCAGCACCAGTATCTGTTCGCCGGGCACCGCCGATTCGAGCGCCGCGGCGAGCATCAACAACGGCTGGGCGGCCCCGCAATCGCCGCAATTCGCAGACAGCGGATCAGCGAACAATTCGGCGTCGGTTCCCAGTCTCTTCGCCAACCCCCGGGCGACGTTGCTCGAGGCCGGTAAGACGATGCGATGCACTTCACCGATACTCGTTCCGGCCTGCGCTAAGGCCTCCTCGATGGCGGCCGGCACGATCTTGAAATAGCCCTCCTCCCGGACCCAGCGTTCCTCCATCGCGTAATCGTACTCGGCATCGGTGCTACGGTATTGGTCGACCAGGTCTTCGTGGATCGAGGCGACGCCTTTGAATCGTGCGATCACGTCACCCTCACCAACTAGAACCGCGGCGGCGGCATGCCCATACAGCATTTCCTGGGTACTGCCGGGCCGCGTATCTCGGCACTCGCTCGCCACCAGCAGCGTCGGTCCGTCGTCGCAAAGAGTCTTGGACAGTCGAGCCAAAGCCGAAGTTGCAGCCCGCCGACTACCGCTCAGGTCCTCGGTATGAACCGCTTTACCCGATTGCAATGCATCGGCGACGACTCCGCTGTTACTGCGGTCGAGAAAGGGCAGCGTGGTTGACGCGAGCTGTACGCCCACTATGTCCAATGATAGGTCTTTGATGCAGTCGCGTGCGGCCTCGGCGGCCATGGTGATGACATCTTCGTCCCAATTGGCAAGGGCGCGCTCGCCCTTGGCCAGCCCCTTGATCCCGGGAACGGCCCAGGACACGGCATCCGCGATCGCCCGGCGCGACATGCGCAGACGCGGGATGTAGGCACCAAAAGACAGAATTCCGGTGTTTGAAGAGTTTTTTGTTTGATTCACGTGCGTTGCTTGATCCCGATTCATTAAGGTTCAGACGCCATTATAGGGCTACCCGGGTCGAACCATAGTCCCTGCGCGCCGACAGCTCGCAAAACCACGAACGGCCTCGCGGCTAAATGGCCCCTGCGCTCCGCAAATGGGCGATTTCGTCGCCGCTGTAGCCGATCTCCTCGAGGATTCCATCAGCATCGACTCCGATCCCGGGTATTCCTTGACGCAACCCGGGCGCAGATCCGCTCATCGTTACCGGGAAATCCACCACCTCGATACCGTCGTCGAAACCGGGCATCGATACGCGTTTGAGAATCTCCATCGCCTCTACTTGCGGGTGATGCAGCGCCGCCGCCGGTGTCAGCACCGGACCGCACGGGACGCCCGCGTTTCCCATCGCCTCCAGCACGGTCTCGGTGCTCCGCTCCCCGCACCAGGCCACGAGGTGCTCACACAGGCGGTCGCGCGAAAGGCCGCGGTCATCGTCGCTCTGCAGTGTCGGATCCTCAGGCCAGTCGTCCCGCCCGATAACCCGGCACAAGCGCCCGAACATGCCGTTACCGACCACATGCAGCAGAACGTGGCCATCGCTGGTGGCGAAAATATCTGATGGCGCGGTCGTTTGCGCGCGATTGCCGGTCGGAACGCGATCGGCGGCCACCGCCGCCTGCTCGATCAGCACCGGGCTGAAAAACGTCATCGCGGTACCGAGCAAAGATGCCTGGACGTGCTGCCCGCGACCCGTGTCGCGCCGTTGATACAAAGCCGCCAAGGTTCCGAAAGCGCTGTAAAGCGCCGTGCCGAAATCGACGTACGGCGCCGCCGACTTCCTCGGCTCCCCGGTCGCCTCGGTACCGGAAAAATAGGCCGCACCAGACATTACCTGCCCGATCCCGTCGAACCCACCGCGCTCGGCCCAGGGGCCGTCATGCCCGTACGCCGTCTGCGTGGTCACGATGATGTCTTCTTTGATGGCTTTGAGCGTCTCGTAATCCAGACCCAGCGCCCGCAAGCCAGCCGGCGGGTGATTGACGATAACGATATCAGTGTTCGCGACCAGGCGTTCGATGATTTCACGGGCGCTCTCGTGCTTGAGGTCCAGACACAGGCTCCGTTTGTTTCCGGCGCTTTGGGCGAATATCGCTCCGCCGTCCGACCCCAGGGTAACGACAAATCGGTCCTCGCTGCCGCCGGGTTTTTCCACCCGGATGACGTCGGCGCCCAGGTAACCGAGAAGTGCGGCGCAATACGGACCCGCAATGTAGCGCGAAAAATCGAGGACCCGGATCCCGCTGAGTATATTTTGGTCCTGCATATCGATCGAACCCCGCTAAATTTGCCGCCAAATTAGCACACCATGTTACCCGGAATCTGAACCTGCTCCAGTACACAACCGAGTCGGTACGGCAACGCTGCCGGCAAGCAGCTACTTCGGCTGCCCAACCAGGTAGCCTCACGCGGCCCGCCCCGTTTGCAACAGCATTTTCGCACGGACCAATTTATACGATTTAACCTTTTTTGCCGTCCCGGCGGCGGTCCCTTTACCCGACGGCGGCCGATTCCGACAGCCGGCAACAGACCTCAAGTACAGTATAATATATTGCTATAATAATGCGTCTAATTATCTATTTAACAAGTATTTTTAAAGTATTTTATACATCTCACACGACAATACGAAAATCAGTACGTGCGTACTTTACCGATCGGGATCCCGGTATCTCGAGTCGATCTAAACCGTTTAATATTATACTATATCTAGAAAAAGCCACTGGCGGAAAAAGAACCGTGGGACGTACCGCGACCATTAGTCAGGCCGACGTAGCCCGAGCGCGTACCGAGTTGCGAGCGGCCGGTCTTCCCCATGGCATTACGGCGATCCGCAGGCGGATTGGACGAGGATCCCCGCAACTGATCGCCCAAATGAAGGACCTGATAACGGTTAGAAATCGAGAATACGAAGAAAGTGAAAGTACTTAATCTCCGCGCTCTTCGTGTTCTCCGTGGTTGCAATCAACCCTTCAAAGAACGGCCAAAGTCTGCTGATTTCATTTCCGTTCATAGTTCGTCTATTTGCGTATAGAAGAAGTATGAAGCCCGTATTCGGTGCATTCGAGCTCGATTGGGGGACGAGTGATGTCGGTTCTGGATCTGGAATCGGGGTGCAAAGGCGGTAGCTTTTCGTCGGACAGCCCCTCCCGTCGTCCGTCTTGCGCCTGAGCGGTGTCGAGGCGTCCGGATCCACACCGACGACGGGTTCGCCGGCACGCTTTTCGCCACGTGCCAGTCGCCACCGTGGCCGCGCCGCTCGCATCAAGGTGGGTGAGGTTCTTCTCGATCACTTCGGGATCCTCGACACACGCGATGATCCGCACCGATCCACCGCAGGCCGGGACTCTCGCGTACGATATACCGGAAATAGTTCCTGTTCTAATGTAGACGTTTCCGCTAGGTTGGATTTAGCGGCGAGGTATGAATTGTAGGCGTATCTACCATTTGTTCGATTTATTACAAATGATAACTTAGAACGCGCTCGAGCGATGGGGGATCGAATATGAACAAGTACAGCAATTCCAACGTGGTCCGTTCCCGACTTGTCAGTTTTCCACAGTTGGCGCTACTCGCTCCGATTATCTTGTAGTTTAGTGTTGCCCTTTCTTGCGTCGACCGGTACCTACGCCGGTGTGCTTGTCGTCGGTACAAACGCTTGGCGGTTACAGTTGCTCATCGGCATCCGACCACGATTACGTTGATTTGGGATCCCCGCTACCGGGAAGCGCGATTGTGCTTTGCTCACGACTGTTAACGATGCGATAGGAGCACGTTGCGCGAAACGAAGGTTCATGCGTTACGTGACCTAATTGGGGATAAAGAATGTCGAATAGGTTTACATCCAGGCAGAAACTCACCATGCAATCGCTCCCGCGATCCGCCGCATACCTCCTAGCCTTCCTGCTGACGGCCGTTGGTACGGTTAACCAGGCCAGCGCGATCAACATAGTGATCCAGCTCCAGGACGAAGGCGAAAACCCTTCGTGGGACTCGGGCGGCGGACACCTCAGAGACATCTTCGAAGCCGCAGCCATCATCTGGGAGCGGCTTCTGCCCGATTCGATGACCTACGAGATCGACGTCTATTACGAAGACCTCCCCGACTGTAAAGCGGCATTGAAAATTGACCCACCATCGGCGTCGAAAAATGACCCACCAGAAAAGGGCAAAAAAGTCAGTTTCTGTGCTTGATCCTCCAGCTGTCATTGCCGGTTTCGATGATGTCGCAATGATGTGTGACACGATCGAGTAGCGCGGTGG
>PVBE012390594.1_pt1 | contig 22765 bp, 19 predicted proteins | sample 1631181 | NCBI WGS metagenome assembly PVBE01 (sample SAMN08397723, study PRJNA350692) | Marine metagenome, whole genome shotgun sequencing project. | isolation source: water | place: Pacific Ocean | collected 2012-04 | reverse complement strand
TGCCGGAAATGTAGTGGCACATGTGAACCATGACATCGACGCCTTCAGCCAACCGTGCAAAGGCCTCGGAGGGGCCGCAATCTCCTGAAAAGGCGAAACTGCTGCCGTCGCCGTCGAGGCGATAGCCCAGGCATTCGAGATAGGGTTGGACATGGGGCACGGCGACCGCGCGGACCTGCCAGCCCGTGCCATCAATAGCCTCGCCCGACGAGATTTCCGAGACCGCCGGTGCCGGTCGCTGGCGGGGCATTACACCGCCGCGAAGCTCATAGGTCTGGGTAGAGAGTTCGTGCCGGGTCCTGGCCTCGAGATCCAAGGCAAAGGCGCCGTCTGGGCCGATCAGCCGCTCGGTCATTACCGCCGTTCCGGCCGGTCCGAAGACGCGAAGTTCCGGCACCTTGCCGTCGCTCTGGTCCCATCGGGTCAAAAGCAGGCGCAGGTAGTCGAGGCAATGATCGTAATGCAGATGGCTGAGGAAAAGGTGGCTCACCCGCGTCGGCCACTTACCGGCCTCCAGAAGCCGCTGAAAGCAGCCCGGACCATGGTCGAACAGGATCAGGTCATCGCCAACTTCCAGCATGTAGCCGGCACTCATGCGACGGCCCGAAGGCACGGGTGTGCCGGTGCCCAAAAGCGTGATCTTCATCGTCGTTCGTCGGGCCTCTCTCTAGCCACCGAGATACATTCGGCGGACATCCGCGTTGTCCAGCAGTTCCTGGCCCGTCCCTTCAAAGCGATTCTTGCCCAGTTCGAGCACATAGCCCCGATCGGCAATCTCCAGGGCTCGCGCCGCATTCTGCTCCACCAGCATGATGGTGATCCCACTGCGGGCCAGTTCCAAAATCCTCTCGAATATGTCATCCACGAAACGGGGACTGAGCCCCAGGGAAGGTTCATCCAGCATCATCATCGACGGGCGAATCATCAATGCACGTCCCATGGCGAGCATCTGCTGCTCACCGCCGCTCATGGTGCCGGCGAGCTGTTTTCGGCGCTCGGCGAGCCGGGGAAACAGAGAGAAGACGTACTCCATGGAGTCGCGGATCAATTTCTTATCTCTTTGCAGGAAGGCACCGATTTCCAGGTTTTCACGGACGGTCATCTGGTTGAAAACGATGCGTCCTTGCGGAACATAGCCGAGTCCCATACCCAGAATCTGGTCCGGCCGGAACCCGACAAGGCTCTTGTCGTTGAAGGTCATCTCACCACCCAGGTAATCGATGAAACCCATTATCACCTTGAATGTGGTGGACTTTCCCGCACCATTGGGCCCGATGACACAAACTACCTCCTTCTCCTCAACATGAAGAGAAACGTCATGCAGGATCTGGATGCGCCCGTAGGCCGCATCGATGTTCTTAAGATCCAGCATTGCCATCTTTTTGATGCCCAAAATAGGCTTCGACGACGCGTTCGTTGTTTTGGATTTCCTCGGGAACGCCTTCCGCGATATTAACCCCGGAGTCCATCACGAAGACCTTCTCACAATGGTTCATAATCAAATTCATATCGTGCTCGACGATGAGGATTGTCTTTCCCATCTCCTGAAGCTCGTGAATACGTTCCAAGAGACTCGCCAGCAGCGTCCGGTTGACTCCTGCCGCGGGCTCGTCCAAGAGGATGAGGTCAGGGTCGGTCATCAAGGCGCGGGCAAATTCCAATAGTTTTTGCTGGCCATAGGACAAGTAACCGCCGTACTCGTCCCTTAGTTTGGTGAGGGTGACGAACTCCATCAGTTCCTCGGCCCGCTCTCGAACCTCGCCCATGGGCATTTTCAGGTAGGTCACCGAGAGCAAGTTCTCGAACACCGTCATTTCCCGGTAGATGCGGGTGATCTGAAAGGTACGGGTGATTCCTTTCCTGAAAATCTGGTAGGGTTTCAATCCGGCTATGTCTTCCCCTTGGTAAATCACTTTCCCACTGTCTGGAGGAATCACCCCGGTCAAGAGATTGAATGTGGTCGTTTTTCCTGAACCATTCGGTCCGATGAGACCCGAGATCTTTCCCTTGGGAATTCGCAAATGACATCCGTCGACCGCCTTGATCCCGCCAAAATTCTTATGCAGGTCCTGGACGTCGAGTGCAATATCGTCCGTCATCGCTAGCATGTTGCTTGCCGGCATTCTTAATGAACCATCCCTTTTCTGGCCCATCCTTGATCAATGAAATATCCCACAAGACCTCGCGGCATGAAACGAGCCACCAGGATGAGAAATACACCAAAAGCGATCAAGTGCGCCTGAGGAACTTGAACCCAAACGATTTCCTGGATGGTGTAAAGCAGAATCGCCCCAATTATTGGGCCGATCACGGTGCCTTTTCCACCCAGCATCGCCATCAGTTTCATGGTGATGGTAATCAAAATAAAAAACTCTGTATCCGGGTCTATATAGAGCGTTTTGTTGGCCTGGATACCGCCGGCCATGGCCGCGAAGACCCCTGAAAGCACAAACGCGGACAGCTTGTAGAATGTCGTATTGATCCCGTTCGCCGCGGCCGCCACCTCGTCCTCGCGAATGGCATTGAGCCGCACACCATAACGGGAATGCCCGATCCAGTAGCTGACGAGAATGGTGACGACCATCAAAACCATCATGGCATAATACGTCGACATGGAATTTTCGACGTTGGGCAGAGAGATCCCCTCGCCACCGTGTGTGAGGCCATCCCAAACCGTGGCCAGGATGCGGAAACTTTCTGCCGCACCCAACATGGCGATCGCAAAATAGGGGCCTTTCAGCCGCAGTACGGGAAAGCCGAGCACGATGGCAACGACGATTGCGGCGCCCGCCGAGACAATCAGTGTGGGAATCCAATTCCAGCCGTAATCGGCCACCAGGATCGCCGAGGCGTAGGATCCGACGCCATAGAAGAGAACGTGACCGAAATTGATGTAACCCGTGTAACCGCTGATGATGTTCCAGCTCAACGCCAGCACGACGTACATCATGGTAAACATGATGAAAGAACGGTAGTAGACGTTGAGTTGGTCCGGCAGAACCATCAAAAAAAGGCACAGTCCTCCCAGATAGGCAAGGTTTCGGACGGTTTCGTGTTGTTTCAAGAAACTCTCCAGTCAGTCTATTTTTGGGCCCAGCAGCCCGCGGGGCCGGATCAGTAGCACGAAGACCATCGTGCCATAGGCGGCCATCTCCACCAGTGCCGTGCCATTAGGGACCATGAAAGAGACGAGATTTTCCAGCACGCCCAGCATGAGCGCCGCGATGAATGCGCCTATATAGTGACCGCGCCCACCAAGAACGATGATGGCAAACGCTATGACGGTGTAGGTCAATCCGGTCTCGGGGTTGAAACCGAATTGAATGGATACCAACGTGCCACCGGCGACCGCGAGGGCAGCCGCCAATCCGAAGGTAATGAGATAGACGCGCTGGATGTTAATCCCGCAGACCATGGCGACTTCGGAATTTTGAGACGTAGCCCGGATCGCCTTGCCCAACCGATGAAATTTGAGAAAGAAAAAAACGCTAAACGTGATGCCAAAAGCGATAACGAAGCTGATGACTTTGTTTTTTCCCAACCTAATGCTTTCCGTGATCTGAAAAGCGTCAGGAAAATAAGGAATGGTGTGATAGTCGGTGGAAAAAATCCACTCGACGATATTGATCATTGAGATTCCTAATCCAAATGTGATCAATAGAGGCGTGAGCTCGGGACCACCTATCACTGCGTTCAACAGCACTTTCTGCACGATGTAACCTAAGCAAAATGCCACAGGTAAAGTGATGAACATCGCCAGCAAGGGATCGATGTAGGTCCCATAGCCGAGAAATTGTGGAGCATTGAAAACCACGTAGGTGAGATAGGCGCCGAGGACGACAAATTCGCCATGGGCAACGTTGATCACCCGCATGACACCGAAGATCAACGTTAGTCCGACGGCGAACATGGCGTAAACGCCACCTTGCATGAGACCGCTCAGCGCCACCGTCGTTAAATCGGCGAGCCACTGCAAGTCGTAGATGACGTTGTCGTTCATCATGCCGACAACAAATGGCAAGGCGTAGATCACAACCAGGAATCCACTCAGGAGGTACAAACTTCGGGCGTCCGATCTTTCCATTCTGCAGAGTGTTCCTCTAGCCTGCTTTCCCGAAAATCCAGATGAGGTAGGAACCACCAATGGTCCCTACCTCATGAGTCGGATGTCTGTGTTGAACAAGAACTCGGATCGACGCACCGGAAGCCGGTGGCTTAGCTCAAGTGCTTCGCGCAGAACGTTCCAATTCCACCGGCACCTTCGTCACCGTCAACAACGCGGCGCTGCGCTGCCTGGGCGAGTACAGTTCTCTCGGGTCGAAATGACATCGCTCTCCCCGAAGGCCCTTTTATTTCCGCCAGCGAAAACCAAGGGACGTCTACCGATATCTAAGGCTCCTTATCCACCTCCCTAATGACTCGCGTGATCCCAGGGAAAGTGTCATCCGATGGTCTATCGCTCACTCCATTTCGGCATGGGCAGCTTAGCCTTGACTTGCGCCTGTTCCTTCGGCCAGACAATCATGCGTTTTCCATTTTGGATCTGGAATGTCATGCCTTGATGACGGCTGAGGCCTTTTGCATCGACCTTGTATCGACCGAACATGGTCATCACATCGATGCTCGCATAGGCGTCGCGGAGCTTCTCGCTATCGAAGCTGCCAGCATGCTTCACTGCCGCTTCCAGTACCTGCATGGCACCGTAAGCGGCGCCGGCATGGTAGTTGGGCGAGGCGCCGTACTTCTTCTTGTAGGCATCGATATACTCTTGCATTCCGGGGTATCCCAGAATGTCGGGGATGGGCTCCCATTGCGTGAAGCCGAGCACGTATTCCGCCGTGGGACCGAGGTCTTTCGCGAACCTCGGCAGGCCCGGGCCTACCGTGCTGGCAAATATCTTCAGGTCGTAGCCCATCTCGCGGAGCGTGCGGATTTGTGACGCGGCATCGGCGAAGTAGCTGTTGGAGAATATGGCTTCGGCACGTTTGCTTTTGATTTTTTGCAGCAGCGCAGTGTAATCCCCTTGCTTGCGGCTGCCGTAGTTCTCGGCGAGCACTATCTCGAGGCCGAGCTCTTTGGCCCACTTTTCCACGCCCTTGCGGGTCATGCGCGGGAAAAGAGAGTCTTCGCCGATGACGGCGATGCGCTTGACGCCGATGTCCTTGGCAAGATGAAGTGCGCCTTTCTGGTAGTTCTCGGCGTAGTCGATGGTGTTGAATACGTACTTTCTGCCTTTTTCCCAAATAACGGACGAGGCGGCAGCAAATGTAATCATGGGCATCTTGTACCGCTCGGAAATATTGGCAACCGCATCGGTGATCCCGCTTGAATAAGGAGAAGAAATGATGTCGACCTTGTCATCGGTAATCAGCTTCTCATAGAGCTTGATGGCGGTCTGCTTGTCCGACTTGTCGTCCAGGTACTTGATCTTGACTGTATGGCCCAGGAGCCCCCCGCGTTTGTTCACATCCTCGACCCACAGCTTGATCGAATTGAGGCTCCGGCCGGCCGGTTCGGAATAACGGCCGGTCTGTGAAATTGCACCACCGATCAAAACCGTGTTGTCGCCGCGGTGATCGGCAAGCGCGCCATGCGCCGCGGTCAGGCCGGCGACCAACAGGGCCCCCGACAAAAGTTTCGGCAGTAAGTGGTTCATCGCTTCAGCTCCCCTGTTCGTGGCCGTGCGCATGTCTTCAAGCATCCGCTTAGACCACAGCGTGAATAGGACCGGTACAGAATATCAGGTATCAATCGGCGTATTTCCAGCAAAATAGACTACGTCCTTTGCGGCCGATTGTACATTACCGCGGTGGCGCCACGTTTCGCGCCGCCGGCGGCGATTGGGCGCTCTTGTCGATGGCCGTCGGTTGCGCTTTGGCGGTCGGGGGGAATCGGCGGATTGCCAGCGCCGCGCCCTGGTCATGGCGCCCGAAGTGCTGCCGGTCGACGAGCCCTCGATCGGCCTCGAGCCGCGCTTCATCGACATGGTCTTCGAGATCCTCGACGATCTGCAGAACACGGAAGGCACGACCATCATCATGATCGAGCAGAACGCCAAGAAGGGTGTCGAATTCGCCGACATCGGCTATGTTTTGCTCTCGGACCAGGTGGCCATCGCCGGTTCGGGCGACGAGCTTTTGCAAGACCCCCAGGTCGGCCGCCTTTTCCTGGGCGGCTGAAGGGCGGCATAGGGCGGCACTCTTACGCTGAGGTGTTGGGCCGGAACGGCATGAATGAAGGCGCCGCAATTCTCGCCATCGGCGATATCCACCTTGGTACGGCCTGTTCGGGCCTGCCTGACGAGATTGCCGCCCTGGGTCTCGACCCCAGTGAACTGACGCCCGCCGCCGCGCTTGAGCTTTCGGTCGATTTTGCCCTTGCCGAGAAAGTCGACGCCGTGCTGTTTGCCGGCGACGTCGTGGAAAGCACGAATGCCAGGTTCGAGGCCATGCCGTCGCTCGAGGCGGGCGTCCGGCGGCTGGTGGAGGCCGGCATCGCGGTCGTCGCCGTGGCCGGCAACCATGACGTCGAAGCCTTGCCCCGGCTGGCCACCCTGATCGAGGGCTTCAGCCTGCTGGGCGCCGCTGGCCAGTGGCAGGCGAGGGCGATAACGAAGAACGGCCGCCAGGTTGCCGAGATCGTCGGCTGGTCTTTTGGCGAGCGCTTCGTGCGTGAAAGCCCGGTTGCGCGGCTTCTGAAGGAGCCGCTCGAAGCGCCATCGGCAGCCATCCCGAGGATCGGTTTGCTGCATGCCGATCTCGACGCGGCCGGCGGGCACTACGCGCCGGTCAGACGGGCCGAGCTTGAAAATACCGGCTTCGAGGCCTGGTTACTCGGCCACATCCACAAGCCTTCTCTCGACAGTCTGTCGGCGGCGCCGGCGTCCCGGCCCATCGGCTACCTGGGCTCCCTCATTGCGCTCGATCCCTCGGAGACGGGCCCACACGGTCCATGGCTGGTGACAGTAGCCAAAGACGGCAAGCTTCGGCTGGAGCAGGTGCCGCTCGCGCCTCTTCGCTGGGAGCACATCGATGTTTCCATCGACGGGCTCGAGCTTGCCGAGGACGTACCCGACAGAATCCTGGACGAGGCAGCAAACTATGTTCGCCTGCTCGGCGAAACCGATAGCGCCCCCCGCGCCCTTGGGCTGCGCGTGCGGCTGACGGGGGCCAGCAGCCAATACGCGGAAATCCGGCGACTTATGGCGGGCAGCGATTGGCGCTCGCTGAGGCGTGTCGTTGACGACACCGCGGTCTTCGTCAACAAGATTTTCGATGCCATGGAGTTGCCGCTCGACCTGGTGAGAATTGCCGCGGGAGACGATCCGGCAGCCCTGATGGCGCAACGCGTCTTGATACTTCAGCAAAACGGGAATGGCTCGCGGACCCTGCTCGAAAAGGCGCGGGCCCAATTGCGCAAGGTGGCCCAGGAGGATCTTTGGTCGCCCCTTCAGGATCATCGCCACGCCAGCGACCCGCTTGCGGACAATGCCTTGCGCGAGATGCTAATCCGGGCCGGCAAGGCGGCCCTGAACGCCATGCTGTCCGGGAGCGATCCGGCGTGAGACTCAAGCGACTTGCCGTCAACCGGCTGCCCGGAATCAGCCAGTCCTTCGAGATCGAACTGGCGGAGGCCGGATTCCACGTCGTTTTCGGGCCCAACGGGATCGGCAAATCGAGCATTTGCCGGGCCGTCGAGAGTTTGTATTGGCAAGACCGCGGGCCGGAGCCGCCAACCTCGGTCAGCGGCGAGTTCGAGTTGGACGGCGAAACCTGGTGGGCCGAGCGCGAGGGCCCGCGGCTGCGCTGGCAGCGCGGCGGCGAGGACAGCCTGGCGCCGGACCTACCCCCTTCCCACACCCGCCATTGTTTTTTCCTGCGCCTCCTTGACCTGATGGATCTCTCGCCGCATGGCACCCAAGACATCGCCTCCGAGATCCGCCGCCAGATGTCGGGCGGTTTCGATCTCGATCAGATCACCACGGACCTCTTTGCCGGCGCCGGCCCACGCCACGGCCGCAGCGAGTGGAAGGATTTCAACAGGGCATCGCTTGAGATCCAGGATGCCGAGGGAAGGCAGTCGGGCCTTCAGCGCCGCGCCGACCAACTGCAATCCCTGAACAGGGAACTCGTCGAGGCGGACCAGGGCGCGCATCGCCTGCCGGCTCTGGAACGCGCTCTCGGGCTTGCCGGGCGTCGCCAAGAACTTGCCGCCATCGAACAAGAGATGGCGATCCTGCCCGGCGCCCTGGCCAAGCTTGGCGGCAATGAGGTCGAGGAAATCGAGCGACTGCAGGCCCAGGTCGATGAGCTTGGCGAACGATCACGCGAGCTGCAAAAGCAGATGCACGATGCCAGCCAGGCGCAACGGGATATCGCGCTGCCGGGGATTTTGGAAGCTGGCGAACTTGCGGCCTGGCAGTCCAAGGCGAGCGAACTCGGCCGCTTGGAATTGGCGCTCCAGGCGGCCGCAACCGACAATCGCAGTTGTCTGGCCGAGCTTGCCGCGGCGCTCTCCGCCATGGGCGGCGGCGAGGTCGATGAGGTTGAGCTGAACCTCGATGACCATGGCCAATTGTTCGAATTCCTGCGCGACGCCGAAGCCCACAAGGCCAGGACCGGGGTCGTCGAAGAAAGGCTGCGCCTTTTGTCGCAGCTCGGCGGCCCCGAAGGCAATCAGCACAACCTCGACAAAATTCGCGATGCCGCGGATGTCTTGCGTTCCTGGCTGCGGGCGCCAGCGGCCCAATCCCTAGGCGGCCGCATCCGGGCGCGGCCATACTGGCTGGGCTTCGCTTGTGTCCTGGTTGTTGCGGGCGCCGCGCTGGGCCTCGCTGTCGATCCGCTGTTCGCCGTGCTCATGGCCATCGCTGCCGGCGTGGCCGGGCCGGTGCTGCTGCCGAGCAATCCGGGAGCCCGCGATGGCGGGCGCAAAACCGCCGAGGAGAGGTTCGCAAACCTCGGTCCCGAGGGGCCCGATATTTGGGACATTCCCTCCGTCGAGTCCCGCTTGCGCCAACTCGAGGGCGAGGCCGCAACCCTTGACGCGCATTTGCGGCGCGAGCGCGATCGTGACGTGGAACGGCAAACCCTCAAGAACGAGCTGGAAGGCTTGGCGGCGACGGAAACTGGCCTCGAGGCCAGGAGGCAGAGCCTGCAAGACGGCCTCAAACTTGCCGCCATCCGGCCCGATACGGAACTCGTCGATTTTGCCCGAGGGCTCGATCAGCTCCGCTCAGCCCGGCGCAAGCAGGTAGGTGCCGCGGCCAAGGTTGCCGACCTTGAAGCCAGGCACACGGCGCTGCTCGAGGAAATGGCCCGCATCCTCGAAGACCACGGCGAGGCAGTGCCGACAGATGCCGCAACGGCCGGGGCGCGGCTCGACAACCTGGATAGGCGTAATACGCGCCTGATCCAGGCCCAGACCGACCAACGACGGGCCGCTGAGCAACTGGAGCAGGTTGCCGGCGATCAGGCCGCGGCCGGCAAATCGCTGCGGCGCATCTACGGCCGAGCGGAGCTCGAGGACGGTGATTTGCCTGGCCTCAAGGCGCTGTTGAATTCGTTGCCCCACTATGCCGGGCTGAAGCACGCCGCCCAACGCCTGGCAAGTCAGAATGAGCTTGATCGGGCCGAGCTTGGCAAGGCCGAGGAAGCCGAACTGGCCGAAGGCAACGCCCCGGCGCTCGAGCAGTTGCATGGCGAACTTTCCCAAAAGGCCGGCAAGGCCGGAGAATTGCGGGGCGAGATAGCCGAGATCAAGGCGCAGGTGGAGGCTGCCAGAAGCACCAGCAATGTTCAGGATCTGCTTTCCCTGCGCGAGCAGGCCCGGACGAAATTGCAGGACCGCCGCTTTGAGGCGCTGTTCGAGGGCGCCGGAAGGTTTCTTGTTGGGGCCGTCGAGGAGGAACACGAGCAAACCCAGATGCCGCGCGTTTTCGAGCGCGCTCGCAACCATTTTTCGGCTTTTACCCATCATGGCTATGAACTTCGTTTGGCCAAACAGGGCCAGACGCCACGCCTGATCGCAAGCGATCTGGCGAGCGGCGAGGGGCGGGGCCTGGACGAACTTTCAGACGGCACCCGAACCCAGTTGCTGTTGGCGGCGCGACTGGCTTTCGCCGAGGAAGTCGAGGGCGGCAAAACCCTGCCCTTGTTCCTCGACGAGGCGCTCGACCAAAGCGATCCGGCGCGGTTTGCCGCCATGGTGCGCAGTCTCGGCCGGGTGGCAAAGGATCAGCAACGCCAGATCTTTTATTTCACCAGCGATCCTCTCGATATCGATCGAATCCAGCAGGCCCTGGCCGAAGAGAACTGCGAAAAGGCCACTTCCAGCGATTTGGGCCTGATTCGCACAAAGGCGGCAAGCGTCAGCGGGCCGGGGGCGCTTAAGGTCGGGCCGAGATCTTCGGTCCCGGCCCCCAACGGGGCCTCAAGCGAGGAATATGGAGCCAAACTTGGTGTCCCGGTACTGCGACCAGCCCAGGGTTTTGCCGCGCAGCATTTTTTCTATGTGCTTTGGGACGAGTTGGACTTGCTGCATGATTTCCTGGTGCACGGCATCGAGCGGGCGGGCCGATGGAAAACGGTTTCGGGCACCGCGCTGGCCGACAAGCTGGGCTCGCGCTCGCTATCTTCGCGGCAGATCGCCTTGCGGCTGGACTTGCTCGAGGTCTTTTGCGAGTTGTGGAAGCAAGGCAGAGGCCGGCCCGTCGATCGCCAGGCTCTCGAAAACAGCGCCGCCGTGACCGAGCGTTACCTCGATGACGTCGTGGCCATCGCCGCTGAATTAGGCGGCGATCCCGAGCGGCTTCTCGCCGAACTTGCGGAGAAAAAGGATCCCCGCCTGAGAGGCTTCCGAAGCGCCAGTTTCGACCAGCTGGAACGATACCTGCACGACCACGGCTACCTCGACGACCAGCCCATCCTGACCGGGGACGAACTGCAGCTGCGCGCCTTGACCAGCCCGGCAGCCAACGAACTGGCCGCCGGCCCGGCCGGCGAATGTTTGCACCGCTGGTGGAATTGGGCCGCTCAGGCGTAACCGGGCGGCGGCTGGAAGCCGGCGATTTGCTTCGCCGTCAGCTTGCAATATTCGATGGCCGTGCGGTCCTCGCCCTCCGCCGCCACGGCCTGCAGGCCCAGCGGCAGGCCCGCGGCCGTGAGGCCGGCCGGGGCCACCGTCGAGGGCAGATAGACCATACCGGGAAAGCCGGCCCAGAAGAGCTGATCGGTGGTGGCCTGCTCACGCCCGTTGACGGTGATGGTGCGCTCAAAGCGCTCGCCGGCCTGATCGTGGGGCCAGGCCGCCGAGGAGGCGGCCGGGCAGAGCAGAATATCCCAGTCCTCGAAGAAGGCCGCCCATTTGTAGCGCATGGCCTGGCGTTCGTTGTCCCAGGCCAGCCATTGCCGGTGGGGCAGTCCGGCGGCCCGCGCCACCCGCGCCAGGTATGCCGGATCGTCGGCCGCCGTCTCGGCCCGGATCTGCTCGAAGAAGGCCAGTTTGTCGGGCCTGAGGCCGGGTGAGGTGGCGGCCCATCGCAGCATTGTGAAAACCTCGAAAGCACGCGCCGTGTCGATCTCGGGCCGCGCCGTATGGCTGACCGTGGCGCCCGCCTTGGCCAGCTCGTCGGCGACGTTCTGCAGGCAATCCTGATAGGGCTGGTCGACCTCGGCCACGGCGTCGCTGAGCATCACGGCAACGCGGAAATCCTTGAGCGCGGTGCGGCGCGGCGGCGCCAGCTCGATCTTCCAGGCGGCGGCTTGCAGGACGTCCGGCCCGGCCATGACCTCTAGTGCCAGTTCCAGGTCCTCGGCGCCGCGGGCCAGCGGTCCCACGGCGGCGATATCGGGCATGGTCAGCGCGCCGGGTTTGGCCTGGCCGCGCCCGGGCACGATGCCGAATGTGGGTTTGTGGCCGAAAACGCCGCAATAGTGCGCCGGGTTGCGGATCGAGGCGCCGATGTCGCTGCCCGCCTCCAGGCCGGTCAGGCCGGCCGCCAGGGCCGCCGCCGAGCCGCCCGACGAGCCGCCCGGGGTCAACGCCAGGTCCCAGGGATTGTTGGTGGTGCCGTGGATGGCGTTGAAGCTTTGCCAATCGGCCAGGTCGAGCGGCACGTTGGTCTTGCCGAAAATCACCGCCCCGGCATCGAGCAGGCGCTGCACGACCACGGCGTTGGTCGTGGGAACGTTGTTCTGGAGGGCGGGATCGCCCCAGGTGGTGGGACTGCCGGCCAGGTCGTAGGATTCCTTCACGGTCATCGGCAGGCCGTGCAGCGCTCCCCAATCATCTCCCCGGGCAAGCGCCGCGTCGGCCGCCCGGGCACGTTCGCGGGCGGCGTCTGTGTCCATCCAGATGATGGCGTTGAGCTTGGGATTATGGGCCTCGACGCGGGCCAGGAAATGCTCGAGCAACTCGGCGGCGCCGATCTCTCCCGCCTTGATGCGCCGCACCAATTCGTGTGCCGGGGCAAAATGCAGCTCCGTCATAAGGTGTGCTCCCGCTCGGAGGATGGCTGGCTTCAGTCGGAGGCAAATTCCAGGATGACGCCGCAGGCTTCTTCCGGAGCGACGCGGACGACGCCGTCGTCGGTGCGCAGGTAGGGCACGGAGCCGGCCTCGAGGCAGGCCACTGTGGCGTCGGTGTCCGCCACCCGCAGGCTGAGCGCGGCGATCCAGGGCAGCGCCAGGTCTTCGGCCACCTTGATGCCGGGGTAGAGCAGACCGAGGTCGGTCGGCGTCACGAACATGATGCGGTCGCGGCCGGTGAAGACGGCCAGCGTGTCGTCCGTGGTCGAGCCGCTGCCGGCGCCGAAGATGGCCTCGTAGGGCTCGATCAGGCCCTCGGGATCGTCGACCACGACGGTCACCGCGGTAATGGCTTGGGCGCCGTTGGCGTGGACCTGCCATTCCGGGCGCCAGACCAAGGCCGGGTCGAGGTGCTGGGTCAGCATGAGCGTCAGGTTGGGCGTCGCCTCGGGCGGCAGGTGCAGCAGCCGAAAGCGCGGCTCGGCCGGGCCTTCGGGGAGCTCGAGCGTGCGCGAAAGATCCTCCGGTGCCGGGGCCGCCAGACCGGCAGCCGCCAGCGCCGCCGCCGCCTCGCCGGCGTCGTCGGTGGCCAGCGCCACGGCCGTCAGGCCCTGGCGGTGGTGCAGGAACTGGCGCAGCACCGGGTTGGCGGCGCTATCGTCGACGATGCTCAAAAGCTCGATGTAGTTCTGCGGGAACATCAGGCAGGTGTTGGCCGTGCCCCAGCGCGGATGCCGGCCCATTGCACTCAGGGTGAAGCCCAGACGGGCAAAGCTCCGCCGCGCCGTTTCGAGATCGTGGACGCCCACGAGGCAGTGATCGATACCGTTGATGCCATTTGCCATGGCCGCATTCTCGGGTGCCATGAGGGCGCTGTAAAGGGTGACGAGAAGCGCGCCGCCCCGTTCTTGCCCCGCTACCACGGGCGGCCTATTGTCGGCGGGCAAAATCAAGTCCACGCCCAGCCTGGAGAACGACCATGGCGGACCTCGACGACATCAAGGACGGCAAGGATTTCGGCGTCGGCATCGAGGCCCGCAACGAGGCCTTTTTCCTCAAGGGATCGGGGGCCCTGGATTGGGGCATGCAGAACCGCCTGGCGCGCATCTTCAATCCCCAGACCGGGCGCACCGTGATGCTGGCCTTCGACCACGGCTATTTCCAGGGGCCGACCACCGGCATCGAACGCATCGATCTGCAGATCGTGCCGCTGATCCCCCATGCCGACGTCTTGATGTGTACCCGCGGCGCGCTGCGAAGCTCCATCCCGGCCAGCACGCAAAAGCCCATCGTGCTGCGCTGCTCGGCCGGCCAGAGCATCCTGACCGAACTTTCCAACGAGCTCATCGGCGTCGACATCAACGATGCGCTGCGTCTCAACGCCGCCGCCATGGCGGCCCAGGTCTACATCGGCGCCGAGCACGAACACAAATCCATCGCCAACGTCATCAAGCTGATCGACAGCGGCACCCAGTACGGCATCCCCACCCTCGCCGTCACTGGCGTCGGCGCCGAGATGACCCGCGATGCCCGCTATCTCGGCTTGGCCACGCGCATCGCCGCCGAGATCGGAGCGCATTACGTCAAGACCTACTATATCGAGGAGGGCTTCGAACGCGTGGCGGCCGGCTGCCCGGTGCCCATCGTCATCGCCGGCGGCAAGAAGCTGCCCGAGCTCGAGGCCCTGACCATGGCCTCGCGGGCCATCCAGGGCGGCGCCCGCGGCGTTGACATGGGGCGCAACATTTTCCAGTCCGACTGCGCCCTGGCCATGATCCAGGCCGTCGCCGCCGTGGTCCACCGCGACGAGGCGCCGGACCAGGCGCTGCAGATGTACCAGGACCTCAAGGCCGACATCGAGGGCGGCCGCTCGGCCGCGCAATAGCGGCGCTTGGGGCCGCGCTCTGGCCCATTTGCCACCCCCACCCCAACCCTCCCCCACAAGGGGGGAGGGGGCTGTAACCGGCCGTGACTCTCATTTTTTTTACCCCTCCCCCTTGATGGGGGAGGGCAGGGAGGGGGTGTTTTTTCGTTGCAAGGAGCTCGTCTCAGCGTAAGTCCGAATTCCTTCACAAACCCTTTCGCGGGGAAGCCGAATAGGCTCAGGCCCGACCGGCGGCAAGCTTGAGCCGCCTTAAGCCAAACGCTCGAACATCTGCTCGTCGACCGCCTTGCCCCATTGCTCGGCGCTGAGCTCGCGACAGAGCGAAAAGCCGAAGTCCTGGTAAAGCCGGCGGGCGGCATCGAGGCCGGCGAAGGTCCAGAGCCAAACGCGGGCGAAACCGACGTCGTCGCAAAACGCCATGGCCTCGGTCATGAGAAGCCGGCCCAGCCCGCGGTCCTGGCAGTCCTCGGCCATGATGAACCAGCGCAGATGGGCGGCGCTGCCGTCGCCCGTCTCGCCGCCGTCGATGGTGATGGCGCCGACCATGCGATCCTCCAGATAGGCGCACCAGAAGCCGTCGAGGGCAGGATCGAAGCGTTCCAGGAATTCCCCCAGCTCACGCGCCACTTTGGCCTCGAAATAGAGCCCGAAGTCCCAGTGCCGGCTGTAGTAGTCGGCGTGCAACTCGGCCACCCGGCCCAGCGCGCCGGGCCGGTAGCCGCTGATCTCGATCTCGCTCTCGCTCATGGCGGACTCCCGAGGAATAGAGGGCGGCGCTATGATCGTCGTCGGCATAGCCTGCTGTAAAGGAGTAGCCATGGAGGCGGTCAACATCGCAGAGAAGTTCGATCTCTTTTCCGACCACTGGAAACCCCGGATCGTCGGGCGGTTCAACGACACCCACGTCAAGCTGGCCAAGCTCGAAGGCGAGTTCGTCTGGCACAGCCACGCCGATACGGACGAGTTCTTTCTTGTCCACCGGGGCGAGTTGACCATCGAGATGCGGCAGCAGTCCGTGACGCTGCGGGCCGGCGAGTTCTTCGTCGTGCCGCGGGGCGTCGAGCACCGCCCGCTGGCCGCCGCTGAGTGCGAGATCGTGATGATCGAAGCGGCCGGAACGCTGAACACGGGCGAGGCCGGCGGCAGCCGCACCGTGGCCGATCCGGAGTGGCTGTGAAGGCGATCCATTTCGTTTCCAACCCGATCTTCGATAGCGCCAGCTTTCCCCCCGAACACCCGCTGGGCTTTCGCCGCGTCGGCGCCGTGATCGAGCTTTGCCGCCTGCTGGGCTGGCTCGACGAGGAACGCCTGGTTATGGGCGACGAGGCGCCCCGGGACGTTCTCGAACGCTTCCATACGCCCGACTACCTCGATGCCCTGCAGGCCGCCGACGAAAACCAAACGGCGTCCCGCGAAGTGCGCCGGCGCTACCGCCTGGGCACGCCCGACAACCCCATCTTCCCCGGCATGTACGCCCGCCCGGCACGGGCCTGCGGCGGCTCGCTGAAGGCGGCCCAGTTGGTGCAAGCGGGCGGCGTCGCCTTTCACCCCGCCGGCGGCACCCACCACGGCCGGCCCGACCGGGCGGCCGGGTTCTGTTTTCTCAACGATCCGGTGTTCGCCATCCTGGGGCTTTTGGACGGCGGCGCCGAGCGGGTTCTCTACGTCGATTTCGACGCCCACCACGGCGACGGCGTACAGGACGCCTTCGCCGCCGAGGAACGCGTCTTCACCTTCTCCGTCCACGAGGCCGGACGCTGGCCGCGCACGGGCGATCTCGACGACCGGGGCTTGGGCCGGGCGCGCAACTTGCCGCTGCCGGCCGGCGGCAACGACAGCGAACTGGCCTGGATTTGCGAAGCGGCGCTCGGGCCCTGGCTGGCCACCACGGCGCCCGACGCCCTGGTCGTGCAGTGCGGCGCCGACGGCCTCTTCGAGGATCCGCTGTGCCGGTTGGAGTATTCCAACGCTGCCTTGTGGCAGGCCGTGGCGGATCTGGTGGTCAGCGTGCCGCGGGCCGTGGTGCTGGGCGGCGGCGGCTACCACCCCCAGGCCTTGGTGCGTTGCTGGAGCGGGCTTTGGGCCACCCTCGACGGCCGCACCGTACCCGCCGAGCTGCCGGCCCAGGCCCGGGCCTTGCTGGCCGGGCTTGGCGGCGGGCGGCAGCGGCACGCCGTCGAGCCACGGCTTTTGACCACCTTGGCCGATCCCCCTCGGCCGGGAGCCGTGCGCGACGAGGTGCGCCGGGCCGTGGCCACGATGGCGGCCGGATGAGGTTGCAGGTGACGGCGGCGGTCGTGAATTTGTTGGTGTCTACAAGGGGTTTGTGTATATAAGCAAATTCTAATAGGCAGCGCTTTCCGGGTCGGAGTGGAGATCTCGGGCAGGGGGGCGAACGAAGCCGGGACAGCGAAGATTTCATAGCTTACCTTCAGCCCCTGAAGGCGCGAGATTGGGGACGGTGAACCCGTCGATCGGGAGGAAATGCGCAATGGACGCAACGGAGAAACATGGGCTCAGCCGGCGCGGCTTCTTTGCCGCGGCCGGCGCCGGGGTCCTGGCGGCCGCGGGGGTATCGGGCTCGGCCCGGGCCGACCTGCCGAAGATGAAGGCTGCCATCGCCAAGGAATTCGGGCCCGGCCCCTACAAGAAAAACAGGGTTCATCTCAAGACGCCGATCATCGCCGAGAACGGCCGTGTGGTGCCCATTCAGGTGACCGTCGAAAGCCCCATGAGCGACAGCGACTACGTCAAGCGGGTGGGCGTCTTCGTGCAGGAAAACCCCAGCCCGGAGGTCGCCGTCTTCCATTTCACCCCGGCCTGCGGCAAGGGCTGGGTCAAGACCAATTGCCGCATGAGCAAGACCTCGCCGGTCATTGCCGTGGCCGAAATGAGCGACGGCTCGGTCCACATCACCCAAAGCACCGTCAAGGTGACCATCGGCGGCTGCGGCGGCTGAGGAACCTTGGAAGGAGATAGAAAAAATGGCATCGGCACGCATGAAGGTTCCGAAGAAGGCCGAGAAGGGTGAAGTCATCACCGTCAAGAGCCTGATCAAGCACGCCATGGAAACCGGCCAGCGCAAGGGCAAGGACGGCAAGAAGGTGCCGCGCATGATCATCAACAGCGTGGTCTGCACCTATAACGGCCGTGAGGTCTTCAAGGCCGACTGGTGGCCCGCCATCGCCGCCAACCCGTACCTGTCGTTCAACCTGCGGGCCGAGGATTCGGGCACTGTCGAGCTCTCCTGGACCGACGACGCCGGCAAGACGGTCAAGCAATCGGCCGAGATGGAAGTTATTTAGCGCCTGATGACGCCGTCCCTCCGCGGGTGAGGGATCGAAGCATTCGGAAACAGCGGGGGATACTTCGGCGTCTTCCGTTGCCGCCGGTCAGCAGAACGGAAACGCCGACATGTTGAGCCGCCGTGACTTCCTGCAGGTGACCGCGGCCGCCGCCGCGCTGTCGGCTGCGCCGGGCGGCCTGGCCCGGGCCGCCGGCAAGCAGGCCATCGGCCAGGACGAGCTCTTGGCCTTCGAGCCGCTGGGCCAGGTGACGCTCTTGAATTTCACCGACTGCCATGCCCAGATCGTCCCCATCCACTTCCGCGAGCCTTCGCTGAACCTGGGTTTCGGGGCCAACCGGGGCTTGCCGCCGCACATCACCGGCAAGCAGATGCTGGCGCACTTCGGCCTGCGCCCGGGCAGCCCCGAGGCCTATGCCTTTTCGTCGCACGATTTCGTGGCCCTGGCCCGCGATTACGGCCGCGTCGGCGGCCTCGACCGCCTGACCACTCTGGTCAAGGCCATCCGTGCCGAACGCCCGGGCAAAACGCTGCTGCTGGACGGCGGCGACACCTGGCAGGGCTCGTTGACGGCGCTGGAGAGTCGGGGCGGCGACATGGTGCGGCTGGCCAACGCGCTGGGCGTCGAGGCCATGACGGCGCACTGGGAATTCACCTACGGCGCCGAGCGCGTCATGGAACTCAAGGACAAGCTCGACTTTCCCTTCCTGGCCGGCAACGTCAAAGAGCTCGATTGGGACGACGACGTCTTCGAGCACACCGCGACCTACCAGCGCGGCGGCCTCGAGATCGCCGTCATCGGCCAGGCTTTTCCCTACACCCCCATCGCCAACCCGCGATATTTGATTCCCGAATGGTCCTTCGGCATCGAGGAGGAACGCCTGCAGGAACGCGTGACGGCGGCTCGTGAGGGTGGCGCCGACCTGGTGGTGGTGCTGAGCCACAACGGCTTCGACGTCGACCGCAAGCTGGCCGGCCGGGTCGCCGGCATCGACGTTTTGCTCACCGGCCACACCCACGATGCCATCCCGGCGGCCGTCGAGGTGGGCCGGACGCTGCTGGTGGCGGCCGGGTCGCACGGCAAGTTCCTGGCGCGTTTGGACCTCGACGTGCAACATAAGAAGGTCCGCGCCTATCGCTTCAAGCTGATCCCGGTGCTGGCCGACGCCATCTCGCCCGATGCCGAAATGGCGGCCCTGGTGGCCGAGCAGCGCGCCCCCCACAAGGCGCGGCTCGACCGCGTGCTGGGCCGCACCAGTACGACGCTTTACCGGCGCGGCAACCTGGCCGGCACCTTCGATGACCTGATTTGCCAGGCGCTGATGGCCGAGCGCGACGCCGAAATCGCGCTGTCGCCCGGCTTTCGCTGGGGGGCGACGCTGCTCCCTGGCGACGACATCACCTTCGAGGCCGTGACCAACCAGACCGCCATCACCTACGCCAACGCCTACCGCACCGAGATGACCGGCAGTTTCCTGAAAGAGGTACTGGAGGACGTGGCCGACAACATCTTCAATGCCGATCCCTACCAGCAGCAGGGCGGCGACATGGTGCGCACCGGCGGCCTGGGCTTCACCATCGATCTCGGCCGCCGGATCGGCTATCGCATCTCGGGCCTGACGCTGTTGCGCAGCGGCCAGCCCATCGAGGCCGGCAAGACCTACGTGGTCAGCGGCTGGGCCTCGGTCAACGAGGGCACCGAGGGGCCGGCCATCTACGACGTGGTGAGCAGCTACGTCGAGCACAAAAAGTTGATTCGTATGGACCCCAAGCCCCATATAAGGGTGGTTGGCCTCTGAACGATTGCGCCTGGGTCCCGGGTCTTACATGAACATTTTCGACATCAGTTACCTGGCCGCCGGCAGTGCCGGCCTGATCAGCTTTCTCTCACCCTGCGTGCTGCCGCTGGTGCCGGCATACCTTTGCTTCGTGGCCGGCACTTCGCTCGACCAGATGATGGAGGGCGAGGACGGTGTGGACAAGGTGCTGGCCCGGCGCATGGCGCTGTCGGCACTTTTCTTCGTGCTCGGATTCTCCACCGTCTTCATCTCCATGGGAGCGACGGCCTCGGCGTTGAGCGCGCTGATCTTCGACCACATCGACATCATCGGCAAAGTGGCCGGCGTCGTCATCGTGGTCTTCGGGCTGCACTACATGGGGCTCTTCCGCATCCGCATCCTGGAGCGCGAGGTGCGCTTCAATCCCCAACGCAGGCCGGCCGGCTGGCTCGGCGCCTACCTGCTGGGCCTGGCTTTCGCCTTCGGCTGGACGCCCTGCGTCGGCCCCATCCTGGCCACGATCTTGACGTTGGCCGCGTCGAGTGAATCGCTGGGCTACGGCGTTTCGCTGCTCACCGTCTATGCCTTGGGGCTGGGCATCCCGTTCATGATCGCGGCGCTCGCCATCAATCCCTTCATGAACTTCCTCAGGCGCTTCCGCCGCCACATCCGCAAGGTCGAACTGACGGCCGGCGGCCTTTTGGTGGCGACCGGCCTGATGATCTTCTTCAACAAGCTGGGCGAGTTCAGCTACTTGATTCTCGAGGCCTTTCCGGCGCTGGGAACTATCGGTTAGAGCATCGCCCGGTTAGATTTTCGCATTCTGACGGAGGCAATTTGGTCCGAGGGCAGGAGGTGGGCGCAGCGTGTAGTGGGACTACTCGCAAGCCCGCCGACGCCGCCTCGGATCAAAAGGACCCGCCGCAGGGTATCAGAATGGGTAAATCCAACCGGGCGCTGCTCTACAGCCCGTCGTAGTAGGCCTGCAGCACCTGCACGATTTCCGGCCGGCTGAATTCCAGGGGAATCTCCTCGTGGTTGGCGAACATTTCGCGCAACCGCGTGCCCGAGATATTGAGCCGCTCGTCGTCGCCGTGGGGGCAGGTGCGGCCGGTGGCCAGGCTGCCGCAGGAAAAGCAGAAAAAAGTGATATCGATCTTCAGCGGTTTGGTCTCCAGCGCCCCTGAGGGGATTTCGTCGAAGATATGCTGGGCATCGAAGGGGCCGTAATAATCGCCGACGCCGGCGTGGTCGCGGCCCACCACCAGGTCCGAACAGCCGAAGTTCTGGCGGAATAGAGCATGCAACAAGGCCTCGCGCGGCCCGGCGTAGCGCATCTCGATGGGGTAGCCGGCCTGGACCACGGTGCCGGGCACGAAATAGTTCTCCACCAGGGCGTCGATGGCGGCCACCCGCACGTCGGCCGGGATGTCGCCGGGCTTGAGCTTGCCCAGCACCTGGTGAATCAGAAGCCCGTCGCAAATCTCGACGGCGATCTTGGCCAGGTATTCGTGGCTCCGGTGCATGGGGTTGCGGGTCTGGAAGGCGGCGACGCGCGACCAGCCATTGGCGGCGAAGGCCGCGCGGGTCTCGGCCGGGCGCATGTAAAGATCGGCATGGCGGCCCGGAAGGTCGCCCTCGTCCAGCACCTGCACATGGCCGGCCAGGTTGACCTCGGGCTGGGCCATCACCTTCTCGACACCGGGGTGGGCCGGATCCTCGGTGCGGAAGACCGAACGGCATTCCAGCGCCTTGTCGATCTGGTATTTTTCCTCGAGCGTCATGAGCGCCATGATGGTGCCCGCTTCGCCGTCCACCAACGCCACCTCGTCGCCGAGCTTCAGGCCGGCAGCCAACTCGCTCGAGCAGGAAAGCGTAATCGGGATGGGCCAGAAGAGGCCGTCCTTGAGCTGCATGTCGGTGCAGACGCCGTGCCAGTCGTCGTGCCCCATGAAGCCCGCGAGCGGCGAATAGGCGCCCATCGAGAGCATCAGCAGGTCCGAAACCTCGCGGCTCGATAGCGGTATCTGGGCAAGTCCCGCGGCATGCGTTAGGGTCTCGGCGCGTTCCACCGCAGTGGCCAGTAGGGGCTTCAGCGCCCCACCATGAGGCTTTACCAGTTCCGACATGATTCCTCCCGATCTTCCCGACAATATGTTTGTTGTTGGCGGCTGGAGCCGCGATTTTTTGTAGCAGATGATAGCGGCCTCGGGCTATCATTAAATTCAAAAGATCTAATGAACGAATTGAATGTAAATTGGGTTTGTTTTTCGCTGACAAAAAAAGTTGGCTGGGTGGCTTAGTGGGGGCTATTTTCGGCGTAGGGCAGGGAATCATGAATTTATCCATATGTGACAAAGGGTTATTCGATATGAGCCAAATCCGGCGGAGGCCGGCGTGAGCAGCGATCCCGGCAGCACCATCCTGGTGGTCGGCGGCGGTATCGTCGGCATCAGCGCCGCCGTGGAGGCGGCCGAGGTGGGTTTTGACGTCGTGCTGGTGGAGCGCGAGGCCAGCCTGGGCGGCCGCGTGGCGCGGCTCAACCGCTACTTCCCCAAGCTCTGCCATCCCGCCTGCGGGCTCGAGATCAACTACCAGCGCCTGCGCCAGAACCCGCGGGTGCGAGTCATCACCATGGCCGAGGTGGCCACGATCGAGGGCCGGGTCGGCGATTTTCAGGTAACGCTCAGCACCCGGCCGCGCTACGTCACCCAGGCCTGCACGGCCTGTGGCGATTGCGCCCGGGCGGCCCAGAGCGAAGTGGCCGATGCCTTCAATTACGGCCTCTCCAAGGTGCCCGCCGCCTATCTCCCGGAGAGCCAGGCCTATCCGCTGCGCTACGTCATCGCGCCCGAGGTCATCGGCACGCCGGAGGCGGCGGCCCTTAAAGACGCCTGCCGCTACGGCGCCGTCGACCTCGACGAGCAGCCCGGCAGCATCGAGTTCAAGGTCGGCGCCGTGGTCTGGGCCACCGGCTGGCGGCCCTACGATGCCGGCCGCCTGGAATCTTATGGCTACGGGCGGCTGGCCAACGTCATCACCAACGTCGAGATGGAGCGCCTGGCCGCCCCCGAGGGCCCCACAGGGGGCCGTATTTTGCGACCCTCGGACGGACGCGAAGCGCAACGCCTGGCGCTGATCCAGTGCGCCGGCTCGCGCGATCTCAACCACCTGCCCTATTGCTCGCGGATCTGCTGCATGGCGTCGTTCAAGCACGCCGCCTATGTGCGCCAGCAATACGCCGAGGCCAGCGTCGACATCTATTACATCG
>PVBE011209137.1_pt1 | contig 22765 bp, 16 predicted proteins | sample 1631181 | NCBI WGS metagenome assembly PVBE01 (sample SAMN08397723, study PRJNA350692) | Marine metagenome, whole genome shotgun sequencing project. | isolation source: water | place: Pacific Ocean | collected 2012-04 | reverse complement strand
CTGCCGCCGCCGGACAAGAAGCTGCCGCCGCCGGACAAGAAGCTGCCGCCGCCGGACAAGAAGCTGCCGCCGCCGGACAAGAAGCTGCCAGCCCCGGACAAGAAGGTTGCTGACGACGCCAAGGTCAAGCCCGACACCAAGACGCCCACGCCGGACAAGGGCCCGGTCACGGGCGAGGCCGGCGTGGATCAGAAGGTCGCGACCGGTGACTCCGGCGGCACCACGCCCGACGCGGGCGGCGGCGAAGAAGATGACACCGGCTGCAACTGCTCCACCACGGCCGGCGGATCCAACAGCGGACTCTTCGCCCTCCTCGGCCTGCTGCTGCTCGGCCTGCGGCGCAGGCGCAGCTAGCTACTCCTTCACCACTTTTAGCACCGCCGCCGCCACCGCCGTGGCCGCCAGCTTCGCGCCCTCCGCGGAGAAGTGCGTGGCGTCGCCCCAGTACATGCCATCCGCGGGCACCGCCCGGCGCACGTCGGCGAAGGCCACGTTGTGCTCCAGGGCCAGGCGCTGGGCCGTGGCGTTGTAGGCGTCGAAGGCTCGGCTCACCTCCAGGGGGGGCAGCGCCAAAAGATCGCTGTCCACCCCCAGGGAGGCCTCGGCCTCGGTCACGGTGGGCTGCGTGCTCAGGCGCAGGGCGTGGCTGGCCAGCACCACCTTGACGCCCCGCCGCCCGGCGGCGTTTATCACGCGGTGCAGCTCGTGGGCCACGGCCTCCAGCTTGGGCGGAGTGAGGCTGCGGCCGGTGTAGTCGCCGTGGGGCGCGCCGCGGCGCTCGACCTGCCTCCGCAGCACGCGGAAGAGGGCGAGGCTGTTGAGGTGGTGCACCAGCTGGCCGGGCGGCTTCATCTCCTGGCCCACCTGGTTCCGCAGGTCGTTGGGGCCGTGGTAGATCACGAGCACGTCCGGGCGTACGGCGTCGAAGTGGCGCTCGAAGTCCATCAGGCTGCCGTGGAGCACCTCCCCCGGGATGCCCGCGTTGATCACCTCCACCGCACGCTGGGGCAGCGCCGCCTGCACCTGCTCCCCGAGCCTGGCGGGCCAGGTGCTCTGGTTGTCGGGCACGAAGATGTCGAAGGTGGATGAACCGCCCACGCACCACAGGCGCAGGGCGTTGGGCGGCCGCGGGCTGGTCAGCTCCGGGCCGCGGAAGCCGATGCTGTTGATCGAGATCTCGTAGAGCAGCCCCTTGATGCGGGCGCCGGGCTGCAGCTGGGGTCGGACGCCCGGGCGGGCAGAGCGGTAGAGCCCCGCCGGGTTGCCCATGACCTGGTAGGTGCCGTAGGGCAGCCACTCCACCGCGAAGGCCACCAGGTTCGCCAGCAGCAGCGCCGCGGCGAGCAACGCCACGGTGAAGGCGAGCTTCCTGGCGGGGCTTATCTTTCGGGCGCGGGCCATGGTCACCTCATGAAGCGGTTGCCCTTTTTTAACACGAACACCGACACGGCATCGTCCCTGGCCGCCGCCGGTCCGAAGAGCGCCCGGCACAGCGGCAGCACCCGCGACCTGGGGCCCAGCAGCCCGTGGTGCACCACGAAGCGCGTGATCCCCTTGGCGTGCAGCCTCCGGAGGTCCACGGCCAGCTCGCGCGCCAGCCGGTCCTCGCAGGCGCCCCGTATCAGGCACCGCGTCAGCGCCTCGCCGTCGCTCCCCAGCTGAAGCTCCCGCGCCGCCTTGGCCTGGAAAAACGACGCCCCGGGGCCGCGGCCTCCGTCGCTGGCCACGGCCAGGGCGTTGGTCACCAGGCTGCCCCGGGCCAGGCTGCGGGCCAGGGGGAAGCGGGCCGTGGGGAAGTTGCAGTAGACCGAGGGGCGCCCGTGGAACACCTGCCCCACGGTGTAGCGGTTGAGGGCCGAAAGATCGAAGCGCGCGGGCAGGTCGAACACGGCGAAGCGCGGCTCGGCGGGGGAGGCCAGGGCGACCACCGCTGGCGAGGCGCTCACCTGCTGGCGGGCCATGGGCCAGGGCACCCCCGACAGCAAGGCCACCTCCAGCAGCACCAGGGCCAGGCCGCCGATGTAGACGGCGCCCCGTCCGCGGAGCTTTGGTAGCAGGCCGGCCAGGCCCACGCCGGCGGCCAGGGCCACGAACAAGTGCACCAGCAAAAAGAAGCGGTAGGGGAAGTCGATGCTGTCGAAGAACGGCACCACCGTCGACACAAGGTTGTAGGGCATCAGCGCCCGCACCAGGGGTGAGTCGGTGTTGTGGTTGTGCACCATCAGGTCCGGGCCGAAGGCGAGCAGGCCGAAGAGCACCGCCGCGGCCAGGCAGGCCGCCACCACCCGGCGGCTGCCGGCGCGCAGCAGCCCCGCCGCGGCCAGCAGCGGCGCCAGGAAGCCGAGGTAGGCCAGGTGCAGGTAGACCTCGACGTCCGCGTTCTCCGGCGCCCGCGAGGCGAAGAGGAAGGCGGCGTCGGCGCGGAAGCGCATGCGGTTGGCGTTCTCGCCGTCCAGCCCCCGGGTGATGCCGGCCTCGCCGTCCATGCTCGAGAGGAAGACCAGCACCACCGGCAGCACGAGCACGGCGAAGATGGCCCCGGCGGCGGCGAAGCGCAGGGCGAGGCCGAGGATCAGCCGCCGGTCCCAGGCGTGGATCGCCAGGGCCCCAAGGAGCAGCACGAACAGCCCGCTGGCGAACATGCCGAAGTACCAGTGGCTGGCCACGGCGCAGCACCACCAGGCAGCGGCAGCACCCAGGGCCAGCAGCCCGGCCCGCCGGTGCCCCGACGGCTCGCGCGCGTCGTCGTACAGGGCCAGCAGCGCGCCGACGAACAGCGGCAGCCAGCCGATCTGCTGGATCTCGGTCACGCCGTTGTTGATGTGCCCCAGGGCCAGGGGCGACAGCCCGTAGATCCCGCCGGCCAGCAGGGCGGCCCAGCGGTCCCGGCGAGGCTGCCGCCGGCCCACCAGCCAGAACATGGCCCAGCAACCGAAGACCAGGTTGCCCGCCACCAGCACGTTGTAGCCGGCCGCCGCGCCCATGACCCAGACCACCGGGATGATCAACACGCCGCCCACGGGATCGGCCATGAACAGCTTGCTGCCGTCGGGGTAGAGCAGGTGGTTGGTGCGCAGGGGGAAGGGGCTGCCCTCGGCCGCCTGGCTGGCCTGCCAGGCGCGGAGGTTGAGCTTGGTGTACACGTCCGTGGTGTTGTTGCCCCAGATCTCGGCCCCGGGATCCAGGGGTCCGAGGAGCACCACGGCCAGGGCGGCGTAGGCCACCACGGCGGCGGCGTGGATGGCGATGCTTGATTTGTGGATCGTCATGCTGGCGCACACAAAGCAACTGGACTCGACGAGTCCGCGTAGGATAGCATAAGAAACAATTGAAAAACTCTTTTAAAACTAAACTCTTACACGTGAAGCCCTGGCTGCCGGCGGTGCTGCTGCTGCCGGTGGTGCTGGTGCAGCTCGGGTCCGGCCGCCACGTCACCGGCGACGCGCCGCATCTGCTGGGCGCGGCCATGCTCCTCGGCGCCCAGCTACGGGAGTTGTCCCTGGGCGGCTTCTTCTCCGACTGGATCACCCTGGTCGCGCCTCACCCGCCCGGCGCCTATCTGCTGCCCGCGGTGCTCTACGCCGTGGTAGGACCGGCGGACTGGGTGCCCCTGTTGGCCAGCGGCGTCTGCCTCGCGCTGACCTGGGACGCGGTGCTGCGCATACTGCGGGTCACGGGGGCGCGGGGGCAATGGGGCGTGGCGCTGTTTATCGCCGCGGCGCCCCTGGTCTGGCGGGAGGCGGAGCTGTTCGGCCTGGACCTGCTGGCCGCGGCCTTCGTGGCCCAGTGCCTGTCCCGGCTGGCGGCCTCCCGCGGGCTGGCCGTCCGCAAGGAGGCGGCGCTGGCCGGCCTGTGGCTGGGGCTCGGCTTCTGGACCAAGTACACCCTGCCCGTGTTCCTGATGGTCCCCTGCCTGGCCGTGCTGGCCGGCCTGGCCTGGGACCGCATCCGCGGCCAGAAGGTCGGCGCGCGGGTGGTCAACGGCCTGTGGTTGGTGCTGGCCATGGTGCTGTCCGCGGGGCCGCTGTTTCTGGCCCGAGGGCGAGGCATCCTCGGCTACGTCTTCCGCTCCCTGGCCCCCTCCCACGAGGAGGCGGTGACCATGGGCGGCTACCTGGCCGACGGCGCCGCGGGCATCTCGGTGGTGGACCGCCACCTGCGCTACCTCGGCGCGCTCAAGGACCTGTGGGGCTGGCCCGGCCTGGTGCTGCTGGCGGCTGGCTTCGGCCTGCTGGTGGCCTGGGCGGTGGGGGCCGCGCGCCGGGCCAGGGAGGCGGGCGAGCCGCGACCCGAGCTGCGCGCGGCGGCCCTCTGCCTCAGCTGCGCCGCCGGCGGCCTGCTGCTGCTCTCCGTCTTCGTGATCAAGCTGGACCGCTACATGCTGCCGATGCTGGCGCCCCTGTTGGCGGTTGTCGTGCCGCCGCTGTGGCGCCGCCGGTTCGCCCCGCTGCTGGTGGCCGCGGCCCTGGGGCCGGCCCTGGCCATGGTGGCCCTGGACTTTTCGGGCCTGACCCACGCCTCCCCCATGGACGGCGGCCTGGCCGGCGTGGAGGTGCACGGCGGCATCGACGCGCCGGGGCACCGGAAGATGGACCACTCGGCCAGCGACAAGCTCGGCAGCTGGGGCCGCTACCCCCTGGTGGAGGAGCGCTACCGGCCCGTCTCGCAGAACTTCGGCGCCTGGGGCCTGGAGCGGGCGCTGGCCAAGGTGGCGGCCCACCTGCCCGCCGGCGGCAGCCTCGGCTACCTGGTGCAGGAGGAGATGCGCGCGCCCTCCTTCGGGGTGCTGCTGATGTCCGCGGCCCGTGAGGGGCACCGCTGGAACATCGTCACCCTGCGGCTGCAGCACGACCCGCACCGGCCCGGGCAGATCCAGCAGACCGCCTTCGTCGGCCCCTTCTTCCGGGGCCAGGCGCCAACCTTCTCCGCGCTGCTTTCGATCCACGGCCCCGGCTGGCTCCTGGCCAGGCAGTTCGTCAAGGAGCGGCGCCTGCGCCGGGTGCACCAGCACCAGCACCAGGGCGACGTGGTGCGCGCCTTCGCGCCCGCGGGCAAGGCCCCCAAGACCCCCTGACCGCCGCTACCGTGCGCAGCGGAAGCCGGTGGTCTTGCGGCGGTTGTTGGGGAACATGAACATCGGCTCTGTGGTCCAGTGGTGCTGCAGGTCGAAGAAGAACGAGCCGCCGCGCGCCATGCGCTGAAAGCCGCGGGCCGGGCCGCGGGGGTTGACCAGCGCCTCGCCCCGGCGCTGCGCGCGCACCTGGTCCCAGGTGTCGCTGTACCAGTCGTCGGTCCACTCCCAGGCGTTGCCGAACATGTCGTCTGCGCCGTGGGGGCTGCGGCCCCGGGGGTATGAGCCCACCGGTGCCGTGGTCTCGTGGCCGTCGGTGGCGTCGTAGTTCTCCGCCCCGCTCTTGCCGTGGTTGCAGGCCGCGCCGTCCCAGGCGTCGCCCCAGGGGAAGCGGCGGCCGTCGTCGCCCCGGGCTGCCTTCTCCCACTGGGCCTCGGTGGGCAGGCGCTTGCCGGCCCAGCGGCAGTAGGCCCGGGAGTCGAACCAGCTGACCAGCGTCACCGGGTGGCGGTCCACCCCCGGCGGAGGCTGGCCGCCGGCCCAGTTGTACGGCGCGGCCCAGGGCTCTGCCACGAACGGCGCCTTGTAGCCGGTCTCGCGCACGAACCGCGCGTACTGGCTGATGGTCACCTCGGTGCGATCGATCTCGAAGGCGTCGAGGTAGACCTTGCGCCGGGTCTTACGCGGCGCCGCGCCCGCCCGCTCCAGGCCCATGAGGAAGGTGCCCGCCGGCACCCGCACCATCTCCGCCGGCAGGGACGGATCGCGCTGGCAGCCGGCCAGGGCGTAGAGCGCGAGCAGCACGCCAAAGCCGCGCCTCATCATCCCCCCTCCTTGACGCAGCGGAAGCCGAGGTTGAAGCGCCGCTCACCGGCCTCGGCGGGCTCGCGCTGGGTGGTACGTTGGCGGGAGAGCAGGCTGGTCCAGCCGCCCCCGCGGATGACGCGCCAGTGCTTGCCGTAGCGACCCCGGGTCCACTCCCAGACGTTGCCCGCCATGTGCAGCGCGCCCGAGGGGCTCTGGCCCGCCGGCATGCTGGCCGCGGCCCAGGCGCCGTCCGTCGTCGTGGGCGGCGAGTGCTTGTAGATCCAGCCGTTGGAGCGGGCAGGATCCGCGTCGGGACCCCAGGGGAAGCGGCGTCCGTCTGTGCCCCTGGCCGCCTTCTCCCACTGGGCCTCGTCGGGCAGGCGCCGCCCGGCCCAGGCACAGAAGGCCTCCGCCTCGTAATACGAAACCCGCACCACCGGGCGCTGTCCGTTCGCCGCCCGGTCCGGTGGCTTGCCCGCCTTCTGCTTCCAGGCCCAGCCCTCGACGGACCAGTGCGTGCGCTCCTCGTACCCCGCGGCCTGAAAGCGGAGGAAGCGGGCCACGGTGACCTCGGTGCGCTCCACCTGAAACCCCGGGAGCGTGATCTTCTTTTTGGGGCCCTCGTCCGGGGCCTCGGCGCTGCCGCTCCAGAACGGGCCGGCCGGCACGGGCACCAGCTGCCCCGGGGCCACGCCGGTCATGATCGGCGCCGGCGGACGCGGCCGCTCCGGGCTGTAGCGGGCCATGGCGTTGGTGCCCGCGCGCGGCGGCTCGGGCCCTCGCTTGCGCGGCGCGGAGTCTCCGCAGCGGCCCCCGCAGCCGACCAGCAGCGCGCAGCCCAGCGCCAGCGCGTCAGCGAGCCTTGGCATGGAGCTTTACCCGCGCGGGGTAGCAGCGGCGCGGGAACCTTCGCTTCTCGAGGATGCAGGCCAGGCAGAGCATTGCCACGCCAGCCGCACCATGGGATCGGACGCTCATCTCAATGGAGGCTAGCAGCTAACGGCCAGCAGCTAAAGGCCCACCCCTTTGTGTTACGGTGAACTCCGTGAGACCTCGCGCCCAAAGACCGTGGATCGGCCGGCTGGCCCGGGCGCTGGCGGGCCTGGTCGTGGGGGTGCTGTTGGCCGAGGCCGCGCTGTGGATCTACCCCCTGGACTGGCGCTTCCTCCGCGGCGGCGTGCCGCGCATGGAAAAGGAGCTGCAGGTGCACCAGGCGGTGGAGGACCCGCGCTTCCTCGTCCGCCTGCGGCCCGGCTCCCGGGGCCGCTTCACCCACGACTACGGCCCGTTCTCCGTGAAGGTCAACGCCCTCGGCTTCCGCGGCGCCGAGCGCACCGCGGCCAAAACCCCGGGCACCTTCCGCGTGATCTGCGTCGGCGGGTCCAACGTCTACGGCGCCGGCCTCGACGACCACCAGACCTGGCCCGCCCGGCTGGAGCACCGGCTCAACGCTGCTGGCGGAGGTCGCTTCGAGGTGTGGAACCTGGGCGTCAGCGGCTACAACAACCTGCAGATCTCGGCCATGGCCGAGGAGGCCCTGGCGCGCTTCAGCCCGGACCTGCTGCTGGTGGCCATGAGCAACTGGGGGCCGCGGCACTTCCTCGCCAACGCGCCGGACCTGGCCGCCAACTACCGCGCCGACCCAACCCTCTGGCTGGAGGTCTTCCCGGAGTCGTACCTCGCCTTCCCCCCGTGGCCTCCCCGGGAGGCCAGGCTGTGGCTGCTCTCTCACCTCGGGCTGTACCGGCTGGCCCTGGCCGCGCGCCTGGCCGCCAACCCGGGCGACCGGCTCACCATCCCCCGCTCCCTGGCGCCGGGCTACGCCGCCATCACGCGACGCATGCTGCGGCGAGCCGCGAAGCAGACACGGGCGGCGGTCTTCATCTGCCCCGCGGTGAAGCCGCCCACCCGCTTCGAGCCGAGCTACCGCGGCCTCGGCGTGCCGGTGATGACCCTGGACGCCGCCGGGCGCCCGCCGGAGTTTTCCACCTTCCACCCGCCGCACCACGTCATGGACTGGTACGCCGAGCGGCTGGCGCAATGGTTGAAAGCCCAGGGGTTGCTCGGGACCTGATAGGGGTCGGTGACCGAGAGGCTGGCGCCGGGCACCAAATGCCACAGACTTCAGAGTATGTCTGCTGTCCGACAGGCGGCCCGCGACGGGGCAATCCTGGCCAACCTCCTGCTGCTGGGGATCCTGCTCCCCGCCAGCCTCGCGGAGGGGGCCCCCACCCCGTCGGCCCAGGAGACCATCTTCGGCCGGCCCGTGGACCGGGGCGGGTTTCATTTCCAGATCTCCTTCGGCCTCGGGGGCGGCCCCGACTCGGTGGGTCTCTTTCACCAGATGGAGATCGGCTGGACCCTCGAGGGCGGCACCACGCTGGGAATGATCCACGCGTTCATTCAGAACGACGGGGTCTTTTCAAACCTGGGCGGACCGGACCTGTTCGGCGGCTGGATGTTTCAGGTCAAGGTACCCATCGTCTACGAGGATCTCGTCTACAAGATCGCCCTCGGTCCCGGCGGCACCCACGATCAGAGCGACGGCATTCACGCCATCTGGGGCGTGAGCTGGCTCTACGGAGTCGACCTGCACCTGCCGATCTGGCGCACCTCCGGCCCGACCCTGAGCCTGGTGGCGCTGCACGCGCTGGTGGAGGGCCGTCATCACGTCGGCGTCTCCCTCGGGCTGGGGTACACCTTCTTTTGACATCACACTCTTCACCAGCGCACCGACCCCTAACGCGGGAGCTCTATCCGTCGTCCGGTGCCCAGCCAGTCACGCGCTCGACAAGCTCTGATCCATACCAGAGGCTGGCAAGCCGCAGCTGCAGCTCGCGGGCCGATGCCTCCGGGAACTGGTCGCGGAGGCCGGCGAGGGCCATCTGCTGGGTGGCCCGGGTCAACTGTGTGACCTGCCCCAGCAGCTCGTCCGCGTCCATACGGTTGTAAGCGTCGAGGAGCATTCGCTCGATCTTGGGGTGAGTGTCTGACCAGATGACGCCCATCCTCAATCGCCATCCAACGTGCCGAGAGCTCGAGCAAGCAGATCCTCCACACCGACCTCCCGGGCCCACCGCTTCATGTGAGCCAGATCCAGGCGGTCGCCGCCTCTATGGAGCACCCCGAGTACGTCGGTCCACTGTCGATCGGACACCTCGTCCCCGAGGCGATACCACCTCAGCTTCTCGACCACGATATCCTCGGCGCTCGCCACCATCACAGTGCGGCCCTCCAGCTGCCGGGGCTCGGCTCGCCGCAAGATCTCAGCGCTGAACGCATCACCTGGCAGCGTGAAGATATCCACCTTGTACATCGACGCCAGGTGGATGATGTTGAACGATGAACGGCGCGTGATGGCGTCGTGGATCATGTCACTGTCCACGTAGAACTCGTCCTGGAGGCGCTCTACCATCGGCCGAACTTGTTGCCGATGCAGGTCAGCCACCATGTCTACATCGGCGGTGGATCGCGGCACTCCGTGGAGCGAGCTGGCCAGAGAGCCCCCCACGAGGTAGGGAATCCCCAACTCATCCAGCACCGTCGCCACCACCAGGGTGACCTCAATGGGTTGCGCGAGCACCATGACTCAACAGTAGCAGTCATCACCCGATGGACCAAGGTTCCCAGCGCACGGTTCTGGCCGTCCGGCTAACTCGATCCGTGCTCCGGCTCAGCGCTTGAGCGAGCGGTAGGGCAGGGTCTCCTTGGTCTTCTTCCACTCCTCCTGCTCCTGCTCCTGCACCTGCTCCACCACGACCTCCGGCTCGGGCGGCGCGGGGGCCACGGGCGGGCCATCCAGGGCCTGCTCCAGCTTCTGCTCCAGGCCGTCCTGGGATCCCTGGAAGAGCTCTTGCAGCTCATCGGTGATGGTCTGCTCCCTCGGCTTGCGCGCCTCCGACGGCGGCCTCGGCGGCACCACCACCCCCGCGTCCTCGGCGCCGGGCATGTTGGCCGCCTCCCGCAGGTAGACGCGGTCCACGAAGAAGCCAGCCAGGGCCTGGTCCAGCTCGTCCATGGTCTGGAAGCGACGGCGCGGCTCCTTGCGCAGGCAGCGGAGGATGGTGTTGCTGGTGTTGGCGTCGATCTCCACGTCGGGGTTCATCTGCTCGGGGGGCAGCGCCTGCTGGGAGACATGGGCTCTCAACAGCGCCACGCTGGTGCCGCCGAAGGGGGGGCTGCCGGTGATCATCTCGTAGAGCAGGATGCCGAGGGCGTAGATGTCGGTGCGGCCGTCCACGGACGGGCCGTTGATCTGCTCGGGGGCCAGGTAGGCCGGCGTGCCGAGGATCATGTTCGGGTCGGTGGCGCTCACCGAGGTGTCCATCAGCACCTTGGCCAGGCCGAAGTCCAGCAGCTTGACCAGGTCGAAGTCGCCCTCATCCTCCACCTCGAAGCGGGGTTGGGTCTGATCCGCCTCCGCCATTCGCCGCACCACCCGGCGGCGCCCGGGCCGCCGAAGGAGGAACACGTTCTCGGGCTTGAGGTCGCGGTGGATCACCCCCATCTCGTGGGCCAGGGACAGCGCCGAGACGATCTGTCGCACGATGTTCACCGCGCCGAGCACCGGCATCGGCCCCTGCTCTTGGAGGCGGTGGAACAGGCTGTGGCCCTCCAGGTACTCCATGACGAAGTAGACCTCGCCGTCGGGCGCCGTCGGGGGAGGTGCCGAAGTCGGTGACGTCCACGATGTTCGGGTGCTGCACCCGGGTGGCGGCGCGGGCCTCACGCAGCAGCTGGTCCTTGTTGCCAGCGAACTCCTTGTACTGCCTGCGGATGACCTTGATCGCCACCGGCTTGTCCAGGATCACGTGCCGGCCGCGGAAGACGATGCCCATGCCGCCCATGCCGAGGAGCTCCAGCAGCTCGTAGTTGCCCAGCCGCTGGCCGATATGCTTTTCGGCGTCTCGTGAATCCATGCAAGAAGCCTACATCATTTTTTGGTCACGGCGTAGTAGATGACCTCGTTGTCCCGCGGCCCCTGGTTCCATATTACGTGAAAACGACCGTCGGGGCCGGCCGAGATGGAGGGCAGGCTGGCCATGCCCGCGCCCTTGCCGAAGGTGCGCGGCGGCGTGTGCTTGCCCCCGCTGAGCACGGAGTACATCAGCGTGGAGCGCCCTGCGGCGGACCAGGCCCAGACCACCATCACCCGCCCGTCGCGACCGCCGGCCAGGTCGGGGTCGTAGTGACGTCCGCGCACGCCCCGGGTGATGCGCAGGGGCTTGCTCCAGGTGGTGCCCGCCGCCGTCACGCGCCCGGCGGACCAGGAGACCCCCAAGCGCACATGGTGCAGCGACGTGGTCCAGGCAGCGTGGATCCGGTCCCGGCCGAGGAAGCCGAAGTTGGGGCGCTCGGTGGACAGGGCGGCGTCGCCCACGGCCTGGATCTTGCCGTCCAGGGTCACCGCCACCTGCACCTGGCGGTAGCCGGCGCGGGGCACGATGTCGTAGCCCACCACCTGCAGGCCGCCGGGGCCGCCCATGATGGCCGCGTGCATGGCGTTTTGCCGGCCGCTGTACACCGTCACGGTGGGCCCCCACTTTCCCCTGGCCGTGCGGGTGCGGCGCAGCACCCTGGAGACGCCGCCCTCGGGCTGCCGGGGCGGGCGGGCCAGCCAGACCACCGTCAGCGCGCCGCCGGGGCCGAAGGCCAGGTGCGAGCTGGAGGTCTCCACGTTCTTCTCCGTGGAGATCTGCCGCGGGCTGGCCCAGCCCTTGGCCGTCTTGCGCGTGAGGAAGACGTCGCCGGTGAAGTCGGGCCGGGCGTGGTCGTAGCAGACCCAGGGCATGCGATCGGGACCGATGACCAGGTCCGGGCCGAGGTTGCGCCCGGTGCGCTGGCTGATGGCCACCTCCGGTCCCAGGGCCTTGCCCGCCGCGCCGAAGCGGTAGACCACCACGTCGGCCGCGCCTCGCCGCAGGTAGTAGACCGCGTGCACCCCGCCCGCGGGGTCCACCGCCACCTGGGGGCGGTGGATGCCGCCGGGGGCCCGGGCGATGACCTTCGGCGTGGTCCAGGCGTCGCCCGGCCGGGGCAACGTCACCGGGCCGTCTCCCGGGATGGCCGGCGTGGGGGCGTCCAGGTCCCCCGGTCCGCCGGGGCCGCCCGGGCCTGGCGCCCCTGGCGCGCGGTTGACCGGGGTGGGCCGGCCCAGCCGGATCACCACCCCCGCGGCGTCACCCTCCAGAGAGACCGGGTTCTTTTCGGCCTGGCCCACGCCGCCGGTGCTGGTGGGCGGGGCCCAGGCGCCGCCGGGCTGCACCGGCGCGTCAACGTCGAGAGACGACATGATCACGTAGCGGGTGCCCCGCGGCGCTCGCAAGCTGAAGGCCTGGGTCTTCTTGCCCGACGGCTTCAGCTTCAGCTGGGCCGCCGGCGAGAGCCCCGGGCCCGGGGTGTACCCGGCCGGGCCGCGGTCCATGTCCCGCACGTCGAAGGCGGTGACGTACAGCGCGCGGCCGACCAGCGCGCCGCCGTCCGGGCCGTGGACCACCCCGGTGATGGCGCCGTGGCGCACCGGCTTGACGGGGTCCGCCTTGCCCTTGACCCGCGACCGCGCGCAGCGCACGCCGCTGACCGAGCCCTCCAGGATGGCGTTCATGCGGTTCGCCGCGCGCATGTTGGTGGAGAAGGTGTTCCAGCCGCCGCCGCGCAGGACCCGCCGGGTGCCGCTGGCCGGGCCGGTGGGATCCACGCGCCGGGGCGTGCCGCGGTACACCGCGGGGTGGTACCAGTCGGCGACCCACTCCCACATGTTGCCCGCGAGCTGCAGGTGCCCGTAGGGGCCGGTGTTGAGCGCCTGCTTCGCCGGGCTGGCCTTGCCCCGGCACAGCGTGATGTCGGTGCCCATGGAGAGGCGGTGGTTGGCCAGCTTGCAGGTGGGCGCCGCCGCGCCCCAGGGGTAGGGCCGCAGGTCGCCGGCGTCGCAGCGCGCGGGATCCGAGCCGAGCTCGCAGCCGCCCCGGGCCGCCTTCTCCCACTGGGCCTCGGTGGGCAGGTCCATGCCCCGGGCGCGGCAAAACGCCCGGGCGTCGGCGAAGGAGACCCGCTCGGCGGGCAGCTCCCCTGCCGCTTTCTTGGGCGCGGGCTTTTTCTTGAACCGCGCGAAGTCGGCCCGGGAGGCCTCGGCGCGGTCCAAACAAAAAGCCGACAGCTGCACCACGTGAACGGGGCGCTCGTCCTGGCCCGCCTGCTCCGAGGCGGAGCCCATGATGAACGGGCCCGGCCGCACGAAGCGCTCGCTGGCCGGCGTGACCCTGGGGTCCTTGTCGTCACAGTCCGCGCGGTCCGCGGGCAGGGCAGGGCAGGCCCAGGCGTCGGGGAAGCCGTCCTTGTCCCGGTCCGGGCACTTGCCGGGCGAGGCCAGCTTTGGCACGGCCACGGCCAGGGCCTGTTTCCAGCTGGCCTCGGCCTTCTCCGGCCGCCCGTGGCGAGAGATCATGCCCGGGCCGAGCACCCCTGGCGGCAGCGGACCTGGGTGGCCCGGCTGGTGCTTGCCCGGTGGGCCGGGGGGGTGCGGGCCGGGGTGACCGGGGTGCGGGCCGGGGTGTCCTGGCTGGTGCGCACCCGGCGGGCCGGGCTTTTTGGCCGGGTCGACCCGAGCCGCCCCGGCCTCGGGGCCCGGCAGGCGCCGGGTCTTGCAGCCCGTGGTCAAACAGCAGATGACCAGCGCTGCAGCAGATGCACACCTATATATACGTCTCGTCATCATGGCTTCTCCGGGGCGGCGGCCACGGCCTCGGCCAGGGCCTTGCCCAGCAGCGCGTGGCCCAGGGCGTTGGGGTGCACGTGGTCCCAGAACCCGGTGATGCCCGCGCCGCGTTGGCGGAAGTAGGCCGGCCCGTCCACCAGCGGCGCCCCGGTCTGCGCGGCCACGTGCTTCATGGCTCGGCGGTAGACCGCCACCGTCTCGACGGGGGGCGCCGCGTCGAAGTCCATGGGCGCAGGCAGGATGAGGAACAGCGGCCGGGCGCCCAGGGCCGTGGCCTTCTGCGCCATCTTCCGCAGGTTGCTGATGTAGGCCCCCAGGGGGACGCGGCTGTTCTTGCCGTCTCTGGACGGGCCGATGTCGCCCCTCGACGCGATCCAGCGCACCCGTCGGGTCTGGAGCCAGGGCGCCAGGATCCGTCGCAGCACCCGGTAGCTGGCCAGCCGGCCCAGGGCGCTGCGCACCTGCAGCACGCTCTCCTGGTCCGCGTCGAAGCGCATGTCCGGGCCCTTGCGGTAGACCACGTCGCTCCAGAGGGTGGCGATGACCACCCAGGTGGGCTGCACTCGCTGGCCGTGCTTGTGCAGGGTCAGCAGGGACTGGCCCGAGTCGTGGCCCGGCACCGCCCCGATGGCCGCGGTCACCGGTCGGCCCAGGCGTTTTTCCAGGCGGCGGGCCGCCACGTTGACGAAGACCTCTCGCTCGGCCACCTTGTCGCCAAAGACCGTGGAGTCGCCCAGAGCGAAGAGCCGCTCCTCCCGCGGCCCGCGGGGCGTCAGCTCGGGGCCGCGCATGCCGAGGGCGTTGACCCGCAGGCCCATCTTGTACTGGCGGAACTCCAGCCGCGTGCCGGGGGTCAGGCCCCAGCGCCGGGCGGCGTCCGCCTGCAGGGGGTAGCCCTGGCGCTCCTTCTGCTGCAGGGCCTCCAGGCGTCGCAGGGCGGCCGGGTCCTGCTGGGGCTCGGTGGTGGGGATGGTGCGCCGGGCCGGCGGAGACACAACCTCCCACGCGCGGGCCGACAGCTCCACGATCCCTGCCAGCAGCAGCAGCGCGATCATACAAAAGAGGGCTTTTTTGACCATCAGGTCCCCTTGAGGGTACCTGTGATAATATCTCTCCACGGCCCCTGACGCCATGCCCACCACCCCTCCCGATAGCCCCAGCGACCCCCGACCCGACGACTTGGCGGCCGGCGTGGACCGCAGGGGGCTGCTGTGGGCCGCCCTGGTGCACGCCGGCGTGGCCGCGCTGCTCTACGCCGACGCCCTGCTCTCCATGGGGCGCCGCGTGGTCTCCGGCCCCGACACCGAGGTCTGGCCCTTCCTCTGGGGGCGCTACTGGATGGCCCGCAGCCTGGCCGAGGGGCAGCTCCCCCTGCGCACGAACCTGCTGGACTTCCCCGCCGGCGGCACCCTGTGGGTCAAGGATCCCGTGGCGTTTTTGCTCACCCTGCCGGTGCAGCTGGTGGCCGGCATCCCCGCGGCGTTCACCGCCTGCGGCCTGCTGCTGTTCACCCTCTCCGGCGTGGGGTTCTTTTTGCTGGCCCGCATGCTGGGGGCCGGGCGCTGGATCGCCATCACCGCCGGGTTGACCTTCGCCTTCTGCCCCCACGCCCTGGGGGAGGCCTACAACGCCAACACCGAGGCCTTCGCCGGCGGCTGGTGCGCCCTGTGGCTCTGGGCCATGCTGCGGACGGCGCGGCGGCCGCGCCCCGGCGCCGTGGCCCTGGCCGGCCTGATCCTGGCCGGTCTGTTTGTCACCAACCAGTACTTCGCCCTGGCCATGGCGGTGGTCTCGGGGCCGCTGCTCTGGCTGGACCTGCGCGGCAGGGTCGGCCGGCGGCGGTCGCTGCTGGCCGTGGGCGCGGCGGTGCTGCTCGGCCTGGCCCTCTTCGCGCCGGTGGCCTGGGTGATCCACGGGGCCATCTCGGCAACGGACAAGCTCAACACTCTGCCAGCCCAGGTGCCGCTCAAGGTGCCCAACGTCTCGGACCTCAAGCACCTGGTGCTGCCGCTGTCGGCGCTGTCCGGCCCCGGCACCCTGGGGGCGCCGTTTCAGGACCTGATCTACCCCGGCTTTTTGCTGGCCGCCCTGGCCCTGGCCGCGCCCTGGCTCGGCCCCCGGGGGCCGTGGCGCTGGGTCTTCCCCGGGTTGGGCCTCTTCTTTCTGGTCCTGAGCCTCGGCCCGGCGTTGATGGTCGACGGGCAGCTGGTGACGGCCGGCGGCGAGCCGGTGCGCCTGCCCTGGGCCTACCTCGTGTCGGGCAAGCCCCTGGTGGGCAACATGTCGCTGCCCCACCGCATGGCCATCCCGGCGGGGCTGTTCTTTTCCCTGGGCCTGGCCTGGTCTGCCGGGGGCCTCGCTCGCCGGCTGCAGCGGCGCGGCCCGCGCTGGGCGGCGGCGGCGCCGGCCCTGGCGGTGGTGGCCCTGCTGGAGATCCTGCTCTACCCGCCTTACCGCGTGCCCCTGGCCACGGTGGAGGCTGACCGCCCGGCCCACGCCCGGCTGCTGGCGGCCCTGCCCGCCCGGGGCGCGGTGCTCAACCTCCCCTTGCAATCTCACCACCACACCCTGCGCCGCTACATGTGGTGGCAGGCCGTGCACGGTCGCCCCATCGCGGCCTCGCTGCGCCACAGCAGCCACCCCACCGCCGCGCGGCGCGACGTCTGGCTGAGGCAGCTGGCCGACTTTGAAAAATACGGCAACCGCCCGCTGCCCGGGGCCGACGTCGACGCCGGCCGGCGCCTGGCCGCCATGGGCTTCGGCTTCGTGGTCTTCCACCAGCGTCGCTGGGCCAGGCTCTTTCCGCAGCAAGACGGCCCGGCATGGCGCGGCACCCTCACCCGTTCTTTGGGCCGCGGCGTGGCCCTGGCCGACGGCGCCGTTGTCTTCGCCCTGGACCCGAACGTGGCCAACACCCTGGCCCGGGAGGCGGCGCGGCTGCTGCCAGGGGAGGTGTCGCCATGAGGCGCGCCCTGCTGCCCGCGGCCCTGGCATTCAGCCTCCTCGCCGGCTGCCGCAGCGAGCCCATGCGCGAGCTGCTCCAGCCGAAGCCTTCAGCCGACTTCCAGGTCTGGGCCTTCACCTCGCCGGAACGCAAGGTCTGGACGCGCCAGGCCAGGCCCGTGGCCCACGGCTTCAGCAGCCTCGGCCTGTCCGTGGGCAGCGCGGGCGAGGTGGTGGTCATCGGCCTGCCCCACGGCGTGCCCCCCACCTGGTGGGAGGAGTTGTTTCCCGCCCTGCGGGTCTTCGGCATCACCTCCGTGGACGGAAAACGCTGGACCCCCCGCACCTGGCGCCCCGAGGGCGTTACCTCCGACGGCATCATCGATCCCCAGTGGCTGGGCGACGAGCTGTGGTACTTCGCCGTGGACGGCAAGACCGGCGACCCGGCCCTGCAGCCGGGGGACCATCACCTCTGCAGCACGCCGCCGCCCAAAAATCGGGTGTCGGGGCCCGGCCTGGCCGACCCCAGCCCGGTACGCTTCAAGGGCGCGCTGCACCTGTTCGCCACCTTCCACCCGCGCCAGGTGGTGCACTACGCCGGCCAGCCGCTGGCGGAGGTGCGCCGCTTCCCGGGCATGGACGTGCCCTACGCCTTCGTGGCCGACGGCCGGCTCTGGCTGCTGACCCAGGACATGCGCGGCGGCCCGCCGCGGCCCCTGCTTGCCAGCAGCGCCGACGGCAAGGCGTGGACGCCCTTCGTCGAGGTGCTCTCGCCCGGGGAGTTCGGCCCCGCCACCCCGGGGCACGCGGCGCGCCCGATCAAGAGCTGCACCAGCCCCGTCATGGGGCCGCTCAAGGCGGGGGGCTGGATCCTGCTCTGCGTGGAGGAGCCCTGATGATCGCGGACACCAGCCGCCGGCAGCAGGTGCTCATCGCCCTGTTCTATGTGGCGGCCGCCCTGGTCTTCTTCGGCGTCTGGCTGCAGTCCTCGCTGCGTCAGGCCGAGTATGTCGAGCCGGACGCCTACACCGCCCTCGAGCGATACCTGCTGCGATACAAGCTGAAGCTGGTGGACACGCCGACGCCCTCGGACGACGTGGTGGTGGTCTCCTTCGGCGCCCAGGCGCGCAAGCTGCTCGGCCCCTACCCCTGGCCCCGGGATCTGTACGCCGACCTGGTGCTGCGGCTGCGCAAAAGCGGCGCGCGCACCGTGGCGCCGGATCTGCTCTTCGCCGATCCCCAGCTCCGCTTCGTGTCGCCCAGCGCCTACCGCTCGTTGTTGCCGGACCTGCCGCTGGAGCAGATCCGCATCATCAACCACCGCAATTACTTTGGGGAGCTCAAAAAGAAGCTCGAGCAGCACCGCAAGCGGCTGAAGCAGGCCGGCGCGACGCCGGAGAAGCTGGCCGCCTTCCGCCTCCAGGAAAACCAGCTGTTGCTCATCGCCTCCGGCATGTCCCGGGGGGACAGCAACGCCGCCTTCGAGCGCGCCCTGAGCCGCAAGCGGGACGTGATCCTGCCCATCGACCTGAACCGTAAGGTCCGTAAGGCCAGGGTCGAGACCGGCACCGCAGAGACCCTGCAACACCACGCCGTGGCGGCCCCTGCGCTGGACGTCTCCCGCCGCTACCTGGCCACCGCGCTCTACCCCCGGCTGATGGACATCCGCCCGCGCATCGGGTTCAACGGCGTGTACCGCAAACAGCAGCCCTTCGTCTCCCGCGCCCAGGTGCTGGCCAGACACCGCCTGCGGACCTACGCCAGCCACACCGTCACGGCGGTGGCCCACTTCCTCGGCGAGGAGCTTCGCGTGGAGGGGGACGCCGCCAGCCCGCGCGTGGTCATCGGCCAGCGCCGCATCGCGCTGGAGCGCGACGGCAGCCTGCCGATCCAGTACTACGACAGGCCGGGCTGGCCCCGGGTCTACTCGGCCATCGACGTCTTCCGCGGCAAGGTCGGCGCGGCGGCGCTGCGAGGCAAGCTCGTGTTGGTGGACGTGCGCATCGGCGGCCGGACCACCGGGCAGATGCACGCCACCACGCCCCTGTCCCGGGGGGTCTGGCCCACGGAGATCAAGGCCACGGTGGCCTCCAACATGCTGCTCGGCCACCGCGGCCCCACGGTGGAGCGGCCCCGCTGGCTGCGCTGGCTCGAGGGGACCTGCGTCTGGCTCTTCGCCGCGCTCTTTGCCTGGCTGGCCCGCCGCCCGCTGACCCACAGCCTGGCCGCGGGGCCGCTGCTGGTGGCTGCCCTGGGCGCGGCGGACCTGCTGCTGGCCCTGCCCTCGGGCATCTGGTTCTCCTCGGGCATCCTGGTCATCGAGGTGCCGCTGCTGATGATCTCCAGCGTGGGCGCTCACTACCTGATCCAGCGCGCCGAGCGGCAGAAGGTGCGGCGCGCCTTCGGCTTCTACCTGCCACCCAACGTGCTGCGTCACATGCTCGACCATGAGTCCGCCCTCAAGCTGGGCGGCGCGCGGCGCAACGTCAGCATCCTCTTTTCCGACATCCGCAGCTTCACCACCATCTCCGAGCGCAGCGACCCGGAGCGGCTGGGCGAGGCGCTCAACGCTCACCTCACCGCCCTGACCCGGGTGGTCTTCGAGCACCAGGGCACCCTGGACAAGTACATGGGCGACTGCATCATGGCCTTCTTCGGCGCGCCGGTGAGCAACGAGGAGCACGCCCGCGGCGCCGTGCTGGCCGCGCTGCAGATGCAGCGCCGCCTCAAAGAGCTGCAGCCGAGCTGGCGCCGCTGCAGCGACGAGGACGTGGCCATCGGCGTGGGCGTTGCCACCGGCGAGGTCATCGTGGGCAACATGGGCTCCGAGTCGTTGTTCGACTACACAGTGGTCGGCGACAACGTCAACCTCGCCTCCCGGCTGGAGGGGCTGACCAAGGACTACGGCGTGGAGGTGCTGGTGTCACGGCAGACCCAAAACGACTGCGGTGACGCGGCGGTGTTCATGGAGGTGGACGTGGTGCGGGTCAAGGGCAAGAACGAGCCGGTGAAGATCTACGAGGCCCTGGACCGCGACGCGGTGGACGAGGAGCGGACGCGTTACATCGAGGCCTGCGAGGCGGGCATCGAGGCCTACCGCGGCTGCCGCTGGGGCACGGCCCGCGAGCACTTCTCCGCCGCCAGCCAGCTGCGCCCCGACGCGCGGCTGCCCGCGCTATACCTCGACCGTGTGGAGCGGCTGGAGGCCGACCCCCCGCCCGCGGGCTGGGACGGCGTCACCCGCTTCAGCCACAAGTAACGGCGCACAGCAAATTCCATTTTCCGGGCGTGGGGTATAGAATCGTCTGCGGAGGGACAGACCATCATGAGTGAGCAGGCCGCAGGAAGGAGGAGCGCATGAGCGACGAAGGCACCGGCAAGCGGCCCCGCAAGGACTCGGCCATGCAGCAGGCCGTGGAGGAGGACCTGCGCAACACGCGGACGTTTACCAGCAAGCTGATCGAGGCCTCGCTCAACGGCATCTTCATCTACGACCTGGATGAGGGGAGCAGCGTCTACGTCAGCCCCCGGACGACGCGGCTGCTGGGCTACACCGTCGGTGACTTCCAGGAGATGGGTCCGGAGCAGTTCTTCGCCCTCTTCCACTCCGACGATGTCGGCGCCGCCCATGAGGTCCTGGTTCGACTGCAAGGCGCAACCGACGACGACGTCCTGGAGATGGAGCACCGGTTTCGTAAAGTCGACGGGAACTGGCTCTGGTGCCTGACGCGGATCTCGGTCTTTGACCGCGACGACCAGGGAAAGGTCAAACAGGTCATGGGCACCTTCCTCGACATCAGCGAGCGTAAGGAAATGGAGGAGCAGCTGCGAGAGAGCGAGGCGCTGTACCGCGGCCTGGTGGACATGTCACCGGACATCATCGGCGCCGTGGACATGGACGGCCTCGTCCTCTTCAACTCACCGAGCGCCGTACGGATCCAGGGGATGCGCCCGGAAGAGGTGGTCGGGCAGCCGTTCGAGAACCTGGTCACGCCCGATGAGCGGCAACGGGCCGCCGAGGCGTTCGGCGACGTGATGCAAAACGGGAGCGTGGACAATTTCCGCTGCCGCATGTTGCGGGCCGACGGCAGCGCCACCATGACCGAGACCAGCGCCCGGCTGATCAGAGACGGGGCGGGCGAGCCCCGGGAGATCGTGTACATCACCCGGGACATCGAGGACCGCTGGAAGGCCGAGGAGCGCCTGCGCTACCACGCCGGCCTCATGGCCTCGGTACCCGACGCCGTGTTCTCCATGGACATGAACCGGGTCATCCAGTCCTGGAACAAGACCGCCGCTGAGCTCTACGGCTGGACAGCCGAGGAGGCGGTGGGGCGATTGGCCCGTGACGTGCTACAACCCGTTGACGACAAGGCCCAGGACGAGCGCCGGGCGGCGCTGCTCGAGCACGGGGGCTGGCGGGGAGAGGTGATCAACCGCCACCGGGACGGGCGCCTCCTCACCGTGTTGGCCTCGGTGGCTGTGTTCAAGGACGAGGCGGGTCAGCCCGCCGGCATCGTCGCCGTGTCCAGGGACATCACCGAGCGCAAACAGCTCAAGGCGCACATGGCCCAGACCGACCGCATGGCCAGCGTGGGGCTGCTGGCAGCCGGCGTGGCCCACGAGATCAACAACCCCCTGACCTACGTGCTGCAGAACGTGGCCAGCCTGGCCGAGGACCTGCCGCACCTGGCCCACGCCCAGCAGCGGCTGCAGGACGTGGTGGGCCAGGGGCGGGCTCAGGAGGTGCTGGGCGACCAGATGCACCTGCCGACCCCCGTGGAGCTGGAAGAGCTGCCACGGCTGGCAGCCGAGGCGGTGGAGGGCGCCCGGCGGGTGCGCGACATCGTGCGAGACCTCAAGACCTTCGCACGCACCGAGGACCAGGCGCTGGCGCGGCTGAACGTCAACGACGTGCTGCTCACGGCGGCCAGCATGGCGGCCAACGAGATCCGCTACCGCGCCCGCCTGGAGCAGGACCTGGCCGATGTGCCCGACATCGTGGCCAACGAGGGCAAGCTGGCCCAGGTCTTCCTCAACTTGCTGGTCAACGCAGCCCACGCCGTCGATGAGGGGGACACGGAGGGTAACGAGATCCGGCTCTGCACCCGGGAAGCCGGGGATCACGTGGAGGTGGTCATCAGCGACACGGGCAAGGGGATCCCGGCGGCGGATCTGCCGCGTCTCTTCGAGCCGTTCTTCACCACCAAGGACGTGGGCCACGGCATGGGCCTCGGCCTGTCCATCTGCCACAACATCGTGTCCGAGTGCGGCGGCGAGATCGACGTGCAGAGCGAGGAGGGGCGCGGCACCAGCTTCATCGTACGCCTGCCCATCTCGGCGCGCCGGCCCACCCCCGACGTGGTGGCCCGGCCGCCCACCTGGACGGAGGACCACGTGGACCGGGGGCGCTTCCTCATCGTCGACGACGAGGAGTTGGTGGGGCGGGCCATGGTGCGAGTGCTCAACCGGGAGCAGGACACGGTGCTGGCCACCTCGGGGGGCGAGGCCCGCGAGTTGCTGTCAAGGGACCGGGCCTTTCACGGCGTGCTCTGCGATCTGATGATGCCCGAGGTCACCGGCATGGACCTCCACGAGTGGATGGTCGAGCACACCCCCGAGCTGGCCCGACGCACCATGTTCGTCACGGGCGGGGCCTTCACCCCCCGGGCCCAGGAGTTCCTCAAGCGGGTGGAGAACCCCGTGTTGCAGAAGCCTTGCCAGCCAGCAGAGCTGCGGGAGTGGGCCCGCCGGATGGTGGAACAGCTCTAAAGCGGATTAGTCGCTTCTGGAGGTGCTGGCGCCCGGGTGCATCCATGGCCACCAAGAGGGCTGATAAAGAGGGAAGCGTGGCACTGGCTTCTGGGCGGGCAGTGGCCCAGGTCTGGCTGGCCGGCTTCTGGTCGCGCCGAGGTCCGGGCGGGCTACACGGTTGTGTAGCATCCTCGAGCCAGACTGGAGGTCTAACGCCAGGTAGCGACAGGTTGGGGGGAAAAGCGTCGTTAGATCCAGGCAGACCGCAGGTCTCATGCCAGGTCACGACAAGTTGGGGCGAAAAGCGTCGTTAGTTCCATGCAGACCAAAGATCTCACGCCAGGTCGCGACAGGTTGGGGGCAAAGCGTCCTTTTGACCCACCAGCACGGCCGCGTGGCACGGCCCGGACGCATGCTGATCCAGAAACTGGCCATTTTCACCCGAACCAGTGTACGTCCATAAACCACGGCCAGCG
>PVBE011143086.1_pt1 | contig 22771 bp, 11 predicted proteins | sample 1631181 | NCBI WGS metagenome assembly PVBE01 (sample SAMN08397723, study PRJNA350692) | Marine metagenome, whole genome shotgun sequencing project. | isolation source: water | place: Pacific Ocean | collected 2012-04 | reverse complement strand
TCCAATACCCGGCCGGATTCATCCGGCAACGACGTAAAACTTCCCTGTCGCATCTTCGCAGCCTCCTTGCTAGCGTTACGCGTTTCACACCACGTAAACTAACAGGAGGCTGCGATTTAGGCTTCATTAAACGGTATTGGCGTTAACCATGGCTCCACCGCTGAACTTCAGCCGTCGGGCCGTCACCTCATCGCGAGTGCCTATCCATTGCACATCATGTGTTCCAGAGGAATCTGTTAGATCGATCTTCACTTCCACCCGAAGTGCGAGCCGGTCAGGTAGATCGCCCGCCCGCCGTCATCGGTGAAGTATCGACCGTTCTTGGAGTGCCGTCGCAAACAGCCACAAATCCTGCCTGATAAAGTCTCCCCTTTCGGCCCTGCCCCATGTGCGATGCCGCCCACCGCGAACAGACCGACCCCTGTAGCCGCTCGCTGCATAAAAGAGCGGCGAGTGATTGTCATCTTGTTGGTGGGATTCATCATTCGTTTTCGGTTGACCGTTGTCCTATACTGATTGGCGTTTTGAAGCCCGCCGTTTCACAGCTTGACGCGAAGACGTCATGATAAGTTCCGCCGCTAAGCCACCGCAAGGAAGATTGCAGGCCCCGCGCAATTGCGTTCGAATAGCTGCGTCAAACTCATCCGATCAACCAACCACCGATATCTCTTAGGAGCACAATCATGTATCACGGCGATATTTCCAGCAGTGCAGACACAGTTGGAGTCGCGGTCGTTAATTACAAGATGCCGCGTCTGCACACCAAGCAGGAAGTCATCGAGAACGCAGAGAACATTGCGCGCGTCATCGATGGCATGAAAGTCGGCCTGCCGGGAATGGACCTCGCGGTATTTCCTGAATACAGCACGCACGGCATCATGTACGACCACAACGAGATGATGGAGACGGCGTCAGAAATCCCTGGTGAAGAAACCGAGATCTTTGCCCTTGCCTGTCGCCGCAACAACACGTGGGGCGTCTTTTCGCTGACGGGCGAGCGGCATGAGGAGCATCCAGAAAAGGTTCCTTACAACACTTTGATCCTGATCAACGACCAAGGCGAGATCGTGCAGAAGTATCGCAAGATCATGCCGTGGTGCCCCATCGAAGGTTGGTATCCTGGCGATTGCACCTATGTCTCGGACGGTCCGAAAGGACTGAAGATCAGTTTGATCATTTGCGACGACGGTAACTACCCCGAAATTTGGCGGGACTGCGCGATGAAGGGTGCTGAACTGATCGTACGTTGCCAGGGATACATGTACCCGGCCAAGGAGCAGCAAGTCATGGTTTCCAAGACCATGGCCTGGATGAACAATTGTTACGTCGCGGTAGCCAACGCGACGGGCTTTGATGGCGTCTACTCGTACTTTGGACACTCGGCAGTCATCGGCTTCGACGGCCGCACGCTCGGCGAGTGCGGCACAGAAGAGAACGGGATCCAGTACGCTGCGATTTCGAGATCGTTGATCCGCGACTTTCGTGCCAACGCCCAGTCGCAGAATCACCTGTTCAAGTTGCTACACCGTGGCTATACGGGGATGCTCAACTCAGGCGAAGGCGAGCGGGGCGTAGCGGAATGTCCGTATGAGTTTTATCGTAACTGGGTGCAGAACGCGGAGGTAGCGCGCCAGGAAGTGGAAGGAATCACTCGCAAATCGGTTGGGACATCCGAGTGTCCTATCCCTGGAGTCCCATACGAAGAAGCCGCTGATTAGTCCGTCTTGAACCCAAGTCCTACGGAGTTTGTTAGATTGCCGTCTGATTCGTTGAACTGTTGAATGAAAGGATCGTGCTGTGACATGCATCAAAGGGCCGGCCGTTTTCCTCGCCCAGTTCCTCCGCGACGAACCGCCGTTTCACGAACTTAAAGCGATCGGCCAGTGGTTTGCCGAGTTGGGCTACAAGGGTCTGCAGATCCCCACCTGGGACGCCCGCGTCTTCGACCTCGACACGGCTGCCGAGTCGAAAGCGTATTGCGATGAATATCGAGGCCAGCTTGCTGCGTTGGGCTTGGAACCGACCGAACTGGGCGGATATCTGGCTGGCCAGGTCCTGGCGGTGCATCCGGCTTACGAGCTGATGTTCGAGGCGTTTCATCCGTCCGGTTTGCGCGGCGAGGCACGGACCGAGTGGGCGGCCGAGCAGTTGCGGAAATGCATTTTGGCATCGGTCAACATGGGGACGACCTGTATTCCGGTGCTCTCGGGCGGTTTCGCCTGGCAGATGGTCTATCCCTGGCCACAACGTCCGCAGGGGATCATCGACGAAGCCTTTTGCGAGTTGGCCAAACGTTGGCGACCGCTTTTAGATTTGGCTCACGAGCACGGCTGTGTATTCGGCTACGAACTGCATCCGGGTTCGGACATATTTGATGGTGCAACCTACGAGATGTTTCTCGACAACACAGACGACCATCCCGCCGCTTGTCTGAATTACGATCCGAGCCATTTCTTGCTACAGCAACTCGACTACCTCGAATTCATCAGGCTGTACGGTGAACGAATTCGCGGATTCCACGTGAAAGATGCCGAATTCCGCCCATCAGGACGCGTCGGTGTTTACGGCGGATACCAACCGTGGCGGCAGCGGGCCGGCCGATTCCGTTCGCTCGGTGACGGCCAGGTCGACTTCAAGCAAGTCTTCACGCTGTTGGCCGAAGCCGGCTACGAGGGCTGGGCCGTGATGGAGTGGGAATGTTGTGTCAAAAGCCCCGAGCAAGGGGCGCGGGAAGGAGCGCCGTTCATCAACGGCCACATCATTGAAACGACCGATATTGCATTCGACGATTTCGCCGGCGGACAAACAGATGTTGAGAAGAACCGCAGGACTCTTGGTTTCGAGTCGTAGCGGAGGAGCTGATGGGAATCTAGCTTGATCGGCGCAATCGTGTTTGTCCGTATCGTCGTCGCTGCGCTCAGAAAGTGCCGCCGCGATCGCTCGGCCCTGTTTTAGGATACATTTCGATGCTACGGTCTCGGTGACGCTGCCTTGAACGAGTCGGCGGCGTTTTCCGGCGAGACGGCGCAGTTGAAGATCCGCACGTTCGAGATTCTTCCATGGACTTGATACGGGGCAGCGGGACCACCACTGTATTGCCCGACCATCAACGGTCCCGGCCATGGCCTGCGCGACGCGGCGCCGGCTTTTTCGGCCACGAGCGTGCCGTTTTGGTAGAGCCGCGTCACCTGCCCGTCGAACGTTCCCACCAAGTGCGTCCAACGGCCTACCTCCGGGCGACCACCGTCGCAGTCAATACCGCCAACGTGCCAGCGCCAACCGGAACCGATTCGCTGAAGGAACCAGCCGGCCTCGTTCCACCGGCCACAACTGACGACAACCGGCATCTGGCCGCCCTCGGTCATGTTCACCCAACACTCGACCGAGAGAGAGCGATCCAGATCGAACGTCTCCCGATGCGCGAACGTGGCATGTCCGCCAGCGGACAGATCGAGTGCTCCGCCGGCAACATGCGATTTTGCGTGCAGCGTCCCTTTCGCCACACTCCCCGAGTGCAAGCTGGCATCAGCTCCCTTTGTGAAGGCTGCCACGAACAGTGGCTCTTTGATTTCAGGAAGGGCTGCCGCCTCGGAAGCCTCCGAAGCAGGACTTTCAGTGCCATGACGGTTGACGGCCCGCACCGTGTAGGTGTACTCGACACTTGGGTTCGCCTGCACATCACGATAGCGCAACTCGGGAGTTGGTTCGGTCGTTAGGCGCTTGAATTGATCAGTTCCTGCCTCGGCTCGATAGACGTGGTAACGCAGACTAATCGGGCTTTTGTCATTCCATTGCAGCTCCACGTGCCCGGGGGCTGACTGGGCCGACAGGCTTTCTGGACGCGGCGGGGCGGAGGGCTTGGGGACTGTCAGCGAGGCGCGAATCGGCCGGCTCTGCTGGTCAAGGGACTTCAGAATCAGAGCATAGTGTTGCTCGCCCACGGGCGCGCTGCTGTCGACAAAGTCAGCAAGAAGCGTCTCCGTCAAAAACGTATCCGTGCCTGGAGTGAAGTCCTTCTTGTCACTGCGATGAATTTCTGCGTTGAGTCCGATCAGTTCTGCCGAACGTTTCCACTGCAGGTGTACCCGGCCAAGCGCGTCCACATACGCTTTCAACTGGGGTGCCTGATGGGGCAGATCCGGCGGAACGAACATGCGACATTCTCCGACAATGGCCTCTGCGCCCGGCATGTCGATCCGAGGCGTGGCGAGAACTCTCTTCGAGCCCCGACGGATGATTGCGAGCAGCGCCTTGTAGTGGGGGTCCTCCGTGGACGCGAAGGTAACGTGCGGCTGGCCTCCTTCGTCAATCGGCGGCATCGGTCGTGGCGCGAAGTCAGACAAAGGCTTGACGGCATGGGCGTAGCCTTGGACCAGCAAACGAGTCCGCTGGCGCCTGGGATCCATCTTATGGTTTCGGCAGATAGCCAGACCGCGACCGTCTTGGCCCGCTTTGAGAGGTGCCCTGAGGATTCGGCTTTGTTCGGGTGCCTGGAGATTGAACCAGTCACTGCCAACAAATTTGCCATGGCAACTGCTGCAACCCGCTTCGGACATTTTTGCGACAAGCTCTCCACGTAGAGCGTCCCAGTCAGGCAGACCGTATCCGTGCTTGGTGTAGTGCCAGGTACCGGAATAAAGCCCGTTGCTGTCGATCCAGGCCATGATCAAGTCTCGCTCCGTCCGGGTCAGTCCGTCAATCATGCCCTGATGCCCACTCATGATGACATTGGCCAAGGGGGCCACGCCCGACCCGTGGCTGCGGGGCGGCTTCAGAGGCGCCGACCAATATGCCGTGCCGTTCATCGTGTCGATGCCGGCGATCAAGTGTGCCGTTAGTTGCGATTCCCTCCGGTCGACTAGGTTCTCATAGCTGATGTTGAAGTGCTTGGTCCATCCCCCGGACAGATCCAAGCGGGCCGCGAACCCCTTTTCCCCACCATGACAAGACACACAGTGCTTGTCCCAGATGGGCTGAATCATTGAAGGGTAGTCCATGAAGCCGGTCCCCCACGACTCTGGCACGAGATCTTTCGGACCGCCGCTTGGGACCTTCGTCGGTCTGGCATAGGACTGAGTTGTCACGCTCGACTTCTTCTCATGACATCCGATGCAAGAGCGCGTTGTTCCCGGGGCTGCCTGAATAAAGGTCCGCATACTCTGGATCAGACGTTTGTCTTTGTCCAACACTTGGAAGTAGAGCGCTCGGCCCGATGGCGCGTTAAAGTAGACCGAGCCATCTTCATTGACTGGCGTAAGACCGTGATAGATTTTCGTTGAGAAGGAGAGCGACGCACTGACGAGGAATGTCTGGTTGAACGGGTTTGGAGTGCCCGGGCTGGCGCTGATCCGCGATGTCTCCTCGATCACACGCAACCACTTTGCTTCGCCGCGCTCGATCCCCTCAAGTCCCTCGTAGACATCCAGAACGAGAAAGGCACCTGTCTTCTTGCTGCGATCGACTTGCTCGGGGACCACGCGCGGAAGCGGTCTGGGCTTGACCAGCATCGGCGCGTGCAGGCAAATATCGGGATCGGAGAGGACCACCATGCGGTTCCCTTGGCGATCCATCATCTCGATGGCATTTCGATTTCCCCGTGATCGGCCGCTGAAGATGACTGTGTCGCGATTCAACGGGTACGGCTCGCAGGAGTTGCCGCGATCGAAGTCCGGTTGATCGTGGTGTTCAAAGTTAAACAGAGCCTCGGTGCCGTTCTTGCCCTTGTTGGGATCGATAAAGGCGATCGAACCGCGCGGCGGTGCGTTGTGTTTGGCCAGAGTCACGGCGATCAAACCACAGCCCGGCACAGGGCGGGCATCCAGTACTGCTTCCGGCAAGACCATATTGTTGGCGAAGACCGCGGTCTCTTCCGATCCGTCCGGATGGATCGACCACAGCGCCTGCATGGTCAGGGCGTTCTTGTCGACGTATTCCCAGCGCCCAAACAGCACTCGGCCATCGGGCATGACCGACGGATCGAATTCGTTTTCGGAATTGACTGAGATCGGATGAATATCGCTGCCGTCGGCATTCATGACGTGCAGAATTGCAACTCCCGTGTTGTTGCATGGCACCAGCCCTGCCGGACGTGTCGAAAGAAAGACAATATTTCCGCTGGGAAGATAAGAAGGTGCGAGGTCGTGCATACCTTCCGCTCGGCCATTGTAGCAGGACACCAACGCGGAAGGATCAGAGACCTTGCGGAGGCCTTTACCATCGACACCGATCTCGTAAATCTTGGTGCAACCCTGGGGTTCGTCCTTGTAGCAGAAGAGCAGTCTCTTGCCGTCCCAAGAAATCTCGGGATGCGTGTAGACTCCTGCCCCCAGTGTCCCGGGCGTCGTCGCATCAATGACGGGTCGGATTATCCACTGGGTACGTGGGGCCGATGGATTCTCCAGGACATAGATTCCACCTCCGCCGGGAGGCCACTTGTAGAAGGTGTCATAGATATGAATGCCTTGATAAGAATGGCGTTTCACAAACAGGAGCGGGGCGTCGAGCTGTGACAGCATCTTCGCGTCCGTCGCAGTCGTTACCTGGTCCTCTGACTGCGCTGTTGCTCTTGCTGGCGCAGATCCCAGTACGCCGAGGAGCACCAAGAAGAACAGTACCACGTTCACGCATCGGCTCACGTGATCAGCAAGACGACATTTCTTCGCAAGACTTGATTCGTTCATGGCGACGGGGGCTTTCTTGAATTGCGGCGGTCTTCACATCATGTCACGTCTCCCAGCGGGAGAGGTGACAGTGATCAGGCATAGATCGCATCTTTACCTCACTGTCAGCCAAACGACAACTCGCAGGCATCCACGCCGAAGCGCAGCACCTGCAGGCCTTCCCTGTGAGATGGATTTCTATACTAAACTCGGGGTATTCAGTTTATCGCGAGGTGGACGTTCTTGCCAGTCTTTGCCTGGGGGGGGTTGGTAGTGTCAAAGATCTTGGCTGACTTTACGGAAAGCACGGTGAACTGCGGCAATATAAACGGGCGACTACGCAGAGCACTACCCGCCGCTGTAAACTGGTAGGATCTACTTTGAAGTCCCGATATCGGAACAAGCGAGAGGAGCCTTCCATTGCGACGACGCGATTTTCTTGTTAGGGCTGTCGGTGCTTGCAGCGCTGGAGCCTTTTGTCGAGCAGAACAAGCTGCTGCCGTGGAACACTCGCAAGAACTTGCCGAGCATCGCCTCAAGGATTATTTCACTTTGCAGGTGAAGCTCAATTGGCCACGCCAAGTTGGCAAGAACTCGCGCGGGGGAGTACACGGAACCAGCGCCCGGCCAACCATCGTCCAGGTAACCACCGATCAAGGAGCTTCTGGCTGGGGTGCTTCGCGCGGCAATCCCAAAACAGTCGCCGCTACGATGGCAAAGCTCAAGGGTAAACGGATCGACGAGGTTTTCGATCCGACTATCGGCATCACCACAACGGACGCGGCCCCACTGGACTTTGCGCTTCACGACCTTGCCGGCGTGATTCTGAACCAACCGGTCTACAAGATGTTGGGAGCCGCTGGCCCGCTGGCCACTTCATGCTACAGCGGCATGATCTACTTTGATGACCTGGAGCCGCCCGAGCGGCCGGCCGGCATTCAGCAGGTTCTGAAGAATTGTCAGGCGGATATTGACCGCGGCTACCGACAGTTGAAAGTCAAAATCGGTAGAGGTAACAAGTGGATGCCCAAGGTGCCAGGTCTTCGTCGCGATATCGAAGTCACTCGCGAAATTGCCCGGAGATTCCCGGATGTCGAAATTCTGGTGGACGGCAACGACGGCTTTACCTGCGACGAGTTGATTCAGTATTTGGAAGGAATCGGCGAGGTAAAGCTCTTCTGGATCGAGGAGCCATTCCGCGAAACACCAGACGATTACGCCCGGTTGCGCCAGTGGCTCCAGAAAAACAAGCGGCAAACCCTGTTGGCCGACGGCGAAGCCAAACCGGATTGGAAGGTCTTGGATCAACTGTTCAAGGACAAATTGCTGGATGTGCAGCTGGTTGACATTGTCGGCTACGGGTTCACGCCCTGGCGGAAACTCTTGAAGGATCTCAACCGTCGCGGTGTGCTGTCCTCTCCACATGCCTGGGGCCACCTGATGAAGACACACTACATCGCCCATCTGGCAGCAGGCCTGGGCGGCGTCGTTACGATCGAAGGCGTGACCTGTACTTCTGACGATGTCGATTTCGGCCGCTATAAGCTGGCGGAAGGCAAGCTCGTAGTCTCCGACGAACCCGGCTTCGGTATGAAGCTGACAAAGAAACTCCGATGATCGTTGCAGTCTTCCGCAACATGCCGCCATTGTGTGAATAGAGGGGCGACATCAGGTCCAGCGCTGTGTATCTTGTATGGCAGTGATGTCTAAGCTGCCCAAGCTCGTCAAACCGCGTACCGGACGTACACCGAATTTGGGCTGGAGTCGCGCTTCCGGAGCGCATCCATAGGAGCAAGCAAGAATGAAGAGGACTGTCAGTCTCATCGTGGTCTTGGTTTTGGCCTTCGCGTCCTTCGCGGCTTTGGCCGCCGAGCGGCCCAACATCATTCTGATCATGGCGGACGATCTCGGGTTTGCGGACCTGGGATGTTATGGCTCGGAAATCGAGACGCCGAACCTCGATTCGCTTGCGGCCGAGGGGTTACGTTTCACTCAGTTCTACAACACTGCCAAGTGTCATTCGTCACGCGTGTCGCTGTTGACCGGACTGTATTGTGACCAGGCGGGCGGCGCTAAACTAAACCGTGGCTCGACGATCGCGGAAGTCCTCGCCGACGCTGGCTACTTTACCGCCATGGTCGGCAAGTGGCATCTCAGCAAGCAGCCCACAGAGTTCGGTTTCCAGCGGTACTGGGGTCATCTCTCCGGAGCCACGAACTTCTTCACCGGCGATAAGACTTTTCGGCTCAACGGTCAAGAATGGGAAGTTCCCAAGTCGCTCAATGGACACCCGTTCTACACCACGCACGCCATCGCAGACTTTGCCCTCGACTTCCTGGAAGAGGCCACAAAGACGGACAAACCGTTTCTGCTGTACACGGCCTTCAACGCCCCGCACTATCCGCTTCAAGCCCCAGAGGAAGCCGTCAAAAAATACGACGGTCGCTACGATCGAGGCTGGGACAAGCTCCGTATCGAGCGCCACCGGCGGCAACTCAAATCGGGTCTCTTGCCGGCGAAATGGAAACTGAGTCCTCGACCCGAGCATGTTCCCGCGTGGGACAGCTTGAACGAAGAAGAACGCCAGTGGGAAGCCGACCGCATGGAAGTCTTCGCCGCCATGGTCGATCTACTCGACGAAAACGTCGGGCGACTGGTGGAGTTTCTGAAGAAGAAAGACATCCTTGACAATACGCTGATTCTCTTCTGCTCGGACAACGGCGCGTGTCCTTTCGAGCGTACCAGGGGCCGCTACCTGAGACCCTGGGATCCGAAATCCTATTGGACGTACGACGCCAGTTGGGCTCACGCCGGCAACACGCCGTTCCGCCTGTACAAACAGAACCAGCATGAGGGCGGCATCTCATCACCGCTCATTGTCCACTGGCCTGAGGGACTCGAAACCGAATCCGGTTCGATCACCAACCAGCCCGGACACCTCATCGACTTCATGGCCACCTTCATCGACGTAGCCGATGCGACTTATCCCAAGCAGATCGGCGCGCGCCGGATCGACCCGCTTCAAGGCAAGTCGCTGCTGCCGATCTTCCGAAGCGAAATACGCCAGCCGCACGAGACGCTGTATTTCCACTTCGGCACTGATCGCGCATTGCGTCAAGGCCCCTGGAAAATGGTCTCCGCCAAGCTCGGCAAGTGGGAACTGTACAATCTGGACGACGACCGAACCGAGTTGAATAGTCTGTCGGCACAACAGCCGAAACGTGTCGCTGCCATGTCCGCGGAATGGTTCCGCATGGCCGAAGAAATCGACCGACTCAAAGGCCGCGCGTTGGCCCCAGTCCAGAACAAGATGACGTCGCTCAACTTCCGCAAGGACACCAGTTCCGGATCTGCCTCGACAAATAACAAGAAGCGAAAGAAAAACTGAAAGTGGAATAATTCCACACGGGTTATTTATCGACGTCCAACTTCAAAAGCCGAAGCGCGTTGCCGCGATAGATCTTGTACTGCACGACTTCGGGCAAATCGAGCGAACTGAGCAGTTCGAAATGAGGGATCTCCTGGTTCGGCATGAGAACGTCCGTTCCGAACAAAAGCTGGTCGGCCCGACGAATAAGAAACTCGCGGCCGAATTTCCGATCGCGTGCGATGGCGCGTTCTCCGCCTGGTTCTGACAGGTCGCCGTACAGGTTTGAGTATTTTGCCATCAGACGGTCGAGCGCCCCGCCTGGTGCGACAGGCGTTGGTATGCGAGGGTAGCGGCCGAAGTCCGCCATAGTTGCAGTTCCCGAGATCGACGCCCAAAACCCAGCCGCGTGCCCGATGAGCGGCAATTCTGGAAACATCTTGAGTACGCGCTCCAAACGCGGCAAGCCCGGTGTGTCTGGATTGCGAATGTCGTCGAGGTGGAAGAGGATCGGCAATCCGAGCTCTTGGCACGCTTCGTAAAGATACATGTTCGGCTTTGCGTCGAATGCCAACCCTGTCTTGTGTTCACCCAGTCCACGGCAGCCTGCGTCTTGGTACTGCCGCAAGATCTGAATCAGTCCCTTGACGCCGGCCACGTGCCCCTGTCGTTGGGGCGGCACGGTCAGACAGCGTGGATCGACACAGCAGAAGGGAATCAGCCGCTGGGGATGCTGGCGATGAGCGGCGATGGCGGATTCGGTCGTCTGTGGAAACGGCGCCGCTTCCGGCGAAACCAATGGCAGAATGACCGACTGTTCAACGTCGTGCGCATCCATGAACCGCACCAACGCGTCGGGTGTGAGTTCCCGGCCGTAATAGAAACTACCGAGATGTGTGTGGATGTCGATGTACTCGATTTTGGAACGATTTGTCTCGTCGCTACGTGCGAGTGTCGAGAGTCCCAGGCTAGCCGCGCCGGCGCTCAACGTGGACGAAACGAATTTCCGTCGAGAAAGTGTTTGAGTCGTCATCGGACAGCCTTTCACCATAGATCGCCAACGCTGGCGTCATCCAAGAAACTGCTTGAACGTAAGCAGTTAGGTTCGTTCGAGGCCCTGCCGCGTTAGCGTCTCGAATAGAGGAACTCCAACAGGTCGGTCAGTTCTTGAGCGGTCAGGGATTTCTCCAATCCCTGCGGCATGATCGAAACATTGGATCGACGCACCTCTTCCACCTCGCCCCGCGGGATGCGGATCTCCGCGAGTTGTGCGGTGCGCAAGTAGATCGCGTCCGATGTTTCGCGCACGATGATTCCCGTGTGAACACGACCGTCGCCGGTCGCGATTGTGTACGGTTCGTATCCCAGCGCGATGCCAGAGCTGGGAAAGATCACCGCTTCCACCAGATCGACGGGACTACGGAGCCTGCCGATTCGCGACAGATCGGGCCCGACGGCGCCGCCTCGGTCGTCCATACGATGACAGCCGGAGCAGACCGCTTTTTTGGAAAAGTAAACGTTCCGCCCACGGTCCACATCGCCCTTAGTGCGCAGCAGGCGGAGTTTCACCTCGGTCAGGTATGACGCCTGCTGTTCACGGCGGGCCGCCAGCTTGTCCACCAGCGATTTGCCTGCCGCGTGGACTTCGGCTGGATAACGCTTGAGCAGCTTGTTTATGTCATCGGAGGTCAACGCATCTGCTCCTGGCGAATGTTTCAGCGCTGTGACCAAAGCCAGGCCAACCTTGGCCGACTGCGATTTCCCGTATGCCTGGATTAAGTTCGGCACGATCAACGAGCCAGCGTCGGTCAACGGTTCGGCCAGTTCGATCAATTGCTCGTCGTTCAATCGGCCGGCACCCAAAGCCCGTGCCGCCGACGCCCGTAACAGCGGATCGACGTCGTCTTTCAAATGGTCTGTCAACAGCGCGAACGAGTCCGCCGCCAGCGACCCGCGCCGCGCCGCAAGGCACTCCAGCGCGGCGATCCGCAACGCGGCTGGCCGTTTCTCGTCTTGACGCAGGTCTCGCAACTGCTTGTCGAGCCCGGATAGGCTGCGCGATCTGATGGTGGCCACTGCCTCACTGCACAGGCGATCATCGGAATCCAGCAGTACGCGACGCAGCGTTTCGAGCCAACTCGCCGGAAGATCATCCAACCGGCACCGGGCCATCACTTCCAGAAGCAACAGCCGCGTTTGGTCGACGGTCTTGGGGTCGTCCATCGCGTCGGTCACGAGCTGTTGGATGTTCTCTTCCGTGCTGAAGGCGATTAACGCCCCTGTCAACGAGCGCGCCTGCTCGACGGTCAATCGAGGATGCACGAGCCACTTACTGACCAGACCGACGATCTCGGCAGACCAACCTTCGCGCCGGCTAATTACTTCCAGCGCCGTCTGCTGTAGCTCGGGATCGTCGGTGTTCAACATCGGCACGACCAGATCGCGTGTCAGTTTTCCAGTCGGCATCTGGTCCAGCGCGACCAGCCCGGCCCGCCGCACGTTTGGATTGGGATCGGTCAGTGCGGTAAGTGTCGAGCTGCGATCGTCGATGCGGACCAAGGCAAAGATCAGCGCGTGTTCCAGGAAACGGTCCGTCACTCCTTGACGCAGGCTTTCCAACACGGCGGCCACGGCGGCCGGCCGCCCAATCCGCCCCAAGGCCTCGGCCGCTTTCAACCGCAGAGGCGGTTCGTCGGAGGCGACCAGAGAAGTCAACGCTGACAAGGCTTCCGCGTCGCGCTCCAAAGCAACGCCGTGCAGGGCGACTTGGCGCAGACTGGTTTCACGGCTGCCGAGCGCTCGGCGAACGGCCGCGCGGCTATCGGGATGTTCGATCCGGGTCAGCGCCCAGAGCGCGCCCCGCCGAGTGTCTAGCGAGCGGGCATCATCACGATAGGCCTTGGTCAATGCGGCAATCGCGTCCGCGCCGCGCTTCACCAGCCGATCAATTGCTTTGTCGCGAACCTTCAGGCGTCGATCGTCCAGCAGATCTGCCAACTGGGCAGCCGAAAGCGTATTCCAGTTCAGCAACTTGCCCCAGGGATCGTCGATCTTGGCTGCAGCCTGCCGGCGAACCCTGTAGATCGAGCCTTTCACCTGCGGCTTGGCGATCTTGGACGTTGGACAGCCATAGTTGAACCAGGCGCCCATGTCGACCACCAGCAGGCTGCCATCGGCATCTTCCAACACATCGCTTGGGTGAACGTCATGATCGTAAGTTGCCAGGAAATCCTTGTGCTCCGTTCCGCGGAACGTCGAACCGTCCGCCGTGAGGATGTGTTGTTGGATGCGATGCACGTTGAACTGCGCCGTCAACAGCGTCCCTGGATACTCGGGTCCGAAGTGCGTCGAGCGAATTCTCACCATCCCGCAGAGCGCAACCGGTAGCGCCGCGGAAAACTCACTGATCGAACCCAGCGGAGCACCGGTTCGCACCAGCTCTTTCACACTCGGATGTTCCACCTGGGGATAAACGCCACCTTCGATGTAGTGCAGCAGCCGGTCACCCTGGCCTTGGTCCATTGTGCCGAGCAGCGAACCCTCGGGCGTAAAGATCAGTTCAACGGGATTGTCAAAACCTCCGCCGGCGATCCGTTCGATCCGCGTGCCGTTTGTCCGGGAGCGAAAAATTCGCGCGGCAAGTCCTTTGAGTGCGTGACCCTCGGGGCACTGGATGTCGTAGCCGTGGCGACCGTCTGTCCAATACAAATAACCGTCGGGGCCGAGGAACGGGCCATGGATATCGCAGCCATTTCCATTGAAGCCGAACTGGCCGACCACCACTTCTCGCCGATCGGCGCGGCCATCGCCGTCGCTGTCTTCGAGCTTCCAGATGTTGGGATGGGACGCTGTATACACCGCGCCGTCATACCAGAGAACTCCCTGGGGGAAGACGAGTTCATCCGCGAACAGAGTGCTTTTGTCGAAGCGTCCGTCGCCGTCAATGTCTTCCAGACGGGTGATGCGTCCAAGCTTCTTCTTGACCAGTTCCGTGCCCGGCACATTGAGTCCCGTTCCTTCGGCCACGTATAGCCGGCCTTCGTCGTCAAAGCAGGCGAACAGCGGATAGTTGATTAACGGTTGTCCCGCCACCTTCTCGACAACGCACCCCTCGGGAGCATTGAACGAAGGCAACACTCTTCCATCACGATCTCCACTTTCGGCCGCTGAGGCTAAACCTTGAACAAATGTCAAGAAGACAAGAACCACGAGCCAATTTGTGATGCGAGTTTGTTCGCAGAGTTGTTTCGTCATGGTATTGATACCGATACACCTTAGGTTTAGGTTGAGGTTAGTCTGTCCCTTGTAACGCAAACCAAGCCTTCATCTGATAGCTACATCGGCACTTGGCAGAGCCGTCGGGAACCAGAACGATACCGCCGGCCGGAATGGCATTGATCCAGCAACTAGGGCGGATGCCACCAACGTTCTCTGTCCCCGCATCACGTGTCAGATCGAGATAGCCGAGCGTGCCGGAGCGGAACAACATCAAGTTGGCGCTGGCCGAGATCTGGCCACAGCCGTATGAACGGTTTAACTTGAAATCCAGCGGCTCGCCGGTCAGCAAATCCCACGAAGCACCTTGAGCGATGACCTTATAGTTGTTGATGAGCGGGCGAGTTTTGTAGTCGCCTTCTCGATCCCAACGGCGTTCGCCCGTCGACGTGTTGATCGCGGCGATTCGACCACCGATCTCCGACGGAAGCTTGAAGAAGTTGTGCCGAACCGCTTGGTAATACATGAGCAAAATACCGTGTTCCGCACTAACGGATACGTGCGTTCCAAAAATATCGTCAGCCGTTCTCCAGGCAACTTCACCATTGCTCTTGTCCAGGGCGATCAACTCTCCACCCGCGTGCTCGCCAGGCTTCAGCAGAGGGCGATGACGACCGTCTCGACGCGGATTGGTGATGCGATCCTCCATCGCCAGCGCGCGGTCGATCAGATACACGTGGTCGGAGTCGATTGCGATCGCGTTGTTGCGAATCGAATGCTGCGGTTTGTATTGCCACTTCAGCTTGTCCGTCATTGTGTCGATAGCAAACAGCGACACCGACTCAGAACGCAGTTTAGTCAGCTTGTAACGCGGACTAACAGTGTGCTCGTCGTTCCACACACTGCCGTAAAGCAAGCCGTCCTTGTAGGCCAGATAACCCCATGCGCGATTCTTCTCGTTCTTATCAACGGGCGTGTGATATTCCGCGACTTGTTCGCCACTGTCGAGGGCGATTCGCAGACAACGATCACCCGCTCTTAAGAACACGCTGTCGTCGCTCAAACAGAACGTGCTGCCTGCTTCTCCCACACCGACATCGTGATGGATCCCATCGAAGTCGGCCAGGTGTCCAGGCAGATCGAACGTCCACAATCTGCGACCGTTGTACGCATCGATCGCACACAGTCCATCGACTCCGCCGACCACCATATAGCCTCGATGAACTAGTGGAGTCGGTGCCTGGCCGTGACGATTCGGGATTTCGAATTTGACGTCGCGAAACCACAACGTCTGCAAAGGACCCTTGATCCTGGTGTCCATCGAACAGATCGTGTTGCCGGTATCGCTATTCTGGTGTGTCCAACTGCCTGCGCCTCCCAACTGGCCGCGCGTCTGGACGGTCATTTCGCCTGGCCGGCCAGTGACGATCCCGCCACCATAGGGCCGTTGCATGCGCAGCATATGTTCGTTGGCAGAGTCGCCGAGATCATGCGTGAGTGACTGCGATGAGACGATAAGATTGGCGAAGTACTTCGGATACGGCGGGTTGTCAGGGTCGGCCTGATGTACCGTGACCCGCACGCCGTAGAGTCCCGCTTTGTCCAGTTTGCGACGAGCGACAGCGACCTTTTCTGCATCTTGTTCCACAGCGTAGATCTGCAACTTCGTCCGCCTTGCCAGTTCGATCGCAAGATCACCGCTACCTGCTCCGAGGTCCACGCAGAAACCTTGCGTGATGCCCGTCTTGCGAATGATCTCTTCCGCTGCCGAAGCGTATTCATCCGTCCGGTGTGGTCGTCGATCCTTGCTCACGGTCTCTGTTTCGGCTTTCGCGGTGCTACTGTCGTCTTCACCGTCGAAACAGTAGATCTTGCCGGTGTCTGTGCTGGCGATGATGCGACCACCTGCCGCTGCCAGACCGCGCACATTTCCTTCGACATCGTGTGACCACCAAGTGGTGCGCTGCCGCGTATAGTCCACAGCGCTAACGCGCCCGGACTCGCCGCAGATGGCATCCCCACCCGCCACGATCAACTCAAGCACTTCGCGGTCGCCCTGGATCAGGCGAAGCTCCTCCAACGCGCGGAACGTGATCGGATTGCCCTTGCGATCGCGCCCGTCCGTGTCCTTCCAGCGATAACGCGTCATTGATCGCCCTGTGGCCCAGAGCAGTCCTTCGGGCGTAGCCACCATCGGGCCGAAGCCTCGCTTTGTCGCCAACTCGCCAGTGCTCTGTTCAAACAGACATCCGCCGTTTAACAGATACCGATCGGCCAGCATCGCCCACGAGCCGCCGGTCTGGCCGTTCTTTTGCAGGTGGTAATAAGCCAACTGGCCATCGGCGCGCCCCAGCGCTGCCGGCACAGCACGACCGGTGGGTACAAACAACTGCGTATCCGAGGCCAGGAGATATCCCTGCGGCGATACACCGCTACGTGATTCGGCCCCACCGTGAGGCTGTGGAATCAACAGGCCGCCAGTACCGTTATTTGTCCACTTCACGTCGCCGCTGCGCGCATCAATCGCGTGCAGAAAGATGCCGTCGCTGGGCCAGATGCCGGCGGCGAAGTACACAGTATCTTCAAAGACCACGGGCCCACCGCGCGCCGGCCAGCGTGAAACCATCCGTTCGTTGCCGAGGAGTTTTTGATCGGTGGGACCGCCGCGGTGCTTCCACAGCAGCTTACCGTCGGCCGCTCGCAACGCGTACAGCCAACCATCGTCACTGGCGACAAACACTCGATCGGCCCAGCCGACGGGCGCGAAGCGAATGGGCCCTTCTGTAAAGAACGTCCAGCGCTGTCGACCGGTTGCCGCGTCCAACGCGTAGACCTTATCATCGGCGGAGCTTCCAAAGAACACCAAATCACCCACGATGATTGGCTGAAACACTTCGTCAAACCTCATACGTTCTGACGAGGGCCATGCCGTGCGGGGCTTATGCCTGGTGTGAAATACCCATCGCAACTGCAACTGATTGGGAATCGCTTCGGCAGTGTAGCCGCTGCGCGCCGCATCCGCCCGATGCATCGGCCAGTCATCGGCAGCCGCCGAGCCAATTAGCCAACACGCCGAAAACACAACAACAAGATAGCTAGCAAAATTTGACTTCACCACAGTACCTCCTGATTGGATGATAACATACTCCAATCAAACATTTCGCGATGTATCCAATGTTATCAAGCTCCGATCAAGGTTTCGTCTCAAGCGAACCGATTTGCACAGTTGGCAGGCGTCCTTCGAGGTAGTCGCGGTCAAACAGATGCAACACCGCGCCGTGCGGTTGATCGGAAGGGCATTCGGTTCCCAGAACCAAGTCGAGGCGCCCGTCGAGATTCCAGTCGGCCGCGTCGAAGGATCCAGCGTGGCTGAACGTGTGCAGCGGTTGACCGTCAATCTCGAAATTGCCATGCCGTCGAAAGACAGGATCATCGCGCTGACCGACGTTTTCGTAGTACCAAACCGACCACAGCGTGCCGTTAATCAGGTCGAGGTCGCCGTCGCCGTCCCAATCGACCAGCAAGCTGTGATTGTCGCCGTTGTTGTTTTGTCCGCCGTACCAACCTTTCACCGGCTCGCCTGATTCCAAGCGCAAGGCGTCGCTCTTGCTGAAGTCCAGAGCCATGTCGTCTGCCTGGTCTTGCTTCAGCTCGTATTTGTGAAAGGTGTTATCACGGTCGGAAGTCACGACCAATTCCATCTTGCCGTCGCCGTCAATGTCGCCCGCGGAGACCTTCGAGCGCCAGGAGAACTCATCGGTTCGCCCATCGCAGCGCACCTCCTTGCCCCGAGCGAGTTTCGGTTTGGTCCGCGTGCCGATGTTTTCAAAGTACTGGGTTTGCCAACGCTGTCCGGTGACGAATAAATCGACGTCGCCGTCATCGTCCCAATCCGCCACCGTGGGGCAGAGCCAACCGTAGATCGCTTCGGTGGGGCCCTGCGGGCCATATGACGACGGTTCGGGGCTGTTTACATCGAGCCAGTTCGGCATCGCGATCGGCTTTCCGCCGGCGTTGACGCCAACTGGCGGATCAAAGACGGGTGCGAGTGTCGTGCCGCGATTGACGAACAACCGCAGGCCAGTGTGATATCCGGCAAGTAGATCAAGATCGCCGTCACCATCCCAGTCGACGGAGACGGTGAAGTAAGAAAGCAGTTCCGGTTGGATCTGCTTTGCGAGTCCGTGTGACTTGAGTTTCGGGTAGTTACGGGCGCGGGGAACGCGAGTCCCCGTGGCTGTTCGAGGTCTCACCGATTTTTGGCTTTGCAAATTGACATTCGCGAACCACTCGCCACCGGCAATCAGATCAACACGACCATCGTCGTTCCAATCAAGCACAAACGGCGAATCGGAAACGGGAAGAATCGGGATCGGTGCCTCCAGCAATGGCTCGCTGCGCGTACCGCGATTCTCGGCTAACATCAACCGTCCACCCTCAAGCGGTCGAGCCGTCTCGTCATGAAACAACAGATCGAAGTCTCCATCGCCGTCCCAGTCGAGATACTCCGGGCCTCCGTTGGCATGACCGCGTGCGCGAATTGGAAAGCCCGTTTCCTCGCGCAGTGTCACCGGTTCCGCGTATTGAGCGGCTCCCTTTTCGTCGACCCCCGTGTTTTCCAAGAGATCGAAGACCATCATTGCCGTGCCGTAAGGCATCACGCCACGGCTCGCGTCAACAGCGCGCAGGCGACTGACTTTGCGGTAGGCCACCAGCAAATCGAAATCTCCATCGCCTTCCCAGTCGACTCGCCGAACGCCGCGCGGATACCAGCTTCGCGTTTTGCGAAGAATGCCCGGTGTGCTCTGGCGAAACTTCGACTGGGCATCCAATGTCAGCACCACTAGCGGCGGATCGAGCAAGAGCAGCGAGTTGCGATCCCGCTGGCCGGTGTTGTTCCAAAGCTGAAGCTGATTACCACGTCCCATGCCTAGGAAATCAACGTCTCCATCGTCGTCCCAATCAACGGGGAACATGTTCTGCGGGAGCAAGTCTGACGACAGGTAATCGCCGTCACTTCCCTTCACACGCTGCCGCGGCGCAAAGAGAGGCTCTTTCGCCGTCCCCACGTTCTTGATGAAGTAGACGGCATTTCCAAGCCCTTTCGTGATCCCCTCGCCGTGTTCCCACACACGATACCCCCAGCCGAGAAGATCCCGCAGCCCATCGCCATCCCAGTCGACATGGTTGAATTGCGAGTGCAGCGGCAGCGCATTGGCCGTCCCCGCAGTCCCGTCGTTGAAGTGAAACGTGTCGCCGACGCCGACCAGCCCGATCACCTCGCGAGGTTCCGGCGTCTTATCGCCGACAACATCAAAATAGAGATGAAATCGCTTGCTCTCCGTCGAGTGACATCGCCACCAGATCGTTGCTCGATCGTGATTCCACAGGTCACCCGTCGTCGTGTGGGGAATGACCGCGGCATTAGCATCGACAATGCGGATTGTTTCGGTGTGTACGCGCTGCTTGACACCCGCGCCCTCCAGCAGCTTGTCGAAGACAAGCTCTGCGCCAACGGGGCCGTTGTTGATCTGCCTGTCCGCGGCCTGGACGGTTAGGTCGACGCGAAATCGCTGCGGCAGCTTCCAATCTTCGTCTGCGACTGCGTCCAGCGAGATCAAGGACGTGACGAATGCGACCGTGCATACAAGCACATCTGGAATGGAACAAGTACTCATTCGCCGCATTTGATTCTCTCCAGGAAGTGAAGAGGATCGCGGGACCGATCCTCCCTTCCAGCCAAATTGTCTGCTTTTGGACTGCTCTGACCTTCGGTGATCGAGGATAACATAAGCGCAAATGGCAAGAAAGTTGCAATGGAATCTGAATAGCGTAAAACACGCTGGACCACCACTGGTGGTACGCTTTAATTAACTTAGTGGCGCAAGCGCGCCGGAGCCAATTGGGACGAAAGAGCATACGAGGAACTACATGAATAAGCGACGAGATTTCCTGAAAGCGTCGTTGTGCGGCGGCGTGTCGTTGATCACGCTCCCGGTGTATCAGAGCAATTGTGCGCAAGCAGACGAAAACGGGGCCTATCGTCTGTCGCGCAAAGTGCCGACACGGATGTACGACGGTAATCGCTGTTGGTGTCATCCGCGAGCCGGAATTGTTCCTGGAGCCGGCAAGGAGGGTTTGCCACGCGTCGTGATGACGATGAATACTCTAAGTGTCTCCGGCAGTGACGTCTTCAAGGCGGTGTACGGACTGAGCACGGACGATCTCGGCGAGTCCTGGACCGATCCGCGCGAGCTGTCAAATCTGGCTGTGCAGTATGAAACAATCGACGATGTTAAGCGGCCCGTTGCGGTAAGTGATTTCTGGCCGCGCTGGCACGCCCGGACCAGGACACTTCTGGGCACGGGCCACACGGTTGTCTACACGCCGGATTGGAAGGTGGCCCATTCCCGTCCCCGCCACACATCCTTTTCGATATACGATCCTGAAAAGGACCAATGGTCACCGTGGCAGAAGCTCGCCATGCTGGAAGGCGAAAAGTTCCACGACTCCGGCGCCGGCTGCACACAGCGATACGATCTGGCTGACGGAACCATCTTGCTGCCGATCTATTTTCGGCCACCGGGGAAGAACTCGCGAGTCACCGTCGCGCATTGTTCACTCGACGGAAGAACACTTCACTTTCAACAGCACGGCAACGAGTTATCAGTCGACGATAAGACGCGTGGTCTGCACGAGCCGTCACTGACTCGATTCAACGACGAGTACTTTCTCACGATTCGTAACGACAAGCGAGGTTTCGTCACACGCAGCAATGACGGCATGAATTTCGAGTCCATCCAACCGTGGATGTTCGACGACGACAAGGATCTTGGCAACTACAACACGCAGCAGCACTGGGTCACGCACAGCGACGGGTTGTTTCTGGTCTATACGCGCCGCGGCGCGAATAACGACCACGTCTTCCGCCACCGCGCCCCCCTGTTTATGGCCCAGGTCGATACCAAGCGGCTCCGCGTGATCCGCAAGACAGAGCGGATTCTCGTCCCCGAACGTGGTGCCCGGCTTGGCAACTTCGGTGTCACCGACGTCAACGAAGACGAAACCTGGGTCACCGTGTCCGAGTGGATGCAGACATGGGGGCCAAAATACATCTTGCCGGTGGACAACAAATATGGCAGCGACGGTAGTGTATACGTCGCCCGGATTCACTGGGCAAAGCCAAACCGAAATGCATGAAGCGAGGCAACAAAGCAGGTAACACCCTCTGGCGAATACAGCTCGGCGATTGTCCACAACTCTGATCGTGAATCGTTTGGCGACTGGTGTCCACTTCGTGGACGTAAACCGACGGGACTGAAAGACCTTGCAGCCTTGTGGAAAAACGAACCGGAGTAGATCATGCGATTAGCAATTCTAGGGACAATCATTTTCGTCTCGTTGCTTCGCGTTTCGTTGGCGAACGAGCCCACCATCGTGTCAGTCACGAAGATCTGGGATCATGCGCCGCACAACGCGTTCACCGATTTGGTTCGCTTTCGCGACCAGTGGTGGTGTACTTTTCGCGAAGCAAATGACCATGGTCCCAGCATCGGCAAGATCCGAGTGATCGTTTCAGCCAACGGTGACGACTGGACGTCGGCCGCACTGGTCCAACAGGACGGAGTTGACTTGCGGGATCCCAAGCTCTCCATCATGCCGGACGGTCGGCTGTTGTTGATCATGGGCGGCAGTATCTACCGCGAGGGAAATCAGTACGGCACGCGAGCACCCCGCGCGAGCTTCTCGATGGACGGTAAGGGTTGGACGAAACCGAAGAAGCTGCTGGCCGAAGATCACTGGTTGTGGCGAGTCACCTGGCAGGACGGTTGGGCGTGGAGTGTTAGCAAGCTGGGCGAAGGCCGCAATCCACGGCGAGGGATGTTGTACCGTAGCCGTGACGCACTCGATTGGGAGTGGATCACCGAATTCCGCCTGCCGAATAACAGCTGGAATGCCAGCGAAACAACGCTTCGTTTCATGCCTGACGGCGAGATGATCGCCCTGACCCGGCCCCATTGGATCGGCACGAGCCGCCCACCCTACACCAGTTGGTCGTGGACTAGAATGAAAGAAAACATTGGCGGACCCAACTTTATCCGCTTGCCTGACGGAAGTCTTTGGGCGGCCGGACGACGCTACGGCGAAAAGCCAACCACGGCCCTCGCTCGCATGACGCGTGACAGCTACGAGCCTGTGCTCACGCTGCCCAGCGGCGGTGATTGCAGTTATCCGGGCCTGGTCTGGAACGATGGCCTACTGTGGATGAGCTACTACTCGTCACATGAAGGGAAGACCAGCATCTATCTGGCGAAGATCAAGATCGAGTAACAAAGCGACGGGCAGACGGAAACTTGCCTGTAGGACGGGCAGGAGTGCCTGTCCTACATGGTTCCTCGCGCAGTTTAGTGGGTAGTATGTTATTGGTTTGGCATTTTCGATGGTATTGATGATGGTTTCTTTATGTCTGATTTAGCAAAACACTATTCGTTGTTGCTGGGACTGGATGATGCCTGGCAGGTTATAGACG
>PVBE012164855.1_pt1 | contig 22772 bp, 24 predicted proteins | sample 1631181 | NCBI WGS metagenome assembly PVBE01 (sample SAMN08397723, study PRJNA350692) | Marine metagenome, whole genome shotgun sequencing project. | isolation source: water | place: Pacific Ocean | collected 2012-04 | reverse complement strand
CTTCGACAAGGGCGATGCTAGCATCACTCGTGGCGAACGTCAATCGCGGTGGCGATACGCCAAATAGCATCGCAGAAGAGTTCTTGAATATGAACGAGCCGCCTCGCGGTCCGGGCACATCGGGGCGAGTGGCGACGGTTTTGGACGTCGCTGGGTGCCGCATCCGAAGCGAGCGGTTGATCGGATGATGTGGGAGGCGGCGTTGTCTTGTCCCATCCGCCCGCCCGCGACGGTTTTACGGGGACACCCCGTATCCCCTGTGTAAACCGGACACATGGTGGACGGTTGTACGGGGACATGGTGAACACATTTCAGTATGTTAGGCATCGCTTCTCAGGTCAAGTTGGGCGATGACGTGTGTAGCGTAAAACACATCCAAACACCGTCGGTGTTGGTTGGTCGGACCCCAACCTTCATACTCTTGAAAGCTTTGCTGATCTTGGAGATCCGGCCAAATACTTTGAGCCGACCTCTGTCGTGAACGCTGCGTACGATGTCCGATGGCCCGTACTCCAGCGGTGGAATCACCTCGAGGTATGGCCTTCGACTCACATGGTATCTACTGGCTGGTGTGGCAAGGTCGAGGGCGTCATGGGGTCGCTCCAAGTTGTAGATGTCCCGCCATTGGTCAAATGCGCTCTGGCAATGTGCCAGACCAGCGAAGTTGTTGCCCTGCAACACTTCAGCTTTCATGGTTCGATGGAAGCGCTCGTCCTTGCCTTGGGTCTGTGGATGGTAAGGACGCCCATGGCTGACTCCGATTCCCAACCGCAGAAGCCAGATCGTAAGGGGCGTGTAGCGGTGGTCCGGGTTAGACCCTCCCCACGGACCTCCGTTGTCCATCAGCATTGTGTTGGGAAGACCATAGCGTCGGAAGATGGAAGTCAGGCACTCACGCACGGTGTCTCCCTTTTCATTGCTACAGGCCCGCAGCCCCAATGCAAACCGAGAATGATCGTCCAGAACCGTGAGAGGGTGGCAACGTCCCCGGTCTGTCGGGAAGTGACCCTTGAAGTCCTTCTGCCACAGCTCGTTGGGCTCCAGACGCTCAAAGCGCTGCCAAGGTCGATGGGTGAGCCTGTCAGCTGGATCAATGAGTCCGTGACGTCTGAGGATCGCAGTGATGGTGCTCGGGCTCGGCATCCACTCGTGGCCTGTGGCCAAAAGTCGCGCACGAAGCTTGCGAGCTCCCCAGGCTGGATGCGCTTCACGAACTGCCAACACCGCGCTCTCAATTTCTATCGGCGTGCGAGACGTCGAGGAATAAGGCCGGTGCGGAAGGTCCTTCAAACCCTCATCATTGCGTTCTCGGAAACGCCAAACCCACTTGTACCCCGTCGTAGGACTAATCTCAAACCGCCGGCACAGGGCCCTCATGTTGGCGCCATCAGCCCGAGCCAGTGTCACGAAGCCTCTCCGTTGGGACATCTTGGACACCTCTTTCCAGGGCATGACCACCTCTCTATGGATAAAGTCATGCACATTATGGTGTCCACTATGTTCCCGGTCCATACATCCCCGGCAGGGCCCCGCCCTCGCAACCCGAGATACTGCTGTGGATCGTCACCCAGACTCGGAGTTCGACCAGCCGAACGCGCTAGCGTTACCGCTGCGACCAGGCGGCCGCCGCCCAGGCGTCTGGTCGCAGCGACGGATTGGGACGTGTTCTTCATTCTGTGCTCGCGCGGTTGGCGTACGCTAACCGCGGAGTGTTGGCAGGGCTTCGCGTTTGCAACTCGAATGGTTGCCATGAAGCGTCGCCTAGGCGCCACGCAAGCGTACGCGCAGCTTGGACATGTCAGGCCACAACGGAATGGCCAGATGTTATCCCAGCATGATAGAATTCCGGCAAGACGTGACAGTCGGTGAAACATATGAACGAGCCGGTACAGGAACAATTCAGCAGCCCGCTCCACGAATATGTCGCCCAGTGGATCGCGACCCACGACACCACGTGGCAGCGGCTCTTCACGCAGGCTACGATCGCGAATGCCGTGAGCACGCAGGTCCGCCGCGGATCGACGCCCAGACCCGGCACTCGACGCAAGCTGGCGGACGCGATGGGCGTCCCGCGTAGGAAGCTTTTCGAGGTCGCCGGCTACGTACGACCAGAGGAGTTGGAGCCCGAGGACATCGAGATCACGGACCCGGAGATCGCGCTGTTCTTCCTCGGCTACGAATGGGATGAGTTCACCGAGGCAGGACAGGACATTATCCGGCAGGCTGTACGCAGCGCGTTGGCGATTCGGCGGGAGCGTGAAGCCAAGCAGGAGAAGCCGGACGCCAACAACGCTGGCGACCTCAGCCAAACGTAGCGGATACCGGATTTCACCGCTCGATCGGCGCTCCGACTATGCTGCCCCATTCGACCCAAGATCCGTCGTAATTCCGCACTTTCGGATATCCCAGCACCTGGGACAGCACGAACCACGTGTGCGCCGCCCGCTCGCCTATTCGACAGTAGACGACCGTCTCTGATTCGGGGGTGACGCCCACGGACTCGTACAGACGGGTCAACTCCTCGACTGTCTTGAGTGTGCCGTTGGCCTGGTTGACCGACTGTTCCCACGGGACATTGACGGCGCCCGGAATGTGTCCGGCCCGCATGGCTCCCTCCTGAGCCAGATACGCGAGCGCAGTGAGATCGCCGGCGAACTCTTCGTGAGAGCGCACGTCCACGATGCCGATGCGGCTCTTCTCGCGCAGGGCTTCGAGTAGGTACGCTCTGGTCGCCCGATGCGTCAGATCGGGTCGTTGGGCTCGATACGGTTTGAGCCGCGAGCCGACGGGAGGGTCGTTCGAGATCGGCCGGCCTTCGTTCACCCACTTCAAGCTCCCGCCTTCCATCAGGCTGACTCGCTGATGTCCGTACATGGTCAGCAGCCAAAACGCGTAAGCGGCGAACCAGTTGCTGTTGTCGCCGTAGAGAACCACCCGCGTCCGTCGAGTAATCCCGCACTCGCTCATGAGTCGTCGGAACTCGTCTCTGCTCGGCATGTTGCGTGTGACCGTGTCGTTGAGGTGCGAGGTCCAGTCCCAGCTCGTCGCGCCCGGCACATGCCTGTTCGCGTAGGCGTCCAGCTACTCGTCGACCTCAACGAGCTTCACCCGCGGATTGGATAGATCGGCTTCAACCCACTCGGTTGTGACCAGCGAGTCGGGGTTGGCGATGGCAGCGGGCATGGTTCTCCTGTGAGCGAGCACCGGGCAGGAATCGGTCGCGCCTGATCACGACGGGCGGGTTGTCGGTTGGGTCACACTAAAATAGGTAGACGCTCGGCGATCCGACGCCGTCGAGTTAGCCCAGTTGCCACTCGGTGCCTGAAGCGCCGTCTTCCAGCGTGACGCCCGCTTCGGTCAGCCGATCGCGTATCGAGTCGGCGAGATCGAACTGCTTTGCGGCCCTAAGTTCGGATCGCAGATCAACAAGCATCTGGATAAATGGGCTCGCGTCGGAGCCTTCGCCGGATTCTTCCTCTTTGAACGTCAAGCCCAAGACGCCGCCCAGCTCTTTCAGCGTTGCCTGGGCGTCTTTCACGTCTGCGCGGTCTTCCTTGCCGCGATTGATGCTCCGGGCCATGTCGAAGAGCGATGCCAGCGCCCTCGGCGTGTTGAGGTCATCGTCCATTGCTTCGACGAAGCGCTCTCGGAACGGCGAAGGGTCGACCGATCCATCTGTCGTGGATTCTTGCGGCGGACGCAACGCATTCCGAAGCCGATCCAGCGCCCTACGCTGAGTCGCAACGTTTTCGTCGCCGTAGGACAATGGCGACCTGTAGTGCGAGCTCATGAAAAACAGCCGGATGGCATCCGCGGAGAACATCTTCAGCGCATCTGCGACGGAGATGATGTTGCCCAGCGATTTGCTCATCTTGTCGTCGCCGAGCCGGAGCATACCATTGTGGAGCCAGAATCGCGAGAATGGCGTGGTGTCGGTCGCTGACTCCGATTGGGCGATCTCGTTCTCGTGGTGCGGGAAGACCAGGTCCTGGCCGCCGCCGTGGATGTCGATGGTCTCGCCGAGGTACTTGATCGACATCGCGCTGCACTCGATGTGCCAACCGGGGCGGCCTTCGCCCCAAGGGCTGGGCCAGGCAGGCTCGCCGGGCTTGTAAGACTTCCACAAAGCGAAGTCCATGACGTCTTCTTTGCGCTCGTCGACTTCGACGCGCGCGCCGGCTTGCATGCTGTCCAGATCGCGATGGCTCAGCTTTCCGTAGTCGTCATCGTTTCGGACTCTGAAGTACACGTCGCCGTCCACCGCGTAGGCATGGCCTTTGTCGACGAGCTTCTCGATGATCTCGACGATGGCATCGATCTCAGCGGTTGCCCTCGGATAGATGTGAGCCCGTTCTATGTTCAGCGCGTCCATCTCGTCAAGGTAGTCCTGAATGTTGGGCTCCGCGAGGTCTAACACCCGGACGTCGAGCTCGATGGCCGTGTTGATCATCTTGTCGTCGACGTCCGTGAAGTTCTGGACGTGGCGAACTTTGAATCCCCGGAACTCGAGGTACCTGCGAACGATGTCGAATACGACCGCCGACATGGCGTGCCCGATGTGGGACGCGGCGTAGGGTGTGATCCCGCAAACGTACATGCGCACTTCGTCGTTGGGCGCGGTAAATTCTTCGAGGTTCCCGGTGAGGGTGTTGTAGAGTTTCATCGTATGTTGGACAGGGTGGCAACGGCCATGCTTGCGATTCCTTCGCCCCGGCCCGTGAAACCTAGTCCATCGGTCGTCGTTGCTTTGACGTTGACCGATTCCGGTGTGGTCCGAAGGGCGAGGGCCAGAGAAGATTCGATGTCCTCGATGTGCGGACGGAGAATCGGGCGCTCGGCGATTATTGTAGCATCAACATATTCGACCCGCCAATTGGCCCCGGCGACCGTGTCCACCGTCTGCGTGAGCAGCTCGACGCTCACGGCGCCCTCGTATCGAGGGTCGTTCGGCGGATAATGCTTTCCGATGTCACCGAGTCCGGCGGCGCCCAGCAGGGCGTCGATTACGGCGTGGGCCAAAGCATCGCCGTCGCTGTGACCGGCCAGACCGCGGTCGTACGGAATGGTCACGCCGCCGAGCACTAGCGCTCGCCCTTCGACTAGCGGGTGGACGTCGAAGCCTTGTCCGACGCGCACCGTCACGGCGCGCCGTGTACGCGGGCATCGATTCGGGCCGCCAGGATACTTTCCGCGAGTGCCACGTCTTCCGGCATCGTGACTTTCAGGTTCTCGTACGCGCCCATGAACAGTTTGATCCGGGCGCCGATTGACTCGACCATCGATGCGTCGTCGGTAACGTCATGTGTGACTCGTTGATGCGCATCTCGGAGCAAGTCGGTCCGGAAGATCTGCGGCGTCTGCGCTGCCCAGAGCGTGCGGCGATCGGGTGTTTCGGTCACGATCATGTCCGGCCCGGCGACCTTGATCGTATCTTTCACCGGCACTGCGGCTGAAGCGGCGCCCGTTTCGGCGACCGCGTCGAGCGCCCGTGAGATCAGATCGCAATCGACGAGTGGTCGCGCTCCGTCGTGGATGATGACTATGTCACAATCCGCCAAGATTCGGAGCCCGTTGGCCACCGAATCTTGGCGTCGCGGCCCCCCTGCTACAACACGGGAAGCCTTGACCAATCCTTCGTGGCGAATCAGCTCCTCGCCTCGATCAACGGAGCTCTCCGATAAGACCAGAATGACGTCGTCGATTTCAGCGGCGGTCTCGAAAACTTTCAGGCAGTAAAAAATCAGAGGCGTCCCGCCGAGCGGAAGGAACACCTTGTCCAACCCAGCCATGCGCCTGCTGCCGCCTGCTGCAACAACAATAACCCCCACTCTTTGGTGGGGGTCTCGATCTTCGTGTGTAGTCGTCGATGACACCTATTGGCTCCGCCTCGGTTGCGCGAAGATCATACAACCCGCCACCGTCTGAAGCACCCGGGTAATGGTAACGTCGGCGTCTCGATCGAGGAACTCGATTCCGGATTCCACGACCACCATGGTCCCGTCATCCAAGAATCCTACACCTTGGCCGGGTTCTTTGCCTTCTTGGATGATCTTAAGGGTCATCCCTTCTCCGGGCAGGACGGCGGGTCTGACGGAGTTGGCGAGCTCGTTGACGTTGAGCACGTTCACGCCTTCGATTTGGGCCACCCGGTTCAGGTTGTAGTCGGTGGTCAGGATGGAAGCGTGGAGGGTTTTTGCCAGCTCCACGAGCTTTCGGTCGATTTCCATGCCGTTCCGGTAGTCGCTGTCGATGACCTCGGTTCGGACGCGCCCTTCCTGACGAAGCTGGTTCAGCATCTCGAGGCCGCGCCGGCCCCGATTTCGTCGCATCGAGTCTGACGAGTCGGCCACATGCCGCAATTCGTCGAGAACGAATTTTGGGATCATCAGGGTACCTTGGAGGAATCCGGCGGACGATATCCCAGCGATCCGCCCGTCGATGATCGCGCTGGTGTCGAGCAGCACGTTGACTTGACTGTTCGTGTCCTTGGCGACGCCATTGGTCGACGGATGATCGGGATCGTCCAGCAGTTTCCGAAAGACATCTCTCCGGGGAGCGAACATCACCAGTCCGCCAACGTATGCTAGAAAGATGCTCAGGGCGATCGGGACGGCTGTGCCCGCCCAACCGGGCGTCCTCGCCACGGGGATTGAGATGAGCAGCGCGATTACAAGTCCGAGGACCAATCCAACGAGTCCGGAGAGAAGTCGGGACGTGGGGATCGTCCGCATCTGCTCGGAGATGCGTCGGGCTCCGCGCATGGCAATTCTGGGCGTCGCGACCAGTCCAATGATAGCGCCGCCCGAGGCCAATCCAAGCACCAATGGAACGTAGTACTCAGGGCCCCAAACATCAGCTATGTACTCGCCCAGGCCCCACCCACCTGTTGCGAGCAGTGCGCCTCCGAGAAGGCGCGGCATCACATCCGCGACCATTCCGCCTACCTGTCATTGACTTCCGCGGGTCGACTTTGCGGGTGTACCGGGTGCGCTCAGCGACTGACGCCTCACCGCGAAGTTGCGTCGCGCAAACAAAGAGGTAATCGGTATCGGGAAATGCTACGATTCCCTTATTGTCAGAATATCACCCTGCCTATAGGGTGTCAAAGCTCGGAAAGCTGCGATTCCCTCCGGCGCCAGGCTTCCATTAGTCGTGATTCACGGGACGATAGGACTGTTGACCCAACACCGGTGCGAGTCGGGTCGCATCGGCCTGACGGCAACGAGCGGCGGAAGGGGTCTCACGGCGATGCGCTGGGTAAAAAGAGTTGCCATTGGCATCGTGGTCGCGGCGGGCCTGACGGTCCTGCTCGTCGCGATCACGCCCCAGGGTAGGACCGGCGTGAGAACCGCCCTATTTCTGCCCCAGATCCTGCCCACGTTTCCGGTAAAGCCGCAGGAGTGGTTCACCGACGGACCGTCGCGCATCGAGGTCACCTTTCCGTTGGTGTCCGGCATCGGCGTTGCCGATCTATATCGCCCGGCAACAGACGGGAAATATCCTGCTGTGTTGCTGTTCCTCAGCGTCAATCCCGCGGGCAGAGACGACTCCCGAGTCGTCGGTCTCGCCGAGGGTTTCGCGCGGTCGGGCGTCGTCGTCACGACCCCGTGGTCCGACACGATGACGCAGAAGCGCGTGTCCGTCGAGGAGGTCGACAACCTGGTTCGTGCATTCCAACACCTCGTAAACCTCGCCGAGGTCGACTAGGAGTAAGCCGGAATGGGCGGATTCTGCGTCGGGGCATCGTCCGCCACCGTCGCCGCCCACGACTCGCGCATTCGGGAGCAGGTGAAGTTCGTCAACTTCTTCGGCGGCTACTACGATGCGCGAGACTTGTTGGCGTCAGTAGTCTCATCCACTCGCTTTGGCGACGGAACCGAAGAGCCTTGGGAACCGGATAAGTTGAGCATCGAAGTGGTCAACACCCACTTGGTGGAAGGCTTGAGCGATCTCAGCGAACGGGATCTGTTGTTTCGAGCATTCGTTGCGCGAGACGCCATTCTCGACCATGCGGTCTTCGCTGCGTTGTCGTCCGACGCCCGAATCGTGTTCGAGTTGTTGTCGGGCGTCGACCTGACTCGGGCCACCGAGCTCATCAACGCGTTGTCTCCGCGGGCACTCGACGTCCTAGACACGATTTCGCCCGAGACCAACATCGACCAACTCGAAGCCCGCGTGCTCCTCATGCACGACCGAGAGGATCAGCTCGTTTCGTCGGAGGAGTCACGCAGGCTCGCGGCCGCCCTGGCCGATTCCAACCGCGCGTACCATACGGAGTTCTCATTGTTTCAGCATGTCGACCCCACCCGTTCGGTCAGCCTGCCGATCTATGTCAAAGAGCTCCTGAAACTGTACCTTCACATGTACCACGTATTGAAGGAGCTGTCGTGACTTCGCCTGACATCTTGATCCAAGTTCGAATCGGTTGTCTGCCACCGAGTACGGGCTGGGCAGACGGATTCAAACTGCTCGAAACACTGTTTTCCTGACATGGCTAACCTCCGTGCGGAACGGTGTAAGCTGCGGCAATCGATCGGAGAAGATAACTCATGAACAAAGAATTTCATGACAAAGTGGCGTTGATTCACGTCGTAGACAAGAAGGTGGTGGTCGCGCTCAACAAGGGAAGCGACGCCTGGTTTCTGCCCGGAGGTCACCGCGAAGCCGGTGAGAGCGACGAACAGACGCTGGTGCGGGAGATCAAGGAAGAGCTTGCCGTGGATATCGTTCCCGACACGATCGAATACGAGGGCGCCTTCGAAGCGCAGGCACATGGCTCGCTGCCGGGCTCGGCCGCCAGGGTGACCTGTTACACCGCCAAATTCGAAGGTGTACCGGTCGCAAGCCAGGAGATCGCCAAAATCTCATTCTTTGCTCATGACCGGGTCGCAGAGATTTCAGCTCCGACCAAACTCGTCTTCGACGAACTGCATCGGGCCGGGTTGATCTCCTGACTCAGGATTACTTACATCGACCGTCCCTCGGCCCGGATCGGCGGTTTCTCCGGTACAGGTAGCCCGCAACTTGCAATTGCTATACACTTGCCGTTGGCGAATTTCTGGCCCAAGACGGGCACATAAATGCGAATGGATTGGCAACAGAAACGCTCGGGTTCGGACCCGCCGTTGACAGCAGAGGAGGAAGAATTGGCATACTCGTTCCATCACGTACACCTCAAAGCGCCCGACCCCGGAAAAACCGCCGACTGGTACATCAAGGCGTTCAACTTCAAGGTGATCAACGACAGCGTGCGCGCTCAGGGCAACCGGTTCATCTCTTGCCAAACCGAAGACGGGATCACAGTCAACATCTCCGGCGCCCGCGACGGGGAGTCGCTGGACGACGGAAACGGCGACGTGCATTGGGGACTCGAGCACTTCGGCATCGCCGTCGACGACATGACGGCGGAGATCGCGCGGCTGGAAGGTCTCGGCGCGAAACTCGTCGAAGGCCCGACAGGTGCGCCAGGCGGCCCGACCATTGCGTTCATCATCGCACCGGACGACACGCGGATCGAGTTGCTCCAGGTTCCTTAGCGCACCGACCCCAATCAACATCAACGACTTTGCCGGGCGATTTCGACGCCGAGTGTCACCGAGTTCGGGTCGAGACGTCCGTCCGATCCACGACGAAAGAAAGCCGAGGCGTGACCAATGCCCAGACGATCGTTCTTTCCGAACCCCGACAACAAACCCGCTGGCTTCTCACCGGCGACGAGGGCCGGGGACCTGGTTTTCGTTTCCGGTCAAGTCGGCGTGGACGCCAAGGGCACGCTTGTCGGCGAGGGCGACTGCGGGGCGCAGGCGAGGCAATGCTTCGCGAACGTCAATGCCGCGTTGAACGCTGCGGGCGCCACGATGTCCGACGTTACGAAGATCACGGCGTTCTTGATCAATCGCGACGACTATCCCGCGTATGCCGACGCGCGATCCGAGGCGTTTCTCGATTCGGGTCCCGCGAGCAGCACCGTGTTCATCAGCGGATTGGTTGGTCCGAAGTTCTTGATCGAGATCGAGGCGACGGCGGTGACGGCGTAAACATGGGGGGTACATCCAAGGTCACGAGCAAGGGGTCAAGACCCCTTCCGAACCCCATACCTACGAGATCACGCCGGATCGACAATTTGCGGCGCGGCTGGAGTTCGCAAAGTGTTGCTCAGATAAAAAGAGCAAAGAACGATCAACGCAAATCGGCGCCGGAACCTGATCCAGGAAAACGACAACATGGCTGACGACTGCATTTTTTGCAAGATTCGGGACGGAGACATCCCGAGCGAGATTCTTCATCGCGACGACCACTGCTTCGCGATCCGCGACATCGGACCGGCGGCTCCGACGCATCTGCTGGTCATACCCGTGGAGCACTTCACGTTTTTGCGGGACATGACGCCCGAGTTCCACCCCACGCTCGGCGCCATGTTCGCCGCCGCCCGAGATCTGGCCGCTGCCGAGGGCATCGACGAATCAGGGCACCGGCTCGTGATCAACCAAGGAAACCACGCGGGTCAGGCGGTTGACCATCTCCATCTGCACGTGCTTGGCGGACGGCCGATGGGACCCGTCGCCTAGCGAACCGATGAACATCCTGCATTCATGCATCGAGACGCGGCTCGCCCAATTGCCGGCAGGCCTTCGCGATCACATCGAGCGCGCCAGGGTCGTCGGCCGAGAGCTTGCGGCTCGTCACGATGTCGATGCTGACGCCATAGACGTGGGAATCGCGGCGCACGATCTGGCGCGGGCGATGGACGACAAGGCGTTGCTTGACGAAGCTGAGCTATTGAGGATCGACGTCATGCCTATTGAGCGTCAGGCGCCGATCCTCCTCCACGGGCCGATCGCGGCTGTGTGGCTGAGCCGAGGGTGCGAACCTGTCGACACGAGGGCGATCGAAGCCGTGCGCTGGCACACGACCGGCCATCCGGACATGGATGACGTCGGCAAGGCTGTGTTCCTCGCTGACAAGCTGGACCCCCAGAAGGTCGAGGCGCTCCCGTACCTGACCAAGGTCGAGACTCTGGCATCGTGCGATATGGACAGCGCGATTCTGGAGTACCTGGACCGCGAGATCGAGCACCTCGTCGGTCGCGGCCTCGTCATTCATCCGGCGAGCGTCGACTTGCGAAACGAGATCGTTGTGCGTCGAGTGCGAATCGTTCACGCTCGCGTGAACGAATCTGGCGAGGAGTGAGCTTCGCATGACCTCCGCGCTGCATCAAGATCTAGCTCGCATCTTGGGTGGGGGCGGGGTCGCGTCCGACGGCCATACGTTGGCTCGATACGGCGGCGACGCTCTCGGCTCGTACAGAGCGTTCCTCGCGGCGCCGTTACTTGATCGCGTGGCTGCTGTAGTCGCCTGGCCAACCGAGACGGAGCAGGTGGCGAGTTTGCTCCGATACGCCAACTCGATTCGAATGCCTGTGATCCGCTACGGCGGCGGGACCGGCGTAATGGGAGCGGCGGTCGCGACTGACGGCGCAATCGTGCTGAATCTGCAGCGGATGAACGGCGTGATCGACGTCTCCGGCGCCGATTTCACGGCGCGGTTGCAGCCTGGAGTGATTCTGGAAGACGCCCACACGGCGATGATGGGCCAAGGTCTGCGATTGGGACACGACCCTTGGAGTCGACCGATAGCGACCGTCGGCGGAGCGATCTCGACCGACGGGGTCGGGTGTACGGCCGCCGCCCACGGCTCGATGGGCGACCAGGTTCTCGGACTCGAAGCAGTGCTCGCGAACGGCGACATCATCACGACTCGGTCCGTCCCAAAGTCATCGTACGGACCGTCGCTGGACCGACTGTTCATCAGCACGGAAGGCACGCTCGGCGTTGTCATGGAGGCGACGATCAAGGCGTTCCCGCGTCCGGAGTCGAGGCCCATGCGTGCCTTCGTGTTCCCGGAGTTCGAGTCGGGATTCAACGCAATCGTCACGATGCAGGCCGAAGGCGTACTGCCCGCGGTGATGGACTATGGCGACGAGCCCGCGGCGGATGACGCGCTCGAAGCCACGTTGTACGTCGTCTTCGAGGGATTCGCCGGCCACGTTCAGGCGCACATCGCGCAGGCGGAGGCGATATGCGCGCGGTATGGCGGTCGAGCCGGGCAACCGGGCGAGGTCGAACAATACTGGTGCGAGCGGCACTCGTCCGCGGAGCGTTATCGCGACGAGGTGCTCAACGCGGTCGACCCGGCAGCCGCACGTCGACGCCCTACCTCGTATCGGATGGACTACCTACACATGGGCGTGCCGATCTCGCGAGTGCTCAAATACCGAACACGATGCGCCCGGATATTCGACGAGCGCGAAATCGGCGTGCGAGAGTGGTCCGTCTGGGGGCGCCCGGAGTTCTTCTCGATGCTGATCGTCGATGAACGCGGCGAGGACGATCCCGCATCACGCAACATGACGGAGACCGTCGACGAGGTGCTCACGCTCGCCCAAGAACTTGGCGGGACGATGGAGTACTGCCACGGGGTCGGGTTGAAACTCGCCCACCTTGTGCCGGCTGAGCTCGGCATCGGGTATAAGACGGTTTGCGACGTCAAAGCTGCGCTGGATCCGAATGGGATACTCAATCCGGGGAAGTTTCTCAGTTGAGTTGAGTCGGCATCACATTGCTTCGGACGGCTGGCGAACATTGAAGAACGGCGTGAATGTGTGTGCGGCGGTTGATGCACCAAGGTCCTTCGACACGCTCAGGACGAACGGATGGGGGTGGGGGCGAACTCACGAACCATCGCCCCACACAGACGGAAGTTGCGCTCGCGATGTGGGCTGCGCCGCGTCTCTCGGGTAACCGGCAATGGTTGGCGGGAGGTGCTGAGGTGTGTGCGGAGGTTGATGCGTCAAGGTCCTTTGACAGGCTCAGGACGCACGGATCGAGGCGGAGTGCGCTTGGGATGCCTCGCTGCGGTGAGATCGGGACGAACGGACCCGGGGGCGGGTCAGCCTACATCCGTTCGTGGTGAGCCTATCGAAGGACCTTGACCGGACAAGTCTCGCAGCAACGCCCAGTCTCCGTCGATCAGCGCCTTCTTCTTGATCCTGGACCATCTTTTGATCTGACGCTCTCGTTCCAGTGCTTCGATTCTGGTCGCGAAACTGTCGGAGAACACCAGGGTGACTGGGCGTCTAGATCGCGTGTAACCGGAGACTGCTCCGGATTGGTGGGCGGCGAGACGTGCCTCGAGATCTTCGGTGTGCCCGGTGTAGTACGAGCCGTCGGCGCATTGGAGATTGTAGACGTGTAAGCTCATCGGGTCAGTATGTATCAGTTCGTTGATCTGCGGCAAGAGACGGGGCGTGGGCGGCGACTTGTCTGACGCGAATGTTGTGTGTGTGAGGCCCTTCGACAGGCTCAGGACGAACGGATGGGGGCTGGGGCGAACGCACGATCCATCGACCCCACAGACAGAAGTTGCGCTCGCGATGTGGCGTGTCGAGACGATTCGCGAAACCTACTCGGGCAGCCCGGCGGTCTCGGGCATTCCGAGCATCAGGTTCAGGTTCTGGATGGCGACGCCGCTGGCGCCTTTGCCCAGGTTGTCCAATAGGCCGATCAACAACACGTGGCCTGAGGAATGCGACACCACGTGAAGTTCGATCTCGTTTGTGTCGTTGCATGCTTGTGGATCGAAGCTGAAGTCGTTCACAGGGGAAGGCCTCTCTTTCGGCGCAACTTTGACGAACGTCTCGCCTTCGTAGGATTCGTTGAGCGCCTGCCAGACGTCTTCTCCGGTCCCGCCGCCATGCAATTGGGCGGCGTTGATCGGGACTTGAACGCGCATGCCGCACTTGAACGGACCGACCGACGGGACGAACTGCGGCTCGATTGACAGCCCCGTGTACTTCATCATCTCAGGCACGTGCTTGTGACGTTGGCTCAGCGCGTACGGCGCTTCGAACGGAAGCGAGTCCAGCCCCGAGTCAGGGTTTTCCCAATGCTCGATCATCGAACGGCCCCCGCCCGAATATCCGGACAGCGCGTGGATCGAAACCGCCGCGTCTGCGGAGAGCAACCCAGCATCGACAAGCGGGCGCGTCAGCAGTATGAACGCTGACGGATAGCAGCCTGGGTTGGAGACGCATTTGGCCTCGCGAATTGCGTCGCGTTGATCGGCTCTGAACTCCGGGAGGCCGTACGTCCAGTCGTTGTCGATGCGGTGCGCGGTGCTCGCGTCGATGATGCGCGTGTCAGAATCAGCGGCCCAGGCGGCCACCTCTCGGGCCGAGTCGTCCGGGAGACATAGAATCGATACGTCCGATTCGAAGACCTGCTCTTGTCGCGCCTCGATGTCTCGCCGGCTTTCGTAGGGGACCTCTAGCAACTCGATGTCGTCGCGTCGCTCCATCCACTCGCGGATGCGTAGACCCGTCGTGCCGCTCTGACCGTCGATGTAGACCTTGGGGAGCATGATGCTGTCCTCGTTCGATGGTGTCGTTCACCGATGACAGAAACTCTACGTTTAACCATTCGTGTTGTCAATTACGGGGGTCCAAGGGAAGACGCGCTCACGCCATCCGGTAGCCTGCTTGTTCGCTCTCCAGGGTCGTGAATTCTTGCGCCCAACGATCCTCAATGCCCGCCCGCCAATTGTCCGCGAGGCGCTTCAGCTCCGACGTGATCGCGGGCTCCTGTCCGGCGAGGTTGACGGACTCGGACGGATCGTCGTCGAGATTCGACAGGTGGTCCTCAGCGATCGGATCCTCGTGCTCGACGAGTTGACCGTAGAGAACTAGTTTCCACTTGCCGCGCCGGACGGCGGTTTGGCTGCCGAGCTCCCAGAAGATGGGGCGGTCTTCGAGCTGGGTGTCAGACGTCAAATGATCCAGCAAGCTGACGCCGTTCAATTCGTACCGGCTCGCGTCAACGCCAACCGCATCGAGCACGGTCGGGACGATGTCCATCGACGCGCAGGGTTCGCCGCTGACGACGCCGGCGCCGATTCGTTCCGGCCAGTGCGCAATCGCGGGCATGCGGACGCCGCCTTCGAACAAGCTGAACTTTTGCCCCTTCAGGCCCCCGGACGCACCACCATAGTACGGGTCTTGATTGCCGTCGAGCCAGTTGCGTGTCTCGCGCGACGGACCATTGTCTGACGTGAAGAACGACAGGGTGTTGGCCGCGGCGCCCAGGCGCTCTACCTCGTTCATGATTTTGCCGATGGCGTCGTCGACGGCGCTGATCATCGCGGCCATCGCCTGGCGATCCCACGGCAGTTCGGCGAAGCGATCCATGTACTCTTGCGGGGCCTGCATCGGGTAATGCGGCGCGTTGAACGGTACGTACAGGAAGAACGGTTTGTCCGTGGCGCTCATCTCGCGGAGGTACTCCATGGCTTTGTCGGCGACGAGTTCGGTGAAGTACTCGCCGTTGCGCCAGATTTCCTCGTTGTCCTCCCACAGATCGTGTGTTGGGTTGAGACCGGGGCCGGGACGATTCGCGCCGTAGTAGAAGATGTGTGAGTAGTAGTCGATGCAGCCGGCAAAGAACCCGAACGATCTGTCGAACCCGTGACTTTGGGGCCGCGAATCTTCGGTGAGGCCGAGGTGCCACTTCCCCGCCATCGCGGTCTGGTAACCGGCGTCGCGGAGCATGGTTGCGAGAGTGGGCACGGACGACGGCAATCCCGTCGTTTGCCGATGACCGCGCAAGATCGACCTGACGCCCGCGTTGCCTGGGTAACGGCCGGTCAGCAGCGCCGCACGCGACGGGCTGCACACCGGGCTGTTCGAATACCAGTCGGTGAATCGGACGCCGTCGTTGGCCATGCGGTCTAGGTTCGGCGTGCGGAAGTCGGTCGCGCCCATGCAGGACAGGTCGCCGTAGCCCTGGTCGTCAGTGAAGAAGATGATCACGTTTGGTTGGGACACGATGGGTCTCCTTCGGGGTTGCGATGATTGCATTGGATTTGGTTTCCGGATTGTATCCGATTTGCGTGGTGTGGCCGGCGACGAAGCTTTCTTCGACCGGGTTTGATTCGTCGCCAGATCAACGCCCAGCGAAAACGCCATCTTTCACACTCGAGGCTCCTCGTCACGATTGACGCAGCTTGGCTTGTCGAGGTCCTTCGAAGCGCTTCCAAGCAACATCCCCATCATTTGTCCTCCTGACCCATCGGCGGAAGGATAAGGATCAGGAATCTCGCAGGCAATGGCGTGTGTCGTGCGCCAGATTCTTCGGCTGCGGCCTCTGAATGACAGTTTGTTGGAGCGCCGCTGCTGTCCAATGCGTTGCCTTCCCTGCCGACATAATCCCGATACGATCGGCACTCATGACGAACGGTGGGGGTAGTGATTCATGCGGATGGGTAGGGTCACGGCATCTCTGCGCTCGACGCGTGCAGTCAGTGCAAGACGCCGCGTTCCGTCAGGTCGGCTAGAGTCTCGCGAGGCGTTCCCAGCAGATCGCCGAAGACGTATTCGTTGTCTTGGCCCAATTGGGGCGCGGCACGCTTGATGTGGCCCGGGGTTTCCGACATCTTCCACGGCGGGCCCGTCAGCTTGTGGGGGCCCATTTCCGGGTGGTCGACCTCGACGATGAATCCTCGATCCTGGACGTGCGGGTCTTCCATGAACTCGGCGGTTGTGAGCGAGGCGATGGCCGCCACGCCCGCAGCTTGCAGCAGGTGCATGACCTCGTGGTGGTCGTGCTGCTCCGTCCAGCCCTGAACAAGCTCGTCCAAGATGTCTTGGTTGCTCCAACGTTGCAGCGCGTCGGAGAATCTCTCGTCGGTAGCCCATTCCGGGCGGCCCGCCGTGTTCGCCATCGCAGCCCACTCTTCATCGGTGGCGACCGCGATGGACACCCACTGGTCATCGCCCTGGCACCGGTAGACGCCGTGGGGAGCCATAATGTCGTCGCGATTGCCTTGACGTTCTCGAATTCGCTGGTTCAGGCCATAGTCCATGATGCCCTGCGGCAGGAAAGCGACCATAGATTCGAGCTGGGAGACGTCGATCCGTTGGCCCTCCCCTGTCTTCGCGCGATGATGCAGCGCCGAGAGCAGCGCAAACGCGCCCATCAGTCCCACGGTTTGGTCCGACAAGGCGGTTTGGTCGCCGAACGGTCGATCGAGCAGGCCGGAGAGCGATGTGAGGCCGGAGAAGTTGCTCGGGTGCTCCGCGTAGGACACGTAGTCTCGATACGGACCGGTGCCGCCGAATCCGCTCTGCGACACCATGATGATGTCCGGGCGTATCGCTTTCAACGATTCGTAACCCAGACCGAGCGACGGCAGCACGCGCGGAGTGAAATTCTCGACGACGGCATCGCTCGTCGAAATGAGCTCGGCGAGCAGGTCCATAGCGCCGGGCATTTTCAGGTTGAGGCTGCATCCGAGCTTGTTACGGTTGTAGAAGCTGAACGTTGCGTTTCGGTTGATGCCGAAGACGTCGTCTTTGTGCGGAGGCTCACGACGAACGGTGTCGATGCGCGTCTCCGTCTCGATCTTGATGACCTCGGCGCCCATGTCTGCGAGTTGGCGGGTGCAAAAAGGTCCCGCCCACACCCACGTAAAGTCGACTACCCGGACGCCTGCGAGAGCCGTGGCGCTCATCTCCGTTCCCTTGGCGATTGTGCTCTGTTTTCGGAGTCGGTTCGCTGCGTCCGGAATTGCTTCGAATCGGGCGAAGTTCGGAGATTCATCGTGATTGATTCGAGCGCCGTTGATCGCGTTCCAACGCCTCGATGGCGGGGTCTTTCAACAGGTCCCGACAACGCCGAGATCCGGATACGTCGCAACGTCCAAGTAGCGGCTCCTCGTTCGCCATCCTGAGCCGCAGCGAAGGATCTGGTCGTTTGCGAAAGTTGTCTCCGCGCAGAGGCCCCAGATGTTTCGCTGCTCTCAGCATGGCAATCTGCTGCATCACCGTTGCTGTGCAATGCATTGTCCGTTTTCCGGACTTTACGTTGATTCCAAGTAGCGGCTCCTCGTTCGCCATCCTGAACCGCAGCGAAGGATCTGGTCGTGTGCGAAAGTTGTCCTCCTGCAGAGGCACTAGATGCTTCGCTGCTCTCAGCATGGCAATCTGCTGCATCACCGTTGCCGTCTAATGCATCGTCCGCTCTCCGGACATTACGTTGCTTCCAATTAACGGCGTCGGAATCGGACGCCTGCGGGGCCCCAGATTCTTCGGCCGCGGCCTCTGAATGACAGAATATTTGGATCGCCGGTGCTGTCCCATGAACTGCTTGCCCCATGGGAATAATCCCGATTGCGCCGGAACTCAGGACGAACGGATTGGAACGTGTAATGCTGCTGAGTCTTAGACTGTCAGATCGGCCTGGGTGATCAAGCATCAAATGACCCCGGTTGCGGTGAGATCGGCCAGTTTCTTCTTCGAGTAGCCTAGTCGCTCGGCGTAGACCTGCTCGTTGTGCTGACCGAGCAGCGGCGCGGTATGCTCGAGACTCCACGGGGTTTCGGTGAACTTGTACGCCGCTGACGGGTACTCCGCGGGGCCGAGCTCGGGGTGGTCAGCTTCGACGAAAAAGCCCCGCGAACGCAGGTGCCTGTCGTACAGGACGTCACGCATATCGGCCATCATCGAAGCAGGGGCCCGTTCGTTTTGGACGAGTTCGACGATCTCATCTTTTGTGTGAGCCATTGTCCATTCCATCATCAGCATCCTCAGGACATCGGCGTTGTCCGCCCTGCCCTGCTTGGTCTGGCACCAGTCGTCGTTGGCCCAATCCGGGTTGCCCATCGCATCGACGAGTGACTGCCATTGATACTCCTCGCGACCTGTGAGCTGGACGCTGCCGTCTTTGCACGGGATGAGCTGCATCGTCGCCGAGCGCATGTCGGTCGCTTGGCCCATGATCCGGCCGGTGATCTGGTAGTTGGCGAAGGCGGCGCTGACGCATGACGCGACGCACTCCTGAGCCGAAACGTCGATGTGTTGGCCGACGCCGGTGATGTTTCTGCTGACAACGGCGCACATCGTGGCGACCGCGGCGGACGCAGCGGTGTGGAAGTCGGCTATGTTCCCCGCGCCCTTCAGAGGCGGACCAAGCCCTTCTTCGAGGAAGCGCTCGCGCCAGACGTATCCCAGAACGCCCGCGTGCCAGATGTTGAGATCGAATGCTTTGTATCCGGAGTACGGCCCAGTCTGACCGAACGGGGTGATAGACGTCACGATCAACCGAGGGTTGATCTGGTGCAGGCTGGAAAAATCGAGTCCTAATCGGCTAATAACGCCTGGTGGGTTGCTCTCAACAAGTACGTCGGCGTCCGCCACCAAGCTTCTGAGTATCTCGGCGCCTTCAGGTTTTGCCGGAGACAGGGTTATGCCAAGCTTGTTCGTGTTGAGATACGCGAAGAAACCGCTCCGCTCGCGGTGCGGTTTCTCGTCCTTGAACGGCCCGTAGGTTCGAGCGACATCGCCGCGTTCGGGGCGCTCGATCTTGATAATTTCGGCGCCTAGATCTCCCATCAACTTGGTGCAGAACGGAGCGGCGACCATCTCACCGAATTCGATAATCTGCAGGTCTGCCAGCGCGTGCTTGCCGGTTTGCGTCAATCCTGAATCCTCATGTTTGTCGTTTACGAGTCGCCACTACTCCAGTGTCAGCTTGCCGTTTTCCAGAACTGTGTGGCCATTCGCTTTCATCGTCGCGTCGGATAGGAACAACCACTGATGATAGCTCGACAAGTAGTCGCCGCCCGATTCTTGGTTGTCGCCGAGGCTGAAGCGCACGATCCCGTCGCCGTAGCCGTAGTAGCTGATGATCTTCTCGTGTCCCGGAAGCATCGTCAGGGCACGGTTCACGCCGGCGTTGAATTCACCGAAGCGATCGCAGTCGCCGGTTTGCAAGCCCCACATCGCCTGAACGTAGTCGTTGTGGTGCTCAGACCTGACGCTCGTGATTCGGTTGCCGTGGAACACGTACGTGAGCGTGCCGACTTCGCGACCGGCGAAGGTCTCGTTCGAACAAACCAGCGTGCCCTCGGTGTCGAGGATGTCCACGGTTCTGATAGCGCCGGAAGGGAGCTCCACTTCACGGTCGCGCGCGCTGCCCGGTCGGGCATAGCCGTTGATGAACGCCTTCGAGGCGTCTCCGTTGCCGCGATGAAAGTGGGCGTCCTCGAGCCGGAATCGGATGTCGGTTCCAGCCGGATTCGTGATCTCAATGTTGGCGTTCCGCATGGCGCCCGCAAGCCGTTCTTGTCGCGCGGTGAGCGCTTCGTAGTCGATGTACAGCGCTTGCTCGTACATTTCGGAGAGCTTACGGAACGTGTCGGCGTCAGCTTGCGCCATGATCCAATGGAAGTGGATGGCGCGCCCTTGCCAGGTTTTGAGGATCAGCTCGGTCTGGCCCGGATTCAGGCTCCAGTGATTGGGGAGCCAGATGAAGATGTCGGCCAGATCGAATAGCGCCGCCAGGGCTTGGTCTTCCATTTCGATTAACTCGGCATCCTCGCGACGGCGCATTTGACGCCGGACTGACTGAATCCCCGGCGGGTAAAGCATGCCCGCGAACAGTTCGACCGCGCCCGCCTTCACGATCTCGATTCGCACCTGTTCGAGGAGTTCGGGGAAGTACGTCGGATCGGCGTGGATGATGATCTTCTCGCCGGGCTGCGTCTGAAGCGAATCATGGATGATGAGCTTTGCCATCCGCGACCAGTCGCCTTGGAAATCGTACGATGGCGCCATGCCAATGCCTCCGTCCCTTTTGCGTATCTAGCCAGTCGAAACTACCGCGCGAAGCTGGGGCGTAGACTAACAACAGTTCCCGAGATGGTCAATCGCGTCAGAATCTGCGGGGTTCTGCCGAGGATACTCGGTCGAAGAGGAGGTCGGGTTGTGCGCTCTCGCCGTGTCGAGGTCTGGACGGCTTCGACGTTGCCTGGGTCTAGAGCGTGTCCCGCACGGTCACTCGCGTGCCCACGCCGACTCCGAGCCGGCGGGCGGCGCTGTCTTGCGTCCACGCGATCTCGATCGCGCCGTGGCTGCCAACGATAGCCAGCAAACCGGCGGCTTCGGTGTAGAAGGTGCTGAGGGTGGTGATTCGCCGTCCCGCGACCTCGATGTCGGACACTTTTGCGGATCGTTCGATTCGGATGTTGGTGACGAGGTTGCCAAATCGATCGACGGAGACCACCGTGCCGTCGATTCTTCCGTCCCGCCTCCGCACTTCCAGATTGGGAAGCACTTCGACGTACTCGATGACGGTTCCGATCTTGTCCGAGGAAACGCCTGAACCCAAGTGGCCCGCAACCGGGGCGAAGATGTCTCGCCCATGGAACGTTTGGCTGACCGGCTGCCGCCACAGGTCCGGTTTGTCGATAACGTAGGCGGCGCAATCGTCGGGCAGAGTCGCACGATGGGTTTGGCCGGGGTGGTCGGCAATGAAATCGACCTGGTTGGCAGGCAAGATCGGATGATCCAGGCCTCTCAGCACATCGGTGAACACGCCATTGTCCGGGCCAACAAATCCGGCATTTGGAGTGATCGACAGCAGCGGTAAACGCTCCGATCCGACGCCTGGATCGACGACAGCAACGTGGACCGTGTCCGGAGGAAAATACGGAACCGCAGAAGCCAATACTTGGCTGGCTTGGGCCACGTCATGGGCATCGATTTCGTGGGTGATATCGATGACACGAGCGCCGGGGCACACCGTCAGAATCGCGCCTTTCATGGCGGCGGGATATCCATCTCGGTTGCCAAAATCAGTCGTAAGTGTAATGAGCGGCGACGTAATCGAAGTCATATCAGGAACGTACTACGGAGGACACGAGCTCTATAGAGCCGCGTCCTGCTAGAAGTAACGGGCGCTGAGGATCGAGAGTGTGATGAAGACGATGACGAGCGCAATCGTGAATCTGAACAGCGTCAACTCAAGCCCGCGCCGTGTCCTGAACGAGCCTTCCGCGGAACCGAACAGGCCGGTCCCCTGCCCTTTTACCTGGAGCAAGATCGCCACGCCAAGCACCAAAGCCACCACGATCTGCAAGATGTTTACGATGGTTGTATCCACTCGGAACTCCGTCTAATTGGACTGTCGCGATACATTGTAGCGCAAATTACGCCACGGCTTTGCGTCGGCGAACATTGCGGCTCAGGTCCATGACAGCCAACGCTAGTTTCAGTGAATCATGTCGAATCGGATGGTCGGGATTCGTAAGGTCCGTCAATTTCAATTGCACGTCATCGAGATCGCGTCCGTCGCTGATCACGGGCTCGCCGATGTAGGCGCCAAGATCGAGCGGTTCGTCGTTTGCAACAACGTAGTCGACAATCTCAGGGAACGTGTGTCGCTGTACCGTCGCCAGGTGTTCGGCGATGGTGTAGCCTTGGGTCTCGCCCACCTCGGTCGCCACGTTGCAAACGTAGACCTTCGTCGCGGCGGTCTGGCGTAGGGCTTCGGCAACGCCTTTGACCATCAAGTTCGGCAAGATGCTGGTGTAGAGGCTGCCTGGACCGATCACGATCAACTCGGCTTCTTCGATGGCCTGAACCGATAGAGGGAACGCCGCGGCGTTTTCAGGCACAATCCCGAGGCGCTCTATCTGGCCGCCGAGATGGGTGATCCTCGATTCTCCGTCGATTACCGTTCCGTCAGAGAAGGTAGCTCGAAGATTCATGGGCTCCAACGTCGCTGGGGCCACCCGACCGCGAACAGCCAACACGCGGCTGGATTCGAGCAATGCTTTTTCGAAGTTCTGCGTGATGTCGGCCATGGCGGCGATGAACAGATTGCCGAAGCTGTGCCCTTTGAGTCCGCTCCCTTGATCGAAACGATACTGGAACAGATCGG
>PVBE011661023.1_pt1 | contig 22774 bp, 24 predicted proteins | sample 1631181 | NCBI WGS metagenome assembly PVBE01 (sample SAMN08397723, study PRJNA350692) | Marine metagenome, whole genome shotgun sequencing project. | isolation source: water | place: Pacific Ocean | collected 2012-04 | reverse complement strand
TGTCGTGCGCCTCCACGGGCATAGCTAGCGCCGGGTGGCCTTCGCGCTGCCTGCGCATCGCCACCTGCACGCCCTCGGGTTCCTCGCGCGGCTCACCGGCGGCCGTGATCTCTACGTAGCGACCGCGGTGGTCCGATCCGCGCCGGGTGCTGACGATGACCGCGTCGGCGCCGATCGCCAGCTTGAGCTTCTGCACGGCTTCGGACATCGAGCGTCCGCGGAAGGTGTGAGATGCGTCCATGAGGCGTCCTCTCGTCTATCAAGCCATCGTCGACTGGAAGCTGCCGACGGCAGGCCCAGAGGTCACGGTCGTCGGCACCAGGCCTTCGCCAACTTCTCCGTCGGCGGTGACATGCGTACCGGCGCTGATCTCCTTGTGGGAGATGACCACCAGCGTGGGAACGAAACGTGCAACCAGGTTGCGCACCGGGCGGCGGAGCTCCGGGGCGACGAGCAGGACGGGCATGTAACCCATCATCGACTGCTGGTTCATCTTCTCCTCCAGCGCGTTGAGCAGGCGCTCGGCGATGGAGGGGTCGACGGTGAGATGGAAGTCACCGTCGATCTGCTGGATCGAGCCGCGCATGTGCTCTTCGAGTCGAGCATCGAGGGTGACGACGTGCACCTGGCCATCGGCCGCCTTGGTACGGCTCGAGATGTACTTGGCCATCCGCTGGCGCACGAACTCGGTGAGGATGTCGGGGTTCTTCGTCAGGTGGATGTGGTCCGACAGGCCCTCGAGGATGCTGCGCAGGTCGCGCACGCTGATGCTCTCGCGCAGCAGGTTCTTCACCACGCGCAGCACGTCTCCGAGCGCGAGCTTGGCCGGCACGAGGTCCTCGACGACCTTGGGCGCCTGCTTGGCGAAGATGTCGAGCAGCTCCTGGAGTTCCTGGCGCCCGACGAGCTCGGAGGCGTTCTCCTTGAGCACTTCGCTCAGGTGCGTCGCCATGACCGTCGCGCAGTCGACCACCGTGTAGCCGAGCTGCTCGGCCTTGTCGCGCTGGTCCTCGGCGATCCAGGTCGCGGGGAGCCCGAACGCGGGTTCGACCGTCTCGACGCCCGGGATCTCGTCGACCACCTCACCCGGGTTCATCGCGAGGAAGCGATCCGCCATCAGGTCGCCGCCCGCGGCTTCCACACCGTTGATGAGCAGCGAGTAGCCGCCCGGCGGGAGCTGCAGGTTGTCGCGGATGTGGATGGGCGGCACGACGATGCCGAGCTGGCTGGCGAACTGCCGGCGGATGCTCTGGATGCGGTCCAGCAGCTCGCCGTCCTGGCCGCGGTCGACCAGCGGGATCAGGCCGTACCCGACCTCGAGCTCGAGCAGGTCGATGGGCAGCAGGCTCTCAATACGCTCCTGCTCGCTCATCTCCGGCTGGTCGTCACCGCCGTCACCCAAGACGCCCGGCTGGCCCGGCGTCCGTGGAGCGCCGGGCGATCCCTCCGCCCCCTCCTCGGGCTTTGCCGAGCGCGCGGCCCAGAGGAGCATCGCAGCGATGGACGCGAACACGAAGAAGGGCATCCCGGGCAGGAGGCCGAATCCGAATACGATGGACGCGACCAGCAGCAGCACGCGGCGGGCCGAGAAGAGCTGCTCCATCAGCTGGGTGCCGAGGTCGGCGTTGCTGGACGCCCGCGACACGATGATGCCGGCGGCGGTCGAGATGACGAGCGCCGGGATCTGCGAGACCAGGCCGTCACCGACCGTCAGGATGGTGTAGGTCGCGGCGGCGTCGGCGGCGGGCATGCCGTGCTGCGTCATCCCGATGATGAAGCCGCCGATGATGTTGATGACCGTGATGAGGATGCCGGCGATCGCGTCACCACGGACGAACTTCGAGGCGCCGTCCATCGCGCCGTAGAAGTCCGCCTCGGCCTCAATCTTCTTCCGGCGTGCGCGGGCCTCGTCCTCAGTGACGAGACCGGCGTTGAGGTCGGCGTCGATCGCCATCTGCTTGCCGGGCATGGCGTCGAGGGTGAAGCGGGCGCCGACCTCGGCGATACGCCCCGAACCCTTGGTGATGACGATGAAGTTGATGATGACCAGGATCGTGAACACGACGATGCCGACGACGTAGCTACCGCCGACGACGAAACGCCCGAACGTCGAGATGATCTGCCCCGCGGCCTGCTCGCCCTCGTGACCCTGCAGGAGGATCAGACGCGTGGAGGCGATGTTCAGCGTGAGCCGGAAGAGGGTCGAGACGAGGAGCAGCGCCGGGAAGCCATCGAACTCGAGCGGCTGCTTCATGTAGAGCGACACGACCAGGACGGTCATCGCCAGCGTGATGTTGAGCGCCAGCAGGATGTCGAGCAGGAACGTCGGCAGCGGCAGGACCATCAACAGCAGCAGTCCGACGACTGCCGACGTGAAGATGAGGTTCCCGTGCTTCTGGCCGAAGGTCTGCGGCATCAGGCGACGCGACTCCCTCTACGCGGCGTGCGGCGGACCGGCTTCGAGACCGTGGGCGCGGCCACCTGGCCCTGGTTGCGCAGGCGGTAGACGTACGCGAGCACCTCGGCGATGGCGCGGTAGAACTTGGATGGGACGGGACGGTTCACCTTGACCGCTCGATACAAGCCCCGTGCCAGCGTGACGTTCTCCACCATCGGAACGCCGTTCGCCTTTGCGACACGCCGGATTTGGAGTGCCATGAGGTCCGCGCCCTTGGCGACGACGATGGGTGATTCGTCAACACCTTGGCGGTAGCGCAGCGCGACGGAGAAGTGGGTGGGGTTGTTGACGACGACGTCGGCGGTCGGGACGGCGGCCATCATGCGCTGCTTGGACATGTCCAGCGCGCGCCTGCGCATCTGCCCCTTCAGATGCGGGTTGCCCTCGTGCTCCTTCGCTTCGTCCTTCACCTCCTTCTTGGTCATCTTCATCTTTTCCTCCATCGAATACTTGTTCCAGGCGAACTCGACGATGGCGATCAGGATGAGGACGAGGGTCACGTTGAGGAGGACGCTCAGGCAGCGGTCGATCAGAAACTGGATGCCGTGATGCAGCGGGAGCGTGGAGATGGCACTGATCTGACGCCCATCGTCCGCAACCGTCAGATAGATGACGAGTGCGACGACCGCGATCTTGGTGATGCTGCCCACCAGGCTCCCGAAGGCGGACTTGTTGAAGAAGGTCGACAGCAACTTGGTGACGAAGTTGAGCTTGTTGAGGTCGGGGATGAGCGGCTTGGTCGTGAACAGCCAACCGACCTGCGCGACGTTGCCGAGGATGGCGAGCAACACGATGGCGCCCACGAGCGGCGCGAGCGCGAGCCCGACCTCGGTGAGCGTCCCGCGGAACATCTGCATCATGCTGCCGGCGGTGACATCGCCGATCTCGCGCAGTTCGAAGAAGTGAACGGTGAAGCGCGAGAGGGTGCCGTAGAGGTCGTCGCCGAAGATCCAGAAGTAGCCAAGCGCGGAGAAGAGGACGAGGACGGAGATCGCGTCGTTCGAGCGGGCGATGTCCCCCTTCTCGCGGAACTCCTGCCTGCGTTTCTCAGACGCGTTTTCTGTCTTTTCTCCGCCGTCTTCGTTCTCGGCCACCCGGGGCACCTCCCTTCGCAGGGGGTGTCCTAAGCAAGCAGCGGGCCACCTGATCGGTGCTCTAGACCTTTGGCATCGGCGGCTGTGACAGCTCGATGTGTTGATCCGCCGTCAGCCGATCCCGGGCGAGCGCGACGATTCGATCACGCGACGTCGGAAACCGCCGCATCGTGTCCTCGAAGCGTTCCACTGCCAACGCGAAGCAGGTCAGTGGCGTGATCGCCTCCACTGTCGCGGTCGCCACACGGTCGAAGACCAGGGCGACCTCACCGAAGATCTCACCCGGGCCCAGGGCTGCGATCACGTGCTTGGAGTCCGCGTCGCCGTGCCACACATGCGCCATCCCCGAGGCGATGATGCAGAGCGCCTTGCCCGCATCGCCCTCGCGGACGACCAACGTGCCCTCGCCGAACGTCATCGGGAGGCACTGCTCGAAGAGCGCGGCACGCTCGACCTTGCCGATTCCGCCAAAGACCGAACCGGCACCCATCATCTGTGAGACGAGCCGTTCTCGCGTCACCTCGCGCAGCGCCGGGTAGACACCGGGCATGCGCCGGGCGAGCTCAGCGAGGGCGGCGGGCGCCATCTCGAGCGCGGAGACCTCACCGCGGGCGTAGACGGAGGCGGTGCGGGCGGTGCCGGTGAGCGCGGCGATCTCGCCGACGATGCTCGACGGCGGAATGACGGCCAGCTCGCCGACGCCGAGGCGGCGCACGCGGGCGTCGCCTTTGAGGAGGACGTAGGCGCAGTCAGTCTGAACGCCTTCGGCGATGATGGACTCACCGGTCGCGTAGCGGCGCACCTTCGCTTGCTGCGCGAAGGCGAGCAGCGCGTCGCCTCCACCTGACCCCATCTGCGCAGCATAGGCACCGGCGACCGAGTGGGCCTCGGCGCGATAACCGGCGTCGTCGAGGAAGCGCACAGCGCGCAGACACGCGCCCAGGTGGCGCGGGAAGCGCCGGAAGACCTCGAGCGCCTTCTCTGCGTCTTCGAACGTGACGTTCAGCAAACCCACTCCCATTCGCGAGGTCAGTCTACATCCGTTGCCCGTTTTCGTCCGCCACGGGTTTCACGGGTGAATACAGATTGGGAGCAAACCCATGCAGACCGTACCGATGATCGCCACCCTGCTGATGTTCTGCCTGCTCGTCGCACTGCGCCGCCGGCTCGAGGACACCCGAATGATCGCCGCGCGTTGGGAGGCGCAGGCCCACGCCCTCGAACGCACGGCCACGGCGGCCGAGCGCACCGCTCAAGACCTGCGGGCCGGGCTCGGAGCCGTGATTGACCGGGAGTTCGACACCTGGGCGCTCACCAGCGCCGAGCACGAGGTGGCCTTGTTGCTCCTCAAGGGGCTCAGCCACAAGGAGATCGCGTCACTGCGCGGCGTAGGTTCGCCCACAGTGCGACAGCAGGCGCAGCGCGTGTACCGGAAGGCGGGCGTCACGGGCCGCGCGGACCTGGCCGCCTACTTCCTCGAGGACGTGATGGTGCCGCTGGCTGCGTAGAGCGTCAGAACATCCGCGAGACGCGGGTCGCCGTCTCGATCGCGTCCCTCAGCACGACCTGGAAGACCTGGGCGGTGCTCGGCAACGAGAACGCCATGAGCAGCATCCCCATGCTGATCGTGATGAGGAAGCCGATAATGAAGATGTTCACCTGCGGGACCGTGCGCGCGATGGTCGCCAGCCCCACGTTGACGAGCAGCACGACGCAGGACACGGGCAGCGCGATGCGCAGGCCGACGTAGAACAGCTGGGCGCCCTGGTTGACGATCTCGCTCACGATCATGCCGGTCTGTGGATCGCCGAGCCCGAGCGGGACGTTGTGGAAGGACTCGAACAGCGCCTTTATCAACATCAGGTGGCCGTCGAAGATGAGGAATAGCGACAGCCCGAGCAGGTTGAGCAGCTGCCCGAGCACGCCGATCTGCTGATAGGTCGCAGGGTCGACGACGCTGGCGATGGCGAACCCCATCTGGATACCCACCAGCTGCCCGGCGAGGGCGAGGGCGCCGAAGATGATGAGAATGGTCAGGCCCATGACGCCGCCGACGACCAGCTCCTTCAACACGGCGGCGGCGAGACCGAGGCTGCTGAGCTGAGCGACGTGTGGCGCGGGGCCCATCGTGACCACCACCAGGAGCGTGATGCTGCCGACCAGGCCTATCTTGATGGGCCCAGGCACGGCGGTCGAAGAGAAGAGCGGCGTGGTGGCGATGAGGGCGCCGACCCGCGCGAGCACGAGCGTCGCGCTCATCAGGGCTGGTCCGAAGACGGCGAAGAGACCGTCCGCGTCCAGCGGCATGCCGAGCAGGCCACCCAACGTGCGTCAGCGCGGCAGGTTCTGGATCTGGTGGAAGACGCTGATCGTGAACGTCTCGAGCTGGGTGAGCATCCAGCTGCCGAAGACCATCAGGGCCGCGACGATGGCGATGATCTTCGGGATCAGCGCGAGCGTCTGCTCGTTGATCTGCGTGACCGCCTGGAAGACCGACACGAACAGACCGACGACCAGGCCGAGCATCAGCGCCGGGAGCGACAGCATCGCGGCGATCGTGATGGCCTCGGTGAAGAAGGTGATGACGAACGCGGCGCTCATTTTGTCCTCCGGCTCATACGGCGAAGCTCTTGACGAGACTGCCTGCGAGGAGATTCCACCCGTCGACGAGGACGAAGAGCATCACCTTGAAGGGGAGAGAGATCAGGATCGGCGGCAACATCATCATGCCCATCGCCATCAGGATGGATGCGACGACCATGTCGAGCACCAGGAACGGGATGTAGAGCATGAAGCCCATCTGGAACGCCGTCTTCAGCTCGCTGATCACGTAGGCAGGGACGAGCTGGAACGTCGACACATCTGCCCGGGTCTCAGGGCGCTCGGCGCCGCTGACGGCCATGAACAGACCCAGGTCCTTCTGGCGCGTGTGAGCGAACATGAAGCCGCGGATCGGGTTGAGGGCACGCTCGAGAGCGACCTCCTGCGAGATGTCGCCGGACGTGTACGGCTGCAGGGCGTTCTCGTTCACCTGGGTCCAGACCGGCTGCATGATGAACACGGTCAGGAAGAGCGCGAGCGCGACCATGACCTGGTTCGGCGGCGACTGCTGGGTGCCGATCGCCTGCCGGAGAAACGCGAAGACGATGATGATGCGCGTGAAGCTGGTCATCGTGAGCAGGATGGCCGGGGCCATCGTCATCACGGTGAGCAGGCCCAGGATGCGCAGCACGCCGACCCAGTCCCCTTCCCCGCCTCCGACGGCCAGCTCGACCTTCGGCAGCGAGAACGGGTCGATGGGCCCACCAGGCGCCTGCAGCGGCGGCAGACCCTGGCCCCAGGCCGTCGCGCAGACGAGGAGTGTGGCAGCGCCGGCGAGCGCTGCGATGAGGTGGCGGCGGTTCATTGATCAGGCGCTCTGCAGGCGGCGGATCTTGCGGAGCAGGTCGTTTTCGAGGTTGGCGCGGTCGCCCGTGGCCGCCTTGACTGGGGGCTTCGGTGCGGCCTTGCGCGCGGCGGCCCGGCGCATGCGGCCGCGGCCGATGTCGGGACGGTCCTCGACCTCGCTGGCGAGCGCCTCGATCGCGTCCTGCTCGGCGGCCTCGGCCACCGCTTCCTTCTCACGGCGGAAGAACTCGCGCTCGACCTCATCGGAGGTGATCTCGTCGGTCATGGCAGGGCGCTTCGCTCCGCGAGCGGTGGCGCGGATGCGAGCGACGGCCCGACCCAGACGGTCGGAGAAGCTCGGCGTCGTCGCGGCCGCGGCGGGCATCGCGTCGAGCGGGACCTCGACGTCGGCCGGTGTGATGTCCTCGCTGGGCTGGATGGTGGTGAGCATCTGCACGCCCTTGTCCCCGCTCCCCAGCAACACGAGCTGCCCGGCCACGTCGACCAGCAGCAGGTGGTGCTTCGGCCCGAGCATGTGCGAGCCGACAGGGCGGATGGCGCGACCGCCGGTGACGCTGGCGGCGGCAGGCCGCATCTTGCGCCAAACCACGAACCCCATCGCCGCCAGGAAGAGCATCGACATCGCCACCGCGCCCAGCGAAGGGCCATTCGACTCGTTGGTGCCCAGTCCGGCCGCGGCCGCCTCCTCTGCCGCCGGCTCCTCCATCGGGAGGTTGAGCGGGGTGTCCTCGGAGTGTGCTGTTGAGGGCTTCGCGGCGGTCACCGTCTGCGCGGGCAGCGCGACGGTCTCGGCGACCTCGGGCGCCGCGGTCGGGATCGCGGTCTCGGTCGTGGTGGCCGGCGCCGGCGTCTCCTCGGCCACCTCGGCCTCGGCCGCGGCATCCGGGTCGGCCCAGCGTGCGGCGACCTGAATGTCGCGCGGCACCGCTGCGACGAGGGTCTTGCCCTCCGCTCGCACGATGACGTTGCGCAACACCTCGTCCGCCACGGGGGCGGCCATCCGAATGCGGAGGACCGCGGCCGGCTCGGCGCGCTTCGACGGGTGGACCAGCGCCCGGGCAATCGCCGGGTCCTTGATGGTGACCCAGCGACGCTTCGCCTTCGTGTTCTCGATGCGCAGGTTGAGGACGTCGCCCTCGCTGCTGGCCGAGATGCTCTCGGCGGTCATCGCGCGGCGCCCGTGGAAGGTGAACGTGAGCGCGTCAGCGTCACTGGCGAAGGTCACCCGCGTCAGGGTGTTGACGCCGGTCGTCTTGGCGTTGACGCCCGGCACCCCTGCCAGAAGCCCGAACAGAATCGCCACGATCAGGTGAGCGACGCGCATTTCTCCCCCTTGCCGCCATACGGCGGTCCGTCTGCCCGAGCGCATGAGCGCCCGGTGCCAAAAAGGCTTACAATTTCGGGGAGGTTCAGTCCCGGAGGCGGTTAACGCGCTCCATGGGTGAGACCACTTCCGTGAGCCTCACGCCGAACTTCTCGTTGACCACGACCGCTTCGCCACGCGCGATGACCTTGTCGTTCACGACAATGTCGAGCGACTCGCCTGCGAGCTTGTTGAGCTCGACGACAGAGCCGGTAGTGAGCGTGAGCAGCTCTCGGATCAGCATCCGGGTCTTACCGAGCACGACAGCGAGCTCGAGCTCGACGTCGTAGAGAAACTCAATGTCTCTCGAATTGTCGGTCATCACGACCCTCCCACTGCTTGGGGGTTATGCATCCGACGTGCCAGATTCATCGTCGAGTTGAGGGACCGGCTGTGCACGGGATTTCTGCTTGAGCTCGAGTTGGCGGACGACCTGCGCGGCGAGGTGACCGGCACGCTCGACCGGGCTCACCTCGAACTTGGGCGCACCCTCGACGAACATCATCAGCGGCGTGACCTGCGGCTGGTCCAGCGCGATGACGTCACCAGGCTTGAGCGCGAGCAGGTCGCGGATGCTGATCTTGCTGGAACCGAGCAGAACCTCGGCCTCGATCGGCACCTGGCGCAGGTGACCGCCGATCTGCTCGTACCAGGTGTTGTCGCTGGCGAAGCTCTCGGCCTGGATGCCGCTCGACAGGTGCTGCCGAATCGGCTCGATCGTGCTGTACGGGATGACGACCTGGACGGTGCCGCGCAGGTTCTCCATCTCGAGTTCGAAGCTGGTGAGGACGACGACGTCGCTCGGCGGGACCACCGCGAGGAATTGCGGGTTGATCTCGGTGCGCAGGTACTCGCCCTCGATCTGGTAGACGGGCTGCCACGCGCGGCCGAGGTCGTCGAGGAGCAGGGTGACCACCTTGCGGATGATCATCAGCTCGACCGCGGTGAAGTCGCGTCCCTCCACGCGTTCCTGGGCGTTGGTGGCGCCCCCGAAGAAGTTGTTGAGGAACGCGAAGATGAGCTTCGCCTCGATCGCGACGATGCAGGAGCCGCGCAGCGGGTTGAGGCGGACGATGTTCAGGCAGCTCGGGATGGGGAGGTAGTTGAGGAACTCCCCGTACTTCATGAGGCTCGTGCTCTCGACGGAGACCTGCAGAATCTTCCGCAGGCTGTTCGACAGCGTGATGCGGAACTGACGCGCGAACCGGTCGTTGATGATGTCGAGGGTCGGCATGCGACCGCGGATGATGCGGTCCTGGCTGAGCAGGTCGTACTTGACCGCGCCGGCGTCACTGACCCCGATGGACGGGGCACCCGAGGCCGCCGCACCGAGGGCGCTCGCGGTGCTGGAGCCGGCGCCTTCTTCCTCCTCGACGTCTATCTTGCCTTCGTTGACGGCCGAGAGGAGCGCGTCGATCTCGGTCTGCGAGAGGATCTGCTCCGACATCGAGTCGTTATTGCACGATCCACTCGTCGGGCCATACGGCGATGATCTTGCCTTTCGTCATCACCGTGTTGGCGCGGCGGCGCATCTTCTTGCGGAGCGCTTCCATGTTCTCCGGACCCTGCACGTCAGCGACGCGATGCCCGGAGAGGAGCGCGTTGAGTTGGAACCGAATCTGGCTGGCGCGTTGCTCGACCTCGGTCTGGGTGTCGGCGGCGTCCAGTTCGAGCTGGATCTTGGCCTTGAGATAGCGGTCACCGCCGGGCTCGCGCAGGTTCACCACGAGCGTGCCGAGCTCGTACATCGGCCCCGGCTCCTCCTGGACGCCGGAAGGGCGCTTCGGCGAGTTGGAGGCCGCGCGGTCGGCCATCTCTTCGGGCGTCATGTTGCCGCTGCCGCCGCCTCCGCCCAGGGCGACATACCCACCGATGGCGAGCAGACCGAGGATGTTCACGAGGCTGATGATCAGCAGCAGCTTGTTTCCGCCGCCGGCTTCTCCACCTTCCTCTTCGACTTCTTCCTCTTCTTCAACCATCCGTTCCTCCGCTCTGCGCCAACGTACAACAATCCACGGAAGTCCGCGAAAAACAACGCATTCCTCCGCTTATCGGGCGAGCCATGCGGCCCTCGCCACTCCCACGATTTGGATGCAATCCAAAGACCAATGTTCCACCCGGGCACGTATCAACGCTCCCCTCCGCCCGCGCAGGAAAGACGAACGCCCGGCGAATACACGCCGGGCGTCCGTGGGTATTAGCGCTTCAAGGAGCGGGCATGTTGTCCCGCTATCTGACGCGACTCGCCGGAATGGGTAGTCCCGGCTCGCTCTTCCATGAGCATCGCCGCGCGGCACCACCGCGAGGTGGCGCCTGCGTTCGGGCATCCAGCCCGAGCGATTGTCTCGATAGCACTCCTCCTCGGTCTCGCCTGTGGGGCGGCACTCCATCCTTGGAGCCGTCAGCCGGGGGCCGCACGGCACGTATCGCCTGGTCCGGCACCCCGCCATCCGTGGAGGGTCAAACCGGCCCACCGGTCCTTCCCTGGACCAGCCGACACGTACCGAGCGGCCCCGCGACCCCGGGGCCTTTCCATGGCCGAGGCTGCACGCATGTCGCCAGGCAACACGCTGCGAGCCGACTCCGCCTCCTGGCTTTTCCCTTTCAAACACGGGCGGTCACGCACCATCTCGTGTGCCCGCGCGTGCGGGGTCTCCCCCGCGTTTTCTTGCCAACGACAGCCGCGTCCTACGGCCGCCGGATAAATGAGCGACGGCGCTACCGGATCAGCTGAGTGACCTCCTGTAGCAAGCCGTCCGCCGTACTGATCGTCTTCGAATTCGCCTGGAACGCGCGCTGATACGCGATCAACTGGATGAACTGGTCGGAGAGCTCGACGTTCGACAACTCGAGGGTCGAGCTCTGGATGCTCCCACGGCCGCCCGTCTGCGGGTTGCCGATGGTCGCTGCGCCCGAGTTTGCGGACTCCACGTAGTTGTTGCCGCCGAGCAGGTTCAGCTCGGTCGGATCCGCGAAGACCGCGGTCGCGACCTGGCCGAGTACCAGCGTCTTCCCGTTGCTGTACGCCCCGGTGATGATGCCGTTCTGGTCGACGCCGATGCCCTGGAGCTGGCCGGTGCCGTAGCCGTCCTGGTGGATGAAGCTCGTACTGCTCTCGTCCACGCGGTTCCACTGGGTGCTGCCGTTGCGGCCGGTGCCACCCTCGCCGTTGATGGCGTCGCCGAAGTCGAACTCGAACGAGCCCTGCGCGGCGCCATTGGCCCAGTTGACCGTGACGGGGTTGGCGATGTTCTCGTTGAGCAGCGCCCCGTTCTGGTCGAACTCCAGCGTGCCGAGCGGGATCTGCACGGGGTCGCCCGCGGCGCCCCCCTGGACCTCGCCACCGTCGATGATGCCGTTCATCTCCCACGTGCCATCGCCCGTGCGGCTCCCGTACACGGTCATCTCGTGCGCGTTGCCCAGGCTGTCGTAGGTGACGACCTGGGTGCGGAAGCTGCTCGTGTTCTCGGGATCGTTCGGGTCGAAGACGTTGATCGGGTCGTCGGGCCGCAGGTTGGCGAACATCTGGATCTCTGTCGTCGCCTGCGGATCGAGCTGTCGCCGCGTCAACTGCACGTCCGTCACCTGCGCGCTGAGGTCGCCTTGAGCGCCGGCGTTGTGGCCCTGGACACGGTGCCCCGCCTGGCTGATGAGGAAACCATCGTCGTCGAAGCGGAACGCGCCGTTGCGGCTGTAGAGGTTCTCCGTGAGCCCGGCCTGGGTGCCGCGCAGGACGAAGAAGCCGTCTCCGTTGATAGCCATGTCGGTCGGCACGCCCGTGTGGGCGAAGCTCCCCTGGGTGAACATGCGCTCGACGCGCTCGAGGCGAACGCCTCGCCCCACCTGGTTGGCGCCTGCGGTGCCGACCAGGAACTCGTTGACCAGGTCCGCGAAGTGCGCGCGCGCCTCCTTGAAGCCGGTCGTGTTGGTGTTGGCAATGTTGTCACCGACGGTCGCCACGCCGATCGCCGACGCCGCGAGGCCGGTATTGCCAGTGAATAGCGAGCCCATCAGGCCTGCCATGTCACACTCCTCCTGTTCGCCTCGTGCCGTTCGTGCACGAGGGCCGTGAGGGCGGCCTCAATCAGTCAGCCGCCCGCGAGCCTCCCACTTCAGGGGTCCGGCTCGGTTCCTTCGATCAGCGCAACATCATCGCGCTGTCGATATTCGTGAACACGTGGTCCTGCATGTCCTCCGGCGTCATCGCCGTGATCACCGTGCGGTTGGGCACGCTGACCACGAATGCCGCCTTCTCGCTGACGAGCAGGCTCTCGCGTCCTCCCTTTTCTTCGAGCTTCCCCATGGCGCGGTCGATGCGGTCGAGGTCGACTTGCGTGAGCTCGATGTTTCGGCTCTGCAAACGTTCTCGTGCATGGGCGGAGAGCTTTACGCGCCCGCCGACCTCGCCCTTGAGGATCTCGTCGAATGTCGGCCCTCGCGCACGCTCGTCGACCTTCTGGTCGACGCGTCCCGGCTCGACGATCGAGCGCGGTCCGGAGCGCGGGAGCAGGACGTCATATCGTCCCATCTACTCCTCCCTGTTGGGGGTTACATCACCTCCTGGATGTCGCTGAGGCGGAAGACCCGATCGCCCATCATGAGCTCCGGGTAACCCTTGTCGAATCGAACTCCGGTGACATGGCCGGTGACGAGCGTGTCCGCCGGCACCAGCTTGCCTTCCGCGTCGCGGGCCTCGACCGAGACGGTGTAGCGGCCCGAGTCGACCGCAATGCCGTCTTCGTTGACGCCATCCCAGGTGTACGAACCACGTGTGCCAGCGGGCGCGCGCACGTCTCGACGATGGACTTCACGCCCATGCTCGTCGGTGACGACGACGGTCAGATCCGTCGCCTCACTGTCGACGTTGAAGCTGACCTCGCTCGGGACGCCGCGCTCGTGGTCGAAGGAGTCGCCGCGCGCAGTGACGTCGCGGCCGACAAAGCGCAGCGCCTCCTGGTTGTTGTTGCTCAGCTGGCCAATGGCGAGGGTGTCGACCCCCTTGTTGAGGCTCATGAGCTGCTCGACGGTCGAGAACTGCGTCAGCTGCTGAACGTACTGCTCGCTGCTCTGCGGCGAGAGCGGGTCCTGGTTGCTGATCTGAGCGACCAGCAGCTTCAGGAACGCCTCCTTCTCGTCGGCCATCTTGTTGGTGCCGTTGCCGTCGGCGTGGGGCTGAGACCCGAGCGCGTCGGCCGAAGTCACATTGACGTTCATCGTTGCCTCCCCGTCCGGCTCACGCCGTCACGCTGATGCGGCCGTCGTGGAGGCGGTGCCGGGTCGCGGTCTCGGTCGACGCGTCGCCGTCTTCGGCGAGCTCGTCCCCTTCCCCGTCACCACCTTCACCGCCGCCGTCGGCCCCAGGGCCGTGATGGCTCACTTCGAAGTGTTCAACATGCACACCCTGTGCCATTAGGTCGTTGCGTAGCTGCTCCATCGTGGCACCGAGCATGTCGGCGACCGCCGCGTGCTCTGCGCCTACGAAGACGCGGGCCATGCCGGCCTCCATCTGGATCTTCACGGTCACCTTGCCGAGCTCGGCCGGGTGCAGCTGAATCTCCGCGGTCTGCTTGCGCCCGAGCCTCCCGAGCTTCAAACCGTCGGTGATTTGACGCATCACCGACGACTCGTCGACGCCCGCCGGCAGCCGAGACGTCACCGCCTCGCCGTTTCGCGTGCCCGCCGGCGTCGCGGCCTGCAGGTTGACCGGACGGATCGGCGCCTGAGGCGGCGCCTCGGTCGGAGCGCTGGGCTTGCCGAGCGCCTTCAGATCGATCGCGGTCTCGTCAGTCATGCTCAGGGCGTTCGTGAGCAGGTTGCCCGTGAGCTCACCCTCCCCCGCCGGCTCGCCCGTTCCCTCGCCGCCCCGCGCCATCAAGGCGTGGACCAGGCGGTCGGCCACCGAGGCGCGGGTCAGCGACTCGGGCATCTCCTCGCCCTTCAGCGCACCCGGATCGACGAGCTGCGCTTCAACCTGCATCCCGGCGCCGGGCTTCGCAGCCGCCTCGCCCGGCGTCTTCGCGCCAGCCTTTGCGGCCGCCGCCTTCTCCGCAGCGGTGCGCGCCTCGGCTCGGCCCGCGGCCGCTTGCGCACCCGCACGGTCGTCACGGTCTGCCCGCGTCGAGCGCTCGCGAGGCTCGGCGTCGTCGCGCTCACTGCGCTCCTTCGCCGGTGCTCGCTCGGCCGGCGCGTCGTCGCGCGCCATGACCTCGTCGAAGCTGGGTCCGTGCTCGATCGGGTCGAGCTCCGGCGCCGCGACCTTCGGGGTCGGCGGCATGATCATCGTCACATCCATGTGCTCACCTCGCCTACCTGGCGCGCTTCTTCTTCTTCTTCAGTTGGGCCATCTTCTCGGACAGCTTCGCCGCAAGCTTCGGGTCGAGCTTGCCGAGGATCTTCGCGGCCTGGCGGTCCTTGAGGAGCAGCAGGATGTCGATGGACAGGTCCTGGTCCATCTGCTCCATCACCTTGGACGCCTCTTCCGCCTTCATCTTGTTGAACTCGGCCGCGAGCTTGCGCACGCGCTTCTTGCGCTGGGCCTGCTCCTCCTGGCGTCGTTTCTCGGCGTCCGCGTCGCCGCGGTCCTCGTCGTCCTCGTTCGCGAGGGCGACGAGCTCCTCCTGCAGCATGCGCAGCGCCTTGAAGCGAGCCTGCACGTCGAGCTTCACCGCGTTGAGGCGCTGAGTCCGGCGGGCGATCTGCTTCTCCAGACGCAGGATCTCGCGCCGACGCTTCTGCGCCTGCTTGAAGATGCGCAGATGCGTCCCACGGCCGAGCGGCCGCTCGGGGTCGAGGGCGTCGACGTCGTCGAGCGCCAGCGGGCCACGCGGCTTCCGGGCCCCGTCGCTCGCGGACGACCCAGCGGTCGTTGGCTTCGCGGCCTTCTCGCCGCCGGCCGCCGGGGGCGGTGCAGGCTGGGCGTAGGCGACGCCGACGAGCAGGAATGGGAGCGCCCACCTCACTGGGCCGCCTCCGCGATCCCGTGCAGATGCGTCAAGGACACGTCGGGCTCGAATCGCTCCTTCATCCCCTGGCGCAGCATCCCGTTGATGTCGCGGATCTGCGTGACGGCGCGGTCGATCGTCGGGTTGGCGCCGCGTTGGTACGCGCCGATGTTGATGAGGTCCTCGGCGCGCCGATACGCGGCCAACAGCTCGCGCAATGTGGCCGCGGACGCGCGATGGCGGTCATCGGTCACGTCGGGCATCACGCGGCTGGCGCTCTCGAGCACGTCGATCGCCGGGTAGTGGTTTCGCGAAGCGAGGTCGCGGCTGAGCACCACGTGCCCGTCGAGGATGGAGCGGCAGGCGTCGCCGATCGGGTCGTTGAGGTCGTCACCTTCAACGAGAACCGTGTACAGGCCGGTAATGCTGCCTTCGCCTCCGCAAGTGCCCGCGCGCTCCAGCAGCCGGGGCAAGAGCGCGAAGACGCTGGGGGTGTAGCCGCGCGTGGTCGGCGGCTCCCCGACCGCGAGCCCCACCTCGCGCTGGGCCATCGCGAAGCGCGTCACCGAGTCCATCATCAGCAGCACCTGCTTGCCTTCGGCGCGGAAGTGCTCGGCGATGGTCGTCGCGAGGTACGCAGCGCGAATGCGGACGAGCGGCGCGGTGTCACTGGTGGCGGCCACGATGACCGAGCGGGCGAGGCCCTCCGGTCCGAGGTCCTTCTCGATGAATCCGAGCACCTCGCGACCGCGCTCGCCGACGAGCGCGATGACGTTCACGTCAGAGGAGGCGTTGCGCGCGATCATGCCGAGCGTGACGGACTTGCCGACGCCCGAGCCCGCGAAGATGCCGACGCGCTGGCCGCGTCCGCAGGTGAGCATCGTGTCGATGGCTCGAATGCCGAGCCACATCGGCTCGGTGATCGGCCGCCGCTCCAGAGGATTGAGCGGCTCGGCGTAGAGCGAGCGCTCCTGGGTCAGCGTGGGCATCGGACGTCGATCCAGCGGGCGCCCGAGGCCGTCGAAGACACGACCCAGCATGGCGTCGCCGACCGGGACGCTTGCGAGCGCCTGGCGCGGCGTGATCAGGCTGCCCATGCGCACGCCGCCGATGTCGCCGAGCGGCATCATCAGCGCGGTGCGCTCCCGGAAGCCGACCACCTCGGCGACCACGGTCGTGTCGCCGTCGACGGAGATCTCGCACAGGGAGCCGATACGCGCGCCCGGGACGTGGCCTTCGACCACGAGGCCGACCACCTGGGTGACCTTGCCGCGCTCGACGAGCGCAGGTCGAGTGACGGCCTGGTCGAGGCGGTCTGTGTCGATGCCAAAGCGGGCGACGTCGAACAACACCTCAGCCCTCCCCCTCGGGCTCGGCGTCAGCCTGATCCGGGGTGGCCGCGTGCTGCTCGCGCAGCTGCGACTCGACGTCGCTCAGCTGCGTCGCGACGCGACCGTCGATGGAGCCGGTGCGCGTCTCGACACGGAAGTCGCCGTACTCGAGGGACGAATCGGCGTGGACCCGGACGGTGAAGGCGTCGCCCTCACCGGCGGTCAGCTCTTCGCGGTGCTCGTTGATGAACTCGTAGTCGGGGGTGGAGCACTGAATCGTGACTTCGTCCATCTCGTCGAGGTCGAGGATCGCCTGACGGATGAGGTTCATCAGCTGGTCGGGGTTCACGCTCAGCTGGTTGCGCACGAGCTTCTCGGCGACTCGACACGCGAGCGTGATGAGCTGCACCTGGTTCTGGCTGGCGAGCACGCGACTGACGGCGACGAGCTGGTCGAGGGCCCCGGCGTATCGCTGCTGCAGGACCTGCAGCTCGGCGAAGACCTGGGCCTTGCCCTCCTCCTGACCCTGCAGAACGGCCTGCTCGTAGACGGACTGAAGCACCTCGGGCGGCACCTCGAACACCGGTGCCGGCGGCGGGGCGACGGGCTGCACGACCCGCTCCGGCTCCGGCTCCGGCTCCGGGATGATCTCGCCGTCGCGGGTGACATTCGGCAACGCCAGGGGCGCGGCGGGTACGGGCTCCTCTTTTCGTCCGAAGACGAGGGTCCGTACCTGCTCTCCGGTGTTCTCTGCGCGGATGACGGCCATGGGTTACACGAACTCGTCTTCGGAGCCGGCCTTGGCAATGACAATCTTGCCTTCCGCTTCGAGCCTCAGCGCCGTAGTGGTGATCATCGACTGGGCCTTCTCGACGTCGCTGAGCTTCACCGGGCCCATGACCTCCATGTCCTCCTGCAGCATCTGAACGGCGCGCTGCGAGAGGTTGCCGAAGATCTTGTCCTTCACCTGCTCGGCCGCGGTCTTCAACGAGAGCAGGAGCGTCTGGTTGTCGATCTCCTTGAGCAGCGCCTGGATGCCGCGGTCGTCGAGGTTCACCAGGTCGTCGAAGACGAACATGTTGTTGCGAATCTCTTCCGCGAGCTCGGGGTCGATCTCCATGAGCTGCTCGAAGATGCGCTCTTCGTGTGCCTTCTCGATGTTGTTGAGGATCTCGGCCACCAGCACGACGCCGGAGGTCTCCTGGTCGCCGCTGACCACCAGGCCCTTCATCTCGCTCATCAGGGCGTCTTCCACGTCGCGCAGCGTCTGCGGAGACACCGTGTCGAGGCTCGCCATTCTCAGGCAGACCTCGACCTGGGTCTCGACCGGGAGCTGAGCGAGGACCTCCGCGCTCTTCTCGGCGTCGATGTACGCCATGATGAGCGCGATGGTCTGCGGGTGCTCCTTGCGAACCAGGTTCGAGAGGGTGCGCGCGTCGACGGGGTCGAGCGCGACCAGCTTCATCTGGTTCTCGGTGGCGAGATCCTCGAGCAGCTTCTTGCCCTCGGTGTCGCCCATCGCGCGGGTCACCAGGGACTTCATGTAGTCCGAGCCGCTCTCGAGCAGCATCGGGTCGCCGCCCTGGCAGAGTTCCCAGAACTCCTTGAGGATTTGGCGCTGCTCCTCCTCGGTGACCGTGGAGAGGTCGGCCATCGACTTGTTGAGCGACTTGATCTCGCCGCTACCGAGGCGCTTGAACACCTCGCCAGCGACGTCTTCGCCGAGCATCAGCATCACCAGGGCCGCCTTGATGGGGCTCTTGATGTTGCCGGCACCGGTCAACAGCTCAGCAGAGGCCATGTGGCACCTCCGGGGTCTGGTGGAGCGTCATCCTCATCTTACGCGGCCTTCTGCTCCTGCTCTTCACGTTCACGCAGCCAGAAGCGCATGACCGCGGCGGCATGGTCGGGGTTCGTAGCTGCGAATTCCTTGATCTTGTCGATGGGTGAGGGCGTGCGCGCCTCGAGCTCGGCGAGGGCTTCCTCGCCCGGCAGCGCGGCTTCCTCGCCCGGCGGGAGCTCACCCTCCGCGAGGACCTCCGCGGCCTCCGGCGGCTCGGTCACGTAGCGCACGACCGGACGCAGGAGCAGGAAGAGGATGATGGTCGCGACCAAGGCGACCAGGGCCCACGGGAGCTGGCGCAGCAAGCGCTGCTTCCAGGTCTCCTGAAACGCATCCTCTGCCGCGCCAATCGGCTCGGAGTGGAAGCGCAGATTGGTCACCTCGATCTGGTCGCCACGCTCGGAGTCGAACTCGATCGCGCTGGCCACCATCTTCTCGAGCTTCTTCACCTCTGCGGCGCTGCGCGGCACGTACTCGGTGAGCGCCGCGGCCGCTTCACCTTCGGCTGGTGCGGCTTCGCCCTCCTTGGCTTTCGCCGCCTCGTAGGTCCCGTCCACGAGGACGGAGACCGACAGCCGCTTGACCTTCGGAGTGGTCGCCTTCACCTGCTTGGTGGTCCGCGGGATCTCGTTGTTGGTGATCGTCTTCTCACGGGTGGAGTTGCTGGCGTCGCCGACGCGAATCACGCCCTGGGCGACGTTCGGGTCGTTCGCGGCCGCGCCCGCCGCGCCGCCTACGCGGTTGCCGCCGTTCTCGCGCACCTCACTGAGGGTCTCCTCGGACCGCGGGACGATGGTCTCGGGGTCGTAGAGCTCCTCCGTCCGGTGCTCCTGGCTGAAGTCGATCTTCGCGGTGACCTTCACAATGGCCTTGCCGGGCCCGACGACGCGCTCGAGCATCTCGCGCGCCTTCATCTCGAGCTCGCTCTCGACGGCCTGCGTGTACTCGAGGGAGGTCCCGCCGTCGATGTTGTCGCCGGTGGCGCGGTTGAGCACCTTGCCGCGCTGGTCGACGACGGTGACGTTCTCCAGGTCGAGGCGCGGGACCGCGAACGCGACCAGGTTGACGATGCCCCTCACCTGGCCCTTCGAGAGGACCTTGCCGTCGAAGAGCTCGACGAAGATGGAGGCCCGCGGAGGCTTGTCTTCGTTGACGAAGAGCGACTTGTCGGTCTTGGCGAGGTGGACCCGCGCGTTGCGCACCGACTCGAGGCTCGACACCGAACGGGCGAGCTCGCCCTCGAGGGCGCGCTTCTTCTGCAGCTTGAGGATGTCGGACGGCACGCCGAAGGCGTCGTTCTTGTCGAACCAGTCGTAGCCGTTCGAGCCGCGGCCGAGTCCCTTGCTGGCCAGCTTCATCCGCAGCTCGGGCACGCGCTCCTCGGGGACGAGGATTGTCGTGCCCGAGGGCGAGACCTCGTACGGGATCTTCTGGGCCTCGAGCTCTTCGACAACACCGCCCGCTACATCGGGCTCGAGGCTGGTGTAGAGCGGGCGCATCTCCTCGCGGCTGACGGCCCACGAGAGGGCGGCGACTGCGGCGATCAGGAGCGCGACCAGGAGCGCGATGGCGATCTTCTGGCCGGTGCTGAGCCGATCGTTGATCGACGCCAGGCGCTCGCGGATTCGGGTGAGGAAGTTCATCGATCAGCCCCGGCAGTCAGATCGGCATCCGCATGATTTCCTGGTAGGCGTCGACCGCCTTGGAGCGCACTTTCGTGAGCATCCGGAAGGAGACGTCTGCCTTGTCCAGGGCGATCATCATTTCGTGGATGTTGTTGCTGCGGCCGGTGGCCACCGCGGCCACGGCTGCGTCGGCCTCTTTCACCAAGGCGTTGACGCCTTCAATCGACTCGTTGAGGAACTCACCGAACGGCTTGGAGACCGACGGCGCCGCGTCTCCGCGGCCGACGAGGGCCCCGGGCGTACGCTCGAGGGCAGGGCGAATCGGCGGCAGGCCGGTGAAGTTGACGTCCGCAGCCATCGGTTATTCCCCGATCTGGAGAGCGTTGTTGGCCATGTCCTTGATGGCCTTGACCGCGGTGACGCTGGCTTCGTAGCTGCGTGACGCAGTGAGCATGTTCACCATCTCGTTGACCACATTGATGTTCGGGTACTCGACGTAGCCCTCGTTGTTGGCGTCCGGGTGCTCCGGGTCGTAGACCAACCGTCCCTCGGACGTGTCGGACTCGATGGCGCTCACCTCGGCCCCGTGGGTCTGGTCGTGTAATCGGTCGCCGAGGATCTCGTCGAAGGTCTCGCTGAGCGGGACGGCGGCGACGACGGTGGAGCGACGCCGGTAAGGCCCGCCCTCCTCGGTGCGCGTGGTCTCGACGTTCGCGAGGTTGCTGGTGGTCACGTTCATCCGGGTCCGCTGAACGGTCATCCCGGTGGACGCGATCTTCATCGCAGAGAAGAAGTCCATCAGCCCTGCCCCTCTCCGATGGCGTACTTGAGCATCGCGATGCGCTTGGAGTACATCCGCGTCGTCGCTCGGTAGAGCAGCTGGTTCTCCGCGATCTTCGCCATCTCGTGGTCGAGGTCGACGGAGTTCCCATCGGCGTCCGGCAGCGAGAAGTAGTCGAACTCGACGTCGCCCTCCGGGATGCCGGGGTTCGAGCCGCGATGGTCCGAATCCGTGTGGCGCATCCCGGGTGGGTCGGTGCCAGCGAGGTGGCTCTGCAGCGCCTCGTCGAACTTCAGCTCGACCGGGGTGTAGCCCGGCGTGTCGATGTTGGCGAGGTTGGCCGCCAGCATGTTCTGCCGCTCGAGGCGGAAGTCGAGGCCGCGCTCGAGCGTCGACGAGAGTCGATCGAACAACAGCTTCATGCGTCCCCCTTTCTCCGGCGGCCCGGTCCGGCCGGTCGCCGGGCCTTCAGCCGCGGGAGAACCTGTTTGCGAGCGGCGTGCCAGCTGAGAGAGACAAGGAATGGCAGGGTTTGGGGGGCGCGAGCGCCAGGGGCCCGACGCGACAGTGTCAGGGCGTTGACGCGACTTCGCGCTGCACGCCGGCGCGCTCCGAGACCCGTGCGGCGTGCCTGGACCGCCAACCGAGCATCTCGAGCTCCGTGCGCGCCAGATTGCTGTACGCATCGTCGACGCCCGAGCGGCCGACCGCGTCCCAGACGCGCTTGGCGGCGCGGACATCCCCCACCCGGAGCAGCGCGCTACCTTGGAGGTAGAGCGCCTCGGTCCGGGCGACGTCGTCGGGATAGTCGTCGAGGAACGCCGCGACCGCGGCAATGGTTCCGGCGTCGTTCGCGCGGGCCACCTCGATTTCGGCCACCCGCCACAGCGCATCACGCCGCGTCTGGTCGTGCAGGGCACCTCCGGAGAGATCGTGTAGCTTCACCCGCGTCTTGAGCGCGACGACGGCCTTCTTCCACTGCTCGAACTCGACGTAGACCTCGGCGATCTCACCCGCGAGCGTCGCGCGCTGCCGGGGCAACACAGGGCCGTTGAGGGCGAAGAGGTAGATCTCGCGCGCCTCCTTGAGACGCCCCTCGTTCCGGGCGTGATGGGCCTTGGCCATCCAGTACTCGAAGTTGTCGAAGCGGCGCGGATGGCGCTGGTCGAGGTAGTCGAGGACCTCCCCGAGGCGGAAGCGGTCATCCGAGTCGCGCAGGACGCCGGCCATCTCGAGATAGATCCGCGCGGCGGCATCCGGCTCCAGCTTCTCGGTGGTGCCGCCGAGACCGTCCTGCAACGCCTTGATCGCTTCTTCGGTGAGCGCGAGCGAGCGCAGGGCGCGGCCCGCGAGGAGGTGGACCTCACCGCGAAGCGCGTGGCGCTCGAAGCGAGGCTTCTGATCCTCGAAGACCGACAGCACGGCGAGCGGCCGGTCCTTGCGCAAGTGGTCGAGCAGGTAGAACACGAGGATCCGGTCGAAGAGGAGCGGCGCGCGGTCGAGGTACCCGCTGTCCGGGAAGATCGACCACAGCCGGCGCGCGCTCGTGAAGGCCTGCTGCAACTTGCCGGTGCGCACGTCGTCGCGCGCGGAGCGAACCAGGAGCTCCTGCATGACGAAGTCGCTCAGCGCGCTACGGCGCAGGTTGCCGATGATGCGACGGCTCTCGCTCGGGCGCTCGATGAGCGAGGCGTAGCGCAAGAATGCCAGGTCCTGGCCCTCGGTCTCCGGGAGCGTGCTTGCGAGGGTCTGGAAGAGCTCGGCCGCCTTCTTGGGCTCACTGTGCGCGAGGATCTCGGCGAGGCGGACGCGGACCACCCAGTTCGGCAGGTCTTGTGGATAGCGCTCGACGAACTCTTCGTAGAGCGCTTTGGCCTCCTCGATCCGGTCGTACATCATGAACAACTCGGCCGCCTGGAAGAGGGGCGCC
>PVBE011133027.1_pt1 | contig 22774 bp, 22 predicted proteins | sample 1631181 | NCBI WGS metagenome assembly PVBE01 (sample SAMN08397723, study PRJNA350692) | Marine metagenome, whole genome shotgun sequencing project. | isolation source: water | place: Pacific Ocean | collected 2012-04 | reverse complement strand
GCCGGCCTTGCCGCCGAAGGTGAGACCGTAATCGACCGTCTCTACCACCTCGACCGCGGCTACGAATCGCTGGTCGAGAAGCTCGGCGGCGCCGGCGCCCGCGTCGAGAGATTTCGCGAGTAAGAAAGGAACCCGACATGTCCGACGACTGCTTGTTTTGCAGGATCGCCGCGGGGGACATCCCGGCGAGTATTGTCCACGAAGACGATCAGGTGGTGGCCTTCGAGGACATCAATCCGCAGGCTCCACATCACCTGGTGATCATCCCTCGGCAGCACATCGCCACGATCAACGACCTCGAACCGGACGACGAACCGCTCTTCGGCAAGCTCGCTGCCACCGCCAAAGCGATTGCCGCCGAACGCGGCTTCGAACAGAGCGGTTATCGGCTGGTGATCAACTGCAACAGCGCCGCCGGCCAGACCGTGTTCCACATCCACATGCATTTGCTCGGCGGCCGCAACCTCGCGTGGCCGCCGGGGTGACCGCGGCGCACACGCCGCGCGGCCCCAACGGCTGCGGCGCCCCCGCGACGCGGCCGCGATAACATCGCTCCATTCGACCTCCAGAAGGGTGAGGGTCCCATGGCATCAGGATTGCAGATCGAACACCGCGACGGCGTTCGCGTAGCACGCATGCAATTCGGCCGCGCCAACGCCATGAATCAGGAGATGCTCGATGAGCTCGCTGCGGGGCTCACCGACGGCGAGCCGCAGCCCACCGTGCTCACCGGGGAGGGCAAGATCTTCTCCGCAGGCCTCGACCTGGTGACACTCGATGGACTCGACCGGGACGCGTTCGAGGAGTTCCTCACACGGTTCTCGCGCACCATGATCCAGGTTCTGACGACGCCTTACCCGCTGGTGGCGGCGATCAACGGTCACGCCGTGGCCGGCGGCTGCGTGCTCGCTCTGGCCTGCGATTACCGCGTCGGCACCGAAGGTGACTTCAAGATCGGCATGAATGAACTGTCGCACGGTCTGCCGCTACCGGCGGTGGCGAGCGAGATCCCACGCGGCGCCTTGACGCCTCAGACCTACCGTACGGTGGTCATGAGCGGGGTGCTCATGACACCGGACACCGCACGTCAGGTGGGCATCCTGGACATGATGTCCGAGGACGCCGACACCGCCGTCGCACAGGCGTGCGCCCTGGCGCGCGAGCAGGGAAAGTCGTTGGATGCGTTCGCCGGGGTCAAGGCCGGAGTCGTCGCCCCGGTAGTCAACGCCATCAAGGAACTTCGCGAGGCGCTCGACCGGCGTTTCGTCGACATCTGGTTCTCCGAAGCCGCCACCGAATCGCGCCGCACCACCATCGAGGACCTGAAGAGCAAGCGCTGAGGACGCGCGAGACGCCATGAGCAGCCTCTATGCCAAGATCGCCGACCTCGCGCTCGTCGTGGACGACCACGCCTTGGAGACGCTCGAGCAAACCGTGCCAAGCGGCTGGGTGCGCAAGACAAGCTTGATTCGCCTGCGAGGGGCCGGCTACGAGGGCCGGGGCGAAGACGTGACCTGGAACGACGAGGATCACCGCGTCCTGCAGGAAGAATCGGACTTCGCCCTGGCGGGCAGCTACACCATCGACGAGTTTTCCCGCCGGCTCGACGAGCTCGAGTTGTTTCCCCGCCCCGCGTCGCGCTCCGACTACTCCCTGTACCGTCGCTGGGCATTCGAGAGCGCCGCGCTGGACCTGGCGCTGCAACAGTCAGGGCGCGCGTTGGGCGACGTTCTCGGTATCGCCGCGGAGCCAATGACGTTCGTGATCTCGATCGGCCTCGGAGAACCAGCGTCGACGGACCCTCTGAGGGAGCGTCTCGCCCTCTATCCCGGCATGCGTTTCAAGCTCGACCTGTCCGAGAGCTGGACAGCCGATCTGGTCGCCGAGCTCGCCGAGATGGGGGTTGTCGACACCGTCGACCTGAAGGGGCTGTACCACGGAGACTTCACGGGCCCCCCTCCCGACGCCGCCCAGTATCGCTTCGTTGCCGAGGGGCTCGGCGACGCGTGGATCGAGGACCCGTTCCTTAACGACGCGACCTGCGACGCGCTCGCGGACCACGTCGATCGGATCACCTGGGACGCCAACATCCACTCGGTCGCCGATATTGCCGCGCTGCCGTTCAAGCCGCGGTGCGTCAACATCAAGCCATCGCGCTTCGGCTTCCTATCCGAGCTTCTACGTACCTACGAGTACTGCGCCGGCCAGGGCATCGGCATGTACGGTGGTGGTCAATTCGAGGTAGGGATCGGCCGCGAGCAGGCACAGTACCTGGCCAGCTTGTTCCATCCCGACGGTCCTAACGACATCTGCCCGCTTGCCTTCAACGAGCAGGAGCTGTCGTCCGCGCTCCCCCCGAGCCCGCTGGCGCCGGCACCCGCGAGCAGCGGGTTTCGCTGGGCAGGCCCGTCGGACTGAGCCTGGACTTCTCAACGGGTCACGGCTACGCGAGCGCCAGTTTGTGTGATGGCTCAGCGCGCCCAGGCCGCGACGTAGAGACGCACCTCGCGAGCACCGCCTTCGATGAGCGCTGCGGCAGCCGCAGCCGCGGTGGCCCCGGTTGTGACCACGTCGTCGACGAGAACCACAACCCTCCCCCGGACGGCATCCCGATGCCGTGGCCGCAGGCGGAAAGCGCCCGAGACGTTGCGCAGCCGCCGTTCGCGCTCGAAACCCACCTGCGCCGGCGTGCGTCGGGTACGGCGCAGCGCCTCGCAAACCGGCAGGTGCGGGCGACGACGACGAACGCCCCGCGCCAACACCGCCGCCTGGTTGTGCCCACGCCACCATCGTCGGCTCCAGTGCAGCGGCACCGGCACCAGGATCCGCGCATCGTCCAAGAGCGCCCGCGCCCCGGGTGCGTCCGCCATGCGTGAGCCGATGGCGCGGCCGGCGCGTAGCAAGCCGTCGTACTTGAGATCGATGAGCAAGCGTCGCGCCGGACCGTCGAACGTCGCCAGCGCGTGCGCTTGGGAGACCGGCAACAACTCGGGGATCGCGGCGTCGTGGAACGGGAACTCGTTGCCGCACGCTGCGCACAGCAGCGGCTCCCACTCACCGCCCCCGACGACGCGCCCGCAGTGGCGACACATCGATGGCAGCAGCGTGTTGACCAGGAATGCACCCACGGACCGCAGTTCGGCGACACTCCCCTATGAGACGGCCACCACAAGCGCCGTTCGAGCCACCGAGTGAGCGCGGGCGCGAGGGCGTGTGAGGACAAGGCGCGCGCCAAGCGCAACGCAGTCATCGCGCGCCCTCGCGCTCGCGCTTTTAGGGGCGAGGTGCCTTGACCTTGCGATCGCTCACGGGGCGCAGCTCTTCGCTGGTATCGATCACCACGGTTCCCCAGCGTCCGCATTCGGCGCAATGCATGACGTACGCGTCGTGGGCGGTGCCGCAGTGCCCGCAGCGGTAGCATGGCTCGAGGATGTTCGAGGCCTGGATTACCTGGCGGAAGCGGTCGGCGGCCGTAGCCGAGTCACCCTGTCGCGCACTGAGCTTGGCCAGGTGATACGCGACCGTGGGCGAGAACTCGACCTCGTCTTCGAGGCGTTCGAGCTCCTCCCGTGCCTCTTCCAACATCTCCAGGCGCGCGTACAGCAAGGCGAGGCCGAGGCGCGCGGCGCGCCCCTCGTCACCACCGATGGACTCGGCCGATTGTCGGAACGTACGGATTGCCTGCTCGGGATCGCCGGCGTTGAAGTAGTGGCTCACCAGTTCGTTGAGCAGTTCGAGGGCGTGCGTCGCGACAACGCCCTCGGTCCAGGCTTCGACCGCGCCGTCGACATCGCCGTCGGCGTTGCGCGCCCGGCCCTGTAGCAGGTAAGCCGGGACGAACTGTGGGTCTTCCTTGCGCAGTGCCGTGAAGATCGCCAGCGCCTCCTGACGCGGGTCCTTGCCGCCCTGCTCGAATAGCGCGCGGCCTTGCTCGAAGCGCAATCCCCGGTTCACCGCCTCCTCGTCTGCACGCGAGGCAGCATCTTTGAGGAGCTTGACGCGCTTGTCCTGCGCTTCCAACGCCTCGTCCCAACGGCCTTGTCGCGCCAGCAGGTCGCGCATACGCGCGAACAACTCCGGATCGCCCTTGGGCTCCGCCACCAGCCGTTGCTCGAGGTGACCAACCGCGCGCGCGCATTCGCCGAGCACCTCGAAGTCGCGCGCCAGGGCGTCATGCACGTCGGCATCGTCGGGCGCCAACCCGCGCGCGCGAATGTGCATGTCGACAGCCGTGTCGAGGTCGCCCATGGCGCGGGCGGCGTTGCCCCCCTGGATCCAGGCGTCGAGGCGCTCGGGGTCGTTTTCCAGCACCGTCTCGAAGCGCTGCAGTGCGGCGGCATGATCGCCGCGCACGGCCGCGGCCAGGCCCGACTGAATGAGCTCGGTGTCACCCGCGGTCTTCAGGTCGTTGCGCGTGCGCCGCCAACGCGAGAAGGCCGCCTTGGAGGACAGGACGACGGTGTACAGCAGCGTGCCGAGCACCCCCAAGAGGATGGCAAGGAAGCCGACCACCCAGAGTGACGTTTGGAACTCGTGGGGAGGAAACCCCGGGGCGGTGAAGGTGACCTGATCGGTGTTGAGGGTCGCCGTCCACAGGCCGATCGACACGACCGCGAAAACGGTGAGCAAGGCAACCAGGTTCCGCAACGTCATCTCGAACCCTACCTCTTCAGTTGCCGCCCGCCTCTTGTCGCTCCTGGCAGTCGATGCAGAGGGACGCCCAGGGGATCGCCTTGAGGCGGGACAGCGGGATTTTTTCGCCGCACGACGAGCACGTCTCGTAGGTACCCTCGTCCATGCGCCGCAGCGCCTCTTCTACGTGCAGCAGCGTCTCGCGCTCGCCATCGCTGAGGCTGTAAAGAAACTCCTTGCGGTAGCCCTCGGACGCTTGGTCCGCAAGATCCTGGAGCGGTTCCGCGGCCGCCTCACGGTTGACCGCCTTCGAGCGACGATACGCTTCGGTCGCTTCGCGGCGCTTGAGCTCGAGCCGCTCGCGAATCTTGTTCTTCTCAGTTGTTCTCATTGAAACTCGAAACCTTTTGAAAGCCCATCGCCGGGCCGGGGTTCACGAAGCCCCCTACTAGCGACTGTACGGCAGACCGTGGATGAGTGTGAATCCACGATAGATCTGCTCGGTCAAGAACAAACGCGCCATATCGTGCGGAAGGGTCATGGACGAGAGGCCGAGAAGCAAATCCACCCGCCCGCGGACCGTCGGGGACAGACCGTCGGGACCTCCCACCACGAAGGCTAAAGTGCGTGCATCATCGTAGCATTGTCGCTGCAGCAAGTCTGCGAATTTCCTTGAATCCATCGACTTTCCGCGCGGGTCTAGCGCCACGAGGAATAAAGGCTGAAACGCCTCCAGGCGCTTGAGAATCGCCTTTCCTTGCCGCTCCGCACGGTGCTCGTCGCTGTAGTGCTTGGTCGACGGCTCCTCCGACACGACAACGCATTCGCAACGACGAAACTTGCGGATGCGGGAGAGGTAATCCTGTATGCCGACGCTGGCGTATTCGGCGGTGGTCTTGCCCGGCCAACACAACACCACGTGCGGCGGGGAATCAGCCATCGACGCCGTCGGGTTCTGTGTCCCCGGCGTCGTGGCCGGCCTCGTTGCCATCGCCCGCGTCCTCGGACGGCATCTCGGGGCGTTCTCCTGCCAGAACCGGAGCGTCTCTCCACACCCGCTCAAGCTGGTAGAAGTCCCGTGCTTCCGCGGTGAACGCGTTGACGAGAAAATCGACGAAGTCCACCAACACCCAGGCGGCCTGCTCGTACCCCTCGGTGTGTAGCGGGGTCACGTCGATGGCGCGCAGTTTCTCCTTGATGCCGTCTACCACCGCCTGCACATGGCGATCACTGCCACCCGTACACAACACGAGATAATCGGTGAAGCTCGCCACCTCACGCACGTCCAGCACCAGCAGGCCGGTGGCCTTGAGATCATCGATCGTCTCGATGACGACCCGGATGTTCTTCGGGAGCGCTGCGGGCTGTGCCCGCGACACGCCTTGCGGCTCGCTCACGAAGCCACCTGCTGCGGTACGTCTCCCGAGCGGTAGAGGCCGTTGGCGCGGATATAGCGCTCGACCTCAGCGGGAACCTTGTAGCGCACGCTCGATCCCGCGGCGATGCGCTCCCTCACGTGGGTCGAGGAAATGTCGATGTGCACCGCGTCCGAAAGAAAGATGCAGCGCCCCTCAGCGGGAAACTGGTCGGCGGGAGACCCTTGGGTGTCGCGTAAGTCTATTGTGCGTCCGGCGATCCAGTCGGGCAGCTTCGCAACGTCCTCGAAGCCGTGGCCGGGGCGGCTGACGACGATGACGTGGCAGAGGTCGAGAAACTGCTCGTACTCTTCCCAGGTTTCGACCTCCAGGAAAGCGTCGATCCCGGTGACGAAGACGATCTCGGTGTCGTCGCCCATGGTCTCATGCAGCTCGCGCACGGTGTCGATGCTGAAGCTCTTGCCCGGACGGTTGACCTCGATCGGGGAGGCGACGAATGCCGGATTGTGCAACGTCGCAGCGACGACCATGGCGAAACGGTGCTTGGCGTCCGTGAGGTCCTCGCGGTCCTTATGCGGCGGCTCGTTGCAGGGCATGAAGTACACCTCGGCGAGGCCAAAGGCCTCGCGGATCTCTTCGGCCAAGATGAGATGTCCGAGATGTGGAGGATCGAAAGTCCCTCCGAAAACACCCACCCTCTTCAACGGCATGCTGTCTCGCCTCCGTTACTTCTCGTCGTCCTTCGCGCCCGGCACCTGTGCACCGACCCACCCGACGAAATCTTCCAAGCCGTCACCGCTCACCGACGAGATGGCGCAAAACGTCGCTCCCTGAGCCGCCGCGGCGGCGCGCAATGCTTCCACCGCATCCGGCGGCGGCGACAGGTCCATCTTTGTTGCCACGACAAGGCGCGGTCGCTGCAACAACGCCTCGTTGTAGTGCTCCAGTTCGCGGCACAGTGCTTCGTAGTGTTGCACGGCGTCACCTTCCGGCGGCATCGCGTCGACCAGCACCGCCAGCGCTCCGGTGCGCTCGATGTGGCGCAGGAAATTGAGTCCCAAGCCTTCGCCCCGATGCGCTCCCTCGATGAGCCCGGGGACGTCGGCCAACACGGCGCGGCCGTACCCGGGCAGCTCGAGGATACCGAGGTTGGGTTCCAACGTCGTGAACGGGTACGCAGCCACCTTGCCGCGCGACGCGGTGAGACGCCGCAACAACGTCGTTTTGCCGGCGTTGGGCCGACCCACGAGGCCAACGTCGGCAATGAGCTTGAGTTCCAGCTCCAACTCGCGGTTGTCTCCGGGAAGCCCCGGATCGGCGCGCCGCGGCGCACGGTTGGTCGAGGACCTGAAGCGCGCGTTGCCACGCCCGCCCTTGCCACCGCCGGCCACCTGCAGGCGCTGGCCGTCGCCGTCGAGGTCACCGAGCTCTTCACCGGACTCGATATCACGCACGATGGTGCCCGGCGGAACGAGAATCTCACGGTCCCCGCCGCGACGACCGTGCTTGTCGCTGCCCTTCCCGTCTTTGCCACGCTCGGCCTTGAACACCTGCCCTTCGCGCAGATGTCCGAGTTGTGCGTAGCCGCGTTCGGCGACCACCCATATACTGCCGCCGTCGCCGCCGTCACCGCCGTTGGGCCCGCCATGGGGAACGTACTTCTCGCGCCGGAAGGAGATACAACCCCGCCCGCCATCACCCGCTCGGACCCGAACTCGAACCAGGTCGCGGAACATCGAAGAGGTCCCAGCAGGCCGTGGCCTGCTTGCCGGCCCGCGGGCGCACTACGGGCGCCTCACGAGCAAGGAGAAGCGGCAGTCAGCGAAATGGCCTAGGGTGCCGGCAAAACGGAAACGAACTTGCCGCGCCGGCCTTTGTCCTGGAAGGAAACCACACCGTCGGCCTTTGCGAACAAAGTGTCGTCCCGACCGATGCCGACGTTGTGCCCGGGCTTGAAGCGCGAGCCACGCTGCCGGACGATGATCGCCCCGCCGGTAACGAACTGACCGCCGAAGCGCTTGACGCCGAGGCGCTGCGCGTTGCTGTCTCGGCCGTTGCGGCTGCTGCCTTGGCCTTTTTTGTGTGCCATCTTTCAGTTCCTCAGGAAACGACGATCTTGTCGATGCGGAGTGCGGTGTAGTTCTGCCGGTGACCGATCTTGCGCTTGTAGCCCTTGCGGCGCTTCTTCTTGAACGCGATCACCTTCCGCCCGCGGCCCTCCTGGATGACAGTCCCGGTGACGCTGGCGCCCTCTATCGTGGGCTGGCCTACCTGGACCTTCTTGCCGTCCGCAACCAAGTGGACCTCCGAAATCGACACTTCATCTCCAACCGAACTGGACAGAGACTCGACGCGAACCACGTCGCCCTCGCTCACTCGATACTGCTTTCCACCGGTTTCAATGACTGCGTACATCTTCACTAGGCCTCAAAAAGGGGGTTGGATAACCGAGTAATTGTACGGTGTCGGGATACCCGGCGGCAAGCCGATGGAACCGGCTTGAAACCGCCGATTTCAGCAGTTTTCAGACCTCGGTGCCCGCCCGCTGCGGCCGTTCTTTGACGGTAAGGGATTCCAGCGCCCGTTCGCGTTCTTTGAGGGCGTCGAGCTGGCGGATGAGCTCGTTGATGCGGTCTTGCATGTGCGTTTGCTGCAGGCGCATCGCAGTAATCTCGGTCACCATGTTGTGGAACAGGTGGAGATCGCGCTCGCGCCAGCGTTCGAGCTGGCCGGCAATGTCGCTGACCCAGGCGCCCTGCTCGTTGGTGGCCTCGATCATCGTCGCCAGGGTGGGCTCCAGGTTGAGCGTGGACCGATAGAAGGACCTCATCCACCGACGCGCGAAACGCAGCACGCTGCCTTTGAGACCGCCGCTGCCGGATTCGTAGAGGGTCACCGTGGGCGACGCAGCCACCCCAGGCGGTGGGCTGATGACCGGCATATGGCTGCGCACCTCGGAGGCCTCGTCGAGCCAACCGCGCGGCAGGTCTTCACGCCGCAGGCGCGGCACGAGCTCGGCGTCGCGCAGCTCCTCGAGCTCCTCGTCGGTGAAGCGCACCCCCCGTTTCGCCTCGATCGCGGCCTTCACCCGCTCCTCGAGCGCCGCTACATCAATCGAAGGATCGTCTATCTCGAAAACACCCATGGGTAAACCGGCACCTTCCGTCAGAGACGGCAAGATCCTACCGAGGCAAGAGCCGCGTGCGCTAGTCCGGGCTATCGACCCTTCCTAGAATCTAGGTCCGATGTAAAAGTCGAACCGCGCGCCCCCGATCAACGACCGGCCGTCGGTGCGCTGCGACACGTAGAAATTCAGGGGCATGGGGCCGAGGTCGATCATCACGCCGCCACCGAACGACGCCAGCGCGTCCTTGAGGCGACCGTTCTCGACGAAATCGAAGTCGAACTCGTCGAACCAGGCGCCCCCCATGTCGAAGAAGAACAGCCCGCGAATGTCAGTAATGGCGAACGTCCCGCCACGAACCTCGTCGATGAGCGGCCAGCGATACTCGATGTTGGTGAACCAGACGCGGTTACCGGAGAACTGCAGCCAATCGTAGCCACGCAGCTGGTTGAGGCCGCCCATGAAGAACACGTTGGGGTCGTCTCCCTGGCTCCAGGCCAGCCAGGTGCGCCAGGCGATGGTGTTGCGCGCCGTAACGGGGAAGTACATCCGTTGATCGACGATCCACTCGCGGAAGGTGAGGTTGGCGACATTGGGCGGCGCGTAGCGGAAGTCCAGGCGCGTGCGCCAGCCTGCGAAGGCGCCGAATTCGCGGAAGCGAGCCTTGTCGACGATTAAGCTGATGCCCAGCGGCACGTAGGTGCCGCTGGGGTACACCGAGCCTATGACGAGGTCCCCTCCGGTCGATTCGAAGGTGTTGCTGAAGGAATAGAGCTGGTCGTAGAAGCCGGCGGAGAGCTCGACCCGGTAATCACGGCTGAACGGGTACGAAGCGGAGAACTCGGCGCCGTCGAGCTCGTAGAAAGCCTCGCGGTCGAGAGCGTTCTGGTTGTTGAGACTCCGGGTGAAAAAGAACATGCGCTGACTTATCGCCGTGACACCCCAGTTGAGGCGCTTGCTCTGGTTGAAGTACATGCCCTGCAGGTTGCGCTGGTTCGATACCGAGCCGAACACCCCGACGATCCGGTGGTTGCCCATCATGTCGGAGATCTCGATCGACAGCGCCGCCAGCACCGTGCCGGCGCCGCCGAAACGACCGTAGCCGCCGGCGACGTTGACGTTGGAAATGTGCCAACCTTTGGCAGGCGACTGGCTGACGTTGCTCGTATCGAGCTGCACCGTCGCGGCGTCGGCCATGGTCTGCTCGAGGATGGCGATCTCCCCGTCGGGCAGCGCCTCATCGTCGGCGTTGTAGGTCTCGAGGGCCTCCGTCGGGATGTCCATCAGGTACAGCTCGTACCGTCCGTCGCCGTAGTTGCTGAACAGCAGATCGCCCTTGGCACTGGCGTTCTGCGGCAGCGCCTGCGGGAAAAAGGCGCCGTGCAGCAGATCGGTGTGCCTCTCGATCTCGCCGGTGGACAGCGCCATCGAGTAGAGGTTGTACTTGCCGGTACGGTCGGAGGCGAAGAACAACCGCGTGCCGTCGCGCGAGAACGCCGCCTGCGTGTCGTTGCTCAAACCGAAGGTCAGCTGGATGCGCTGTTGCGGCCGCGACAGATCGACCATGAAGAGCTTCTTGAAGCCCAGCACGTGGGTCGTGAACACGAGCCGGCGGCCGTCCGGCGACCACACCGGGGCGTAGTCGTACACTGCGTCCTGGGTGACATTTAGCAGCTGGTCGTTGCTCGGGTCGTAGATCCATATGTCGCGCACGCCGTTGCGGTGGGCGCCGAACGCGATGCGCCCGTCCGGGCCGATGTCCGGAGAGAGCGCCTGGTCGAGGTCATCGAGCTTCTTCTTGAACACCAGGTCTCCGTCGTTCGAATCGATGACGTAGAGGGTCCTCGTCGGCGGCGTGCGGCCGAAGAACGCCACCTGCGTGCCGTCCGGCGACCATGACAGGTCCGCGCCGGAGCGGTAACCGACGGTGAGGCCCTGCGCGACGATGTACTCGTAGCTGCCGTTTACGCCGTTGGTGAGATCCTGGAGAACTTCGCCGGTATCCATGTCGAAGCGCATGATCTCGAGCTGCAGCTCTTTGCGATCGACCGCGACGGCAACGAACTCGTTGCCCTCGGGCGATACCGCAGGGGAGAACGCCAATGGTCTTTCCGCGACCTCGATGTGGTTGAAGATACCGATGCCGAAGTCGTCCGCCTCGTCGTCTTCGAGGACCTCGGGCAGGTACTTGTCGCGAAGGTACTTACGGAAGTTGTCGTTGAACTCGGAGGGCGAGATGTTGAAGGCGCGCTCCAGGTCGCGATCGATGTCCTGGCCAAGGTCGCGACGCACCTCGCTCATGAAGATGCGCACACCATCCTGGCCGTATTGCTCGGCGATGTAGTCGAACACCACCTGGCCGAGCACGTAGTTGACGAAGAAGCCGCTGTTGTAGGTCATCTGCAGCAACGTCGGGATCTGATCGGCCAGCACCACGTCGCGCAGCATCATCTCGTCGAGCGAGGTGAGGTTGTCGGAAACGTGCTCGGCAAGGCCTTCCATGACCCACGTAGGCGGCGACATGCGGAGGTTGCGGCCGACCTCTCCGCCATAGAAGAAGTCGTATTCGAAGATGTGGGTGATCTCGTGCGTCAGCAGCTTGAGCAGCTCGTCGGGGGGATCGTCGACCGGCAGCACCAGGCGATCCTCGGTGGCCTCGGCAAACGCCGCCACGGCTTCGGGCAGAAAGAACGGGAAGATGTGGTTCTGTTCGAACTCGGAATGGGTCTGGTAGAAGATGATCGGCGTGCGCTTCGACAGATCGTGGTTTAGCAGACGGCGCAGGCTCTGGTAGGCCGTCTCGGAGAACGCCACCACCTCGTCGAGATGGGCCTCCTCCTCCAGGTAGTACATGATGTCGAAGTGCGGCCCCCGGTAGACCCAGAAGTCGAAATCGTCGTACGTGACCTTGTTCTTTCCGTAGCTGGTGCCGTATCCGGTCTGCCGGAGCTGCATCTGGATGCCGCGCGACGTGCCCCTGCTGTCCCGCGCCTGGATGATCGTTCCTGTCTTCTGCGCGGATTCGGTCTCGTTGACGTCTTCGGATTGCCGAGATCCCTGCGCCAGGGCAGGTGCGGCTCCGACCAGCATCATTGCCGCAACCAGCGTGATGATCAGGGCGAGCCCTGCTGCGATGCGGCTCGTGTCGACGATTTCGCTCTTCCTTCGCATTTCCCGTTCCCCCGTTGGCCGTGTGCGAGATTTCATCGCTTGCCTCCCAGCTAAAAGATCAAGACGCGTACTTGCTCGACCCGTCGCGGCGTGACGGCGTCGAGCAACTGCGGTAACAATTCTTCAAGCGCTTCGACGTACATGTCGTCGGCCGGGATCTCGTCGTCGGCCGCGAATTCCCTGCTTCCCGTGAGGTCCCCCTCCTGGATCATCGAGCCGTCGTCGCCGCGCAGCAACACGAAGTGCATGGTGACGTCGTACGTGACGATGTTGCGGAAGCGCGAGACGTCGGTGACCTCACCGTTCGGAGCGCGAATCTTCTCTGAGACCAGGCGTTGCGTGGTGTTCGTCTCCAGCCCGATGCGGCCGGTAAAAATAAGGTCCGCGCCGCTCTGTTCGGCGATACCACGCCACATGGCAGTGTCCTGCAGCGGGTCCGCCATGCTCGAAGAGATGCCTCCCGGCATGTCGACGGCCTGAAAAAAGCTGCGCTGCACGATGCGCCTGCGAAAATACGCCACCGCGCGCGGTCCCACCGGCACCGGCGCGTTCGGCGTGGTGACGATGAAGGGCCCCACCAGAATGCGCTCGAAATCGGCGAGGTCGCGACCCTCCGCCTCGGGCACGGAGATGGTCACCGCAAGCGTGCGGTTGCGCCGTTGCTCGGTGCCCTCGAAGACGCCGAACTCCGACTCGGGAACGCCCTCCACCACCTCCGAGATGCGCGCGTTCTGGAAGCGACTGTAGTTGTCCAGCACGTCGGTGCGCGCGGCGCCGGCGGCACGCTCGAGCGCCCTGCGGTAGAACTCGTCGGCGTCCTCGTAGTCGCCGTCGCGCTCGTACAAGATGGCCAGGTTGTTGTAGCCGCATGCCACCGTGCGATCGATGGCGATCGACTTCTGCCAGCGGAACTCGGCCTCTTCCCAGCGCCCGGCATCCGCGGCGCGCACGCCATGCTCGCACTGGTCAAATGCCTTGTCGGCATCCTGCGCCCAGGCGATGCCTGGGGTAAGGAGCGACAAAACCGCGGCCAGCATCGCAGCACTGAAGCCCACCCTGGCTGCTCGCGAGAAGCTCGCCGCGCATATCCCACGATGGGTCGACAAAACCGGAATTTGCGCCATAAACAGCAATCCCTCGTTGGAAGCAAGTATTTGCAGGGACCCAAACGGAAGGGATAAGGGGGGACGACGTAGATTGTAGCGACCTGGTGGATTCAGCCGCAAGCGCACCGAAACGGTGATGTGTGCCTTGCAACACTGGCGCGCCACGGTGAATGGAACGATCAAGTCGGTTGCGCCCCCGGAATCCCGCGGGGCAACCGGCCCGCCGTGGCCGTCTCCTGGTAGGGATGAAAGACGCCGACGCCACCACCCAACCGGATGTCACCCGTCTGTTTCGCCGATCCCGACGGTTTCCGCGACTGCTGCGCACGATCGACGATCCGCCGGCCGTGCTCTACGTGCGCGGCGAGTTGCCCACGGCCCACGGCATCGCGGTGGTGGGCTCGCGCGAGTGCACGATGTACGGGCGCCGCATGGCCTACCGGCTCGCCGTGGACATTGTGCGATGCGGTCTTGTCGTGGTCTCCGGATTGGCGCGCGGTATCGACGCCGCCGCCCACCGCGGAGCCCTCGACGGAGGCGGCCACACCATCGCCGTGCTCCCCACGGGCATCGACCGCATCTACCCGCCGAGGCACGAGCGCCTCGCGCGTCGCATCGCCCGCGCCGGTGCCGTGGTGACTGAGTTCGAGCCCGACACCCGAGTGTTCCCCGCCAACTTTCACCAGCGCAACCGCATTATTGCCGGCATCGCCGCGGCGACCGTGGTCGTCGAGGCCGCGCACAAGAGCGGGGCCAAGATCACCGTCAAGTTCGCCCTCGACTACAATCGCGAGGTCCTGGCTGTGCCCGGACCGGTGGGCTCACCCACCAGCGACGGCGCCAATTCGCTGTTAGCCGAGGGTGCCGCGGTGTGCACCGGCATCGACAGCCTGCTGCGACAATTGCCGGACGACGTCCGCGCCCATGCGGCGCCCCGCCTGCGCGCAGCGCGGAGCCAAGGTCTCGCCACGGTGGAGGGGTTGAGCGAAGCAGCGCGTGCTGTGCTGGCAGCGATCCCGGCGCACGCGAACTGCGGTGTCGACCAGCTGGTCTCCGCCACTTCATTGTCCGTCGGCGAGCTCCTCGCCGCCCTCACCGACATCGAAGTCCGCGGCCTGATACGCTCCGTCGGCTGCCAGCGATACGAACGCGTGTGATACGTTTTTTTGACTTTCCGGCCTTCAACGGCGTCTTATATAAAGACACGGATCAACGAGAGTGAGTCATGGGTAAGTCACTGGTCATCGTCGAATCACCGGCGAAGGCGCGCACAATCAACCGGTATCTGGGCGATTCCTACGATGTGAAGGCGTCAATGGGACACGTGCGCGACCTACCCAAAAAGGGGCTCTCCGTCGACGTCGACAATGGCTTTGAACCCACCTACGAGCCGATCGAGGACAAGAAGAAGGTCATCAGCGAACTGAAGCGTGCCGCCAAGAAAGCGGACGCCATCTACATCGCGACGGACCCCGACCGCGAGGGTGAGGCCATCGGCTGGCATCTCGTCGAGCTCCTCGACACCACCGACAAGCCGGTTATCCGTGTGGCGCTCGAAGAGATCACCAAAGACGGGATCGCGCGGGCTTTCGACGACCCCGGCGAGATCGACATCGACAGGGTCGAGGCACAGCAGGCGCGGCGCATTCTGGATCGCATCGTCGGCTACAAGCTCTCGCCGCTGCTGTGGGACAAGGTACGGCGCGGGATCTCCGCCGGCCGCGTGCAATCGGTGGCACTGCGGCTGGTGGTCGACCGAGAGCGCGAGATCGAAGCCTTCGTCGCGGAGGAGTACTGGTCCGTCAAGGCGCACCTCGAGGGCGAGGAGCCGCCGACCTTCGAGGCGGAGCTCCGGCGCAAGGACGGCGAGAAGATCACCGTTGCGGACGAGACGGAAGCCCTCGCCATTCTCGCCGAGCTCGGCGTCGCCGACGCCAAGATCGAGCGCGACGACGAGAACAACATCGCCGCCCTCACCTCCACCGGTGTGGAGTGGCCGATCACCAAGGTCGAGGCCAAGGAGCGCAAGCGAAAACCGAAACCGCCCTTCACGACCCCGCAGTTACAGCAGGCGGCGGCGCGGCGCATGCGCTTTCCGGTGCGCAAGACGATGCGCGTCGCGCAGCAGCTGTACGAAGGCATCGAGATCGGCGCGGAGGGCTCGGTTGGTCTGATCACCTACATGCGCACCGACTCGACGCGCGTTTCCGAGCAGTCTCAGTCGGAGGCCAAGGCGGTCATCGGAAAGAAGTACGGCGCAGATTTCACGCTCGCCAAGCCGCGCAGTTTCAAGGCCGGTAAGCGGGCGCAGGAGGCGCACGAGGCGATCCGCCCGACGTCGGCAATGCGGGTACCCGCAGACGTCAAGAAGTACCTCGATAAGGACCAGTTCCGCCTCTACGAGCTCATCTGGCAGCGCTTCATCGCCTCGCAGATGAAGGATGCCGTGTACGACGCCACCTCGATCGACATCGAGGTCAAGGGAGCATCGAATTCGGCCGCCTATCTGTTCCGCGCCACAGGCTCGGTGCTCAAGTTCCCCGGGTTCCTCGCGGCCTACGGCGATGTCGACGGGGACAAAGACGAATCACGTCTGTTGCCGCCGCTGCAGGAAGGACAGCTACTGACCTGCCTCGAGTTGCGGCCGCGGCAGCACTTCACGCAGCCACCACCGCGCTTCAGCGAGGCGTCGCTGGTACGTGAGCTGGAGCGCAACGGCATCGGTCGTCCGTCGACCTACGCCGACATCCTCTCCAAGTTGCGCAACCGCGAGTACGTCACCGTCGAGGCTCGGCGCTTCACGCCCACCGAGCTGGGCACGATCGTCGTCGATCTGCTGGTGGAGAGCTTCGACCGCATCATGGACATCGAGTACACGGCCAAGGTCGAGGATCGCCTCGACCGCATCGAGTCGGGCAAGGAGAACTGGTCCGAGGCACTCGACCGCTTCTGGAAGCGCTTCACCGAGGAGCTCGCCAAGGCGGAAGCGGAGATGCGCGACGTCAAGCGGGAGGAGATCGAGACGGACGAGGTTTGCGAAAAGTGCAACAAGCCGATGGTCATCAAGTGGGGCCGCTTCGGCCGCTTCCTTGCTTGTACCGGGTATCCGGAGTGCAAGAACACCAAGCAGATCGAGAAGGACGGCAAGATCGCCGAAACCGTCGAGCCTGAACCCACGGGCGAGGATTGCCCCAAGTGCGGCGAGCCATTACTGCGTCGTACCGGGCGCTTCGGACCCTTCATCGGATGCAGCGGCTTCCCCGATTGCCGCTACATCCAGCCCAAAACCACGGGCGTCAAGTGCCCCGAGTGCGGCAAGGGCGAGCTGGTGGAAAAGCGAACGCGCAAGGGTCGAACGTTCTTCGGTTGCGACCAGTATCCCGACTGCAAGTTCGCGACCTGGAAACCACCGCTGCCGATCGCCTGCCCCGAATGCAAGCATCCCTTCCTGGAATTGCGTCGGCGCAAGGGTCAGCCCGACAAGATGGGATGCCCGGCAGAGGGCTGTGAGTTCGTCACCGAGGCGGCCGAAAAGGTCGAAGCCGGCTAGCCCGGACTCCCACCCATGAGTAGCACGCCCCTCGTTACTATCGTCGGCGGCGGTATGGCCGGCTGCGAAGCCACCTGGCAGCTCGCCAAGCGGGGCGTGCAGGTGCGCCTGTACGAGATGAGGCCGGGGCGCGCGACGCCGGTGCACCACACCGGAGATCTCGCCGAGATGGTGTGCAGCAACTCGTTACGCTCTGACGGGCTGGAAAACGCCATCGGTCTGCTGCACGAAGAGATGCGCCGCCTCGACTCGATCTTTCTGTCGGCTGCGGACAACAACCGGGTGCCGGCCGGCAAGGCTCTGGCGGTCGATCGCCATCGCTTCGCACGTGAGATCACCGAGCGCGTCGAGGCGCTCGACGAAGTGAAGGTCGTGCGCGAGGAGCTCACCGAGATCCCCGACGGCCCCTGCATCATCGCTTCGGGCCCGCTGACCTCCGACGGTTTGGGCGAGCACATCCAGAAGATCACCGGTGCAGAGCACCTCTACTTCTATGACGCCGTGAGCCCGATCGTGCTTGCCGACAGCATCGACCGAGACAAGACCTTCGTAGCCAGCCGCTACGACAAGGGCGGCGCCGACTATATCAACTGCCCCTTCACCGAAGAGGAGTTCGATCGTTTCTACAGCGCGTTGATGGCGGCGGAGTCCCTCGAAGTCCCGGATTTCGAGAAGAAGCTCTACTTCGAGGGCTGTTTGCCGATCGAGGAGATCGCCTCGCGGGGTCCCGATACCCTGCTGTACGGACCAATGAAGCCCGTCGGGCTCACCGACCCGCGGACCGGCGAGCGACCCCATGCGGTGGTACAGCTGCGCCAGGACGATATCGCCGCCGAGCACTACTCGCTGGTCGGTTTTCAGACGCGCCTGAAGTGGGGCCCGCAGGAGGAGGTGCTGCGGCTCGTCCCCGGCCTCGAGAGCGCCGAGTTCGTGCGCTTCGGCACGGTGCATCGCAACACCTACATCAACTCGCCGCGGGTGCTGAGCGAGACGCTGCAGACGCGGGCCCGCGGCAACCTGTACTTCGCCGGCCAGATCGCCGGCACCGAAGGTTACGTCGAATCCGCCGGCGGCGGCTTGCTGGCGGGCATCTACTGCGGCATGTCGTTGCTCGACGACGGTGTTCGGCCTGTTCCGCGCACCACAGCGCTGGGGTCTTTAGCCTTCTACATCAGCCACGCGCGCGCGATAGAATATCAACCAACGAACATCACCTTCGGGATCATTCCCGAGCTCGAGACACCGATACGCAAGAAGCTGGAACGTCGCGAGGCACTCGTCCGGCGGGCGTTGTTGGATCTCGACTCCTGGATCCGCGACAATGGCGGTAAGCTGGGACTCGAGGCGGACGCCCGACAGGTGGCCGATTGACGGAAGCCACGCCCTCGGGGCGTTGGTCAGCACGACAAAGAGAGAGTTCGACATGCGGTACGTACGCTACGCGTTGTTGGTAGTCGCCGTGATCGGCTTGGTCGGCTCGCTGGGATACATCGTCTACATACCGCCCGGCGCCACGCCGCTACCTGCCTACGCCACATTGGTCGCGTACGACCTCGATGGCGAGGAGACCACCTTCGAGGAGGTCGCCGGCGAGATTCTCATCATCGACTTTTGGGCCACCTGGTGCGGCCCCTGCATCACCGAGATCCCCCACTACAACGCCCTCGACGCCGACTACCGCGGCAAGGGTGTCAATCTCATCGGCCTCACCGTCGAATCGGGAACAGCCGAGGAAGTCTACGAGTGGATGGCGTCCGACCCGAAGTTCGAGATGACCTACCCGCTGGTGATGTCCAACGACCAGCTCATGGAAGCCTTCGGCCCCGTGTTCGGTTTCCCCACCACGCTGCTGATCGACACGGACGGCACCATCGTCAAGCGCTGGATCGGCGCGACGCCAAAAAAGTCTGATCAGCTCCGCGAGCTGATCGACAAGATGCTCGCCGGCGAGTCCGTTACCGACGAGCCCGCGCCCGAGCACTCGCACTAGGCCGCCGAGTACCACCGCCCCGCCGATCGTCCTCCCGAAGTCCCGGAGACACGCGCCCTTGAGGGGTGTCGAAGCGGCGCTCGATCTTGGTACCCTGTCGCCGGGCGAAGCTAGTCGGGCTGTCTGCGGCGTAAGCCGTAAAGGATGGCTAGGCTCCGGTGGGACCGCGCCCGCGCGCAGCCGGCGCGGTGCCACCGTCGAGCCGACGACGGAGTCCGCCAATGGGCGACGATCAAGTTGTCTTGGAAGGTCTCGATTCTTTTCTACGCGCTCTCGAGGTCGAGGAAAGCGCGTCCGCCCATACCCTCAAGGCGTACCGCACCGATCTGACCCACTTGGCCCGCTTTCTTGACGCTTGGATGGCGGGCCGCGAAACCGACTACCGCGGCGCCGAGCCCGGAAAGCGAGCCACGCCCGGCGACTCGACGCGTCGGCCGGCCGCCGATGGTGACGAGTCCGGCGGCGCCGGAAGCCGTACCTCGACGGTAAGGCCCACCGATATCGACACCGCCGCGGTGCGCGCCTGGGTGGCGCGCATGCACGCCGCCTCGCTGTCGGCGGTAACCATGGGCCGCAAGCTGGCTGCCGTACGGTCGTTCGGCAACTGGCTGTGCCGCATCGGCACGCTGGCGCACAACCCGGCGCGCGCCATTCGGAACCCAAAGGCACCGCAACGCCTGCCGCGCTTCCTCAGCGAACCCGAGATCCGCATGCTGCTGGAGTCACCCGGCAACTCTGACGAGGGCCGGCGCGACCGCGCCATTCTCGAGATGCTCTACGCCACCGGCCTACGCGCCAGCGAGCTCACCGGGCTCGATGTCGACAGCGTCGATTTCGACCGGCGCACGGTGCGCGTCGTCGGTAAGGGGCGCAAGGAGCGCATCGTTCCATTCGGCGCCCACGCGGCGCGTCGCGTCGACGACTATCTCGAAGTGCGCGAAGGCTGGCTTCGCGGACGCACCGACGCTTTGTTTCTATCGCCCCGCGGCAAGCGGCTGTCCACCGACGGCCTGCGCAAGCTACTCGCCAGGAGGCTGCAGGACGCGGCGATCAACAAGCGGGTCACGCCGCACGCCATCCGCCATTCCTTCGCTACCCACCTGCTGAACGCCGGCGCCGACCTGCGCGCCATCCAGGAGCTGCTCGGACACGCGTCGTTGGGCACGACGCAGCGTTATACGCACGTCTCGACGGCGCAGCTCAAGGCGATCTACGACAAGTCCCACCCGCGTGCATAGCAGGGAGATACCCGGACGCCTTCGCCACATCTCGAGGGTTCCGGACTTCCTGATCAGGGATCCCGGGGGTCCACGACCTCCACCTCACCCCCGCCACAGGAAGCCCGCTGACGGGCGGCTGGCAACCGCCCGGCGCTCGGCTGTGCCGTCCACTGCCACCGCCGGAAACAGAGATGCGCGTAGTTGCTACAATTTCCGGATGAGCGAATGGCAACACACCACAGTATGTTGCGTGCGCCGTAACGACAGCGTGGCCATGGTCTCCGACGGCCAGGTGAGTCTCGACACGACGATCATGAAGCATGGCGCCCAGAAGGTCCGTCGCCTGCACGACGACAGCGTCATCGCCGGCTTCGCCGGCTCGTCGGCCGACGGCCTGGCGCTGTTCAGTCGCTTCGAGGGAAAGCTCAAGGAGTTTCAGGGCAACCTGCGCCGTGCAGCCGTGGAGCTGGCCAAAGACTGGCGCATGGACCGGTCCCTGCGGCACCTGCAGGCGCTGATGATCGTCGCCGATACCGAGACTTCGATCCTGCTTTCCGGCACCGGCGACGTCATCGAGCCCGACGACGGTGTGCTCACCGTCGGTTCCGGCGGGCCCATGGCGCTCGCGGCAGCCCGCGCCCTGCTGGCGCACACCGACTTCGACGCCGAGACCATTGCCCGCGAGGCCGTGAGCATCGCGTCGGGCATCGACATCTACACCAACGATCAGCTGACGGTGGAGGTCCTCGCCGCCGGCAGTGCGGAAGGCTGAGTACCCCATGGTGATCCGTCTCCCGGAGAGCGTCGATACAATGCGTTCCGAGCACGGTCCCGATGTCGATGATCTGACGCCGCGCGAGATTGTCGCCGAGCTCGACAAGTACATCGTCGGCCAGGCAGCGGCGAAGAGAGCCGTGGCCATTGCCATGCGCAACCGGCGCCGCCGGCTGCACCTACCCGAGGACCTGCGCGACGAAGTGGCGCCCAAGAACATCATCATGATGGGCCCCACCGGCGTCGGCAAAACGGAGATATCGCGCCGTCTGTCGCGCCTTTCCGCATCGCCGTTTCTGAAGGTCGAAGCGACCAAGTTCACCGAGGTCGGCTACGTCGGACGCGATGTCGAGTCGATGGTGCGCGACCTGGTGGAGATCGCCATCAGCCTGATCAAAGAAGAGAAGACGGAAGAGCTGAAACCGAAGGCGCGCGCCCACGCAGAGGAGCGTCTCCTCGATCTGCTCCTGCCGCCGACTCCACCAACTCGTCCTGCGCCGGTGCTGGGAGAAGAGGCGCCCACCGAGGCGACCTCGCGCGCCGAACGGCGCGCCACGCGCGAGAAGTTGCGCCAGCAGCTTCGCGACGGCGCGCTCGACGATCGCGCCGTCGAGGTGGAGGTTAACGAGAGCCAGTCTCCCAGCTTTCAGATCTTCACCGGGCAGGGCACCGAGCAGATGGACGTCAACTTGGGCAACATGATGCCGGGGCTGTTCGGAGGTCGCACCGCGCGGCGCCGCATGCAGGTGCCCGAAGCCCTCGAGCATCTCGAGCGCGAGGCGGCGGCGGGCTTGCTCGACGACCAGGAGATCAACCGCGACGCCATGCGGCGGGTGGAGAACTCCGGCATCATCTTCCTCGACGAGATCGATAAGATCGCCGGCCGCCACGGCGGCTCCGGCCCGGACGTTTCTCGCGAGGGCGTGCAACGCGACATCCTGCCGATCGTCGAGGGCAGCGTGGTCAACACGCGCTACGGCATGGTGCGCACCGATCACATCCTGTTTCTCGCCGCCGGCGCCTTTCACATGACCAAGCCGAGCGACCTGATTCCCGAGCTGCAAGGACGCTTTCCCATCCGGGTCGAGCTCGATCCCCTGGACGAGGAGGACCTGGTGCGCATTCTCGAAGAACCGGAGAACTCGCTGGTGCGCCAGTACACCGCGCTACTACGTACCGAAGGGATCGAGATCGCGTTCACAGACGATGCCGTCAAGGCTGTTGCCGAATACGCCGCTCTGGTGAATGATCGCAGCGAGAATATCGGCGCCCGCCGGCTCCACACCGTCATGGAACACGTTGTCGAAGAGCTGTCGTTCACGGCTCCCGAACGGTCGGGAGAGCACGTGACCATCGACGCTGAGTATGTGCGCGCGGCGCTCGACGACCTGGTGGCCGACGAGGACCTGTCGAAATACATCCTGTGAGAGCTCGCGAACGCACCACACGCAGGCAGGTACGAGGCGCGCTGGTGCTGCTCCTGCCGCTAGTGGCCGGGTGCGGCAGCCGCGGCGACCCGCTGCCCCCGGTGTATCCCAACCCCCCCGCCATCGTCGGCCTCACCGTGGCACAACGGGGATCCTTCGCGATCCTGCGGTTTCCAGTGCCGTCGATCGCGATGCGGGTCGGAGCCGAAGACGTCGAGCTGGAGGAAGTCCAGGTGCTGGTGTATGCCGAGCGCTACCCGATGATCACCGCCGCTGCCCTCATCGCCACGCTGGACCACCGTAGCTTGGTGATGGCCGCGGACGCCGCCGCCGAAGCGGCGGCGGCGCGCGCCCGCGCGGTACAGGAGGCCGCCGCCGAGGAGGCGACAGCCGCCGGACTTGCG